>MDTE01161125.1_pt1 | contig 10804 bp, 10 predicted proteins | sample 811231 | NCBI WGS metagenome assembly MDTE01 (sample SAMN05326651, study PRJNA326480) | marine metagenome | isolation source: seawater | place: Indian Ocean: Red Sea | collected 2010 | reverse complement strand
CGCCTTGTTGTTCACTCAAGGGTACACCGGTCAGCTCGTAGACCTCGAGCGCACGTTGGATGCGTTGAGGATCATTGCGATGAATTCGCGATGCCGCTGTGGGGTCGATGGCTTGCAAGCGCTCATGCAAGGCCTGCCAACCGAGCTGCGCTGCTTGCCCGCTGAGTCGAGACCGCACTGTCGCGTCAGCCGAGGGCAGCGCGGACAGCCCCCGAGTCAGTGCGCGAAAGTAGAGCCCGGTGCCGCCGACCAGTAATGGCACGCGTCCTTTGCTGCGGATGTCGGCGATCTCCCTTTCGGCGTCAGCCACGAACTCCGCGGCCGAATACACGTGCTCGGGATCGCGAATATCGATGAGCCGGTGGGGTGCACGCATCAGGGTCGCAGCGTCCGGCTTGCCGGAACCGATGTCGAGGCCTCGATAAACCATGGCGGAATCCACACTGATGACCTCGACCGGCATCAACTCGGTGAGCTCGACGGCCAGATCGGTCTTGCCGGCGCCGGTCGGCCCCATCAACAGAATGACCGGCAAGTTCTGGGTTGCGAGACTCGGCATGGCGCCAGTCAAGAACGCCGTGGGCGCGTCAATTCACGCAACGCATTCGCATCGTAAGCGCTCACATAGTCGGGTAACCGGGCATCAGCCAATGCGGACTCCAAGCTGCGCAGCAATACATTGAGCGTCCCGATCTCGTCCGGCAGACGATAATGTCTTGCGTCATGGCAGGCGAGACAGGTGATCAATGTGTTCGCGTCAACGGCGCTTGCCGTCTCGAGCGTCGAAAGCAACTCATCGATGAGCGCTTCCGGCCTGGGCACCAACAAAGCCGCCGGCAGCTTGCGCACCACAATCACGCCCGGTGCGCCGGCCATCAACTCGACACCGACCACTGCCAACCAGTCCATGTGGTGCTCGAGCAGACTCAGGGACTCATCGCCGACATTAATGCTTACTGGCACCAGTAACGGCATTGATTTAACGGCACCGTCTTTGTGCAGCGTGGCAACAAGCTCGGCCTCCACGATGTTCCAGCGCGCGGATTCGACCTCGATCAAAAGCAGCCGGTCTCCAGCGAGCGCAACGACGAACTGTCCACCGATGGTGCCAACCGCCCTGCCCAGTCGAAACGCTGCCGTCGGTGCAGTCTCGGCATAACCATCAGGGCGCTGCTTCGAGGTGTCGTAGAGCCGCTTGTAGTCACCGAAGCGGCCTGGGCTCGGTGGCACGGTATAGCGACCGACACCGCCGTCGTGCAGGCGCCGGCGCACACCCGTCGATAGAGTGTCTTCCAACGGCAAGGGCCCTCCCACCACGGAGTGTTTCAATGCGTTGTGAACGGCGGCAAACACGAAGTCGTGCACGTTTCGACTGTTTCTGAACCTGACCTCGTGCTTGGCCGGATGGACATTGATGTCGACCTCGGCGGGATCCAGCGACAAATAAAGCACATAGGCGGCGTGCCCGCCTTCAGGCAAATGCTCGGCATAGGCCTGACGAATGGCATGCGAGACAATGCGGTCTTTGATCATCCGGCCGTTCAAGAAAAAGTGCTGTAGATCGGTACTGCTGCGGTGATAGCTCGGTGTCGCCACCCAACCGTGCAGCTGCAAGCCGGCTTCTTCGAACTCGAGTTCCAAGGCATGGTCGCAAAACGGCCGGCCGCAGAGCTTCGAAACCCGGCGTAACCGTTCGGGCTCGTTACTTGCGGGACGCACGCTCCAGACCGTCCGACCGTTGTGGGTGAGTTTCACACCCACATCGAATCGACTCAGCGCGACGCGTCGGGCTGTCTCCTCGGCGTGTCTGAACTCAGTCTTCTCGGTACGCAGAAACTTCTTACGCGCCGGGGTATTGAAGAACAGGTCCTGCACCACCACCTGGGTGCCGAACGGCATCGCTGCCGGCCGACTGATGGCCGGCGTGGCCTCCCCTTCCACCACCACTGATTGACCTTGTGACTGTCGCGCCGGACGGGATGCAATTTCCAGTCGTGCAACCGAGGCGATACTCGGCAACGCTTCTCCGCGAAACCCAAGACTGGCTACCCGGTCGAGTTCTTCCAGGGATCGAATCTTGCTGGTCGCGTGACGACTCAGAGCGAGCCCCAAATCGGCCGCCAAGATGCCAGCGCCATTGTCGCGCACTTTGATGATGCTGATACCACCGTGGGCAAGCTCGATTTCGATTTTGTCTGCGCCTGCGTCGAGCGCGTTCTCGAGCAACTCCTTAAGCACGGATGCCGGTCGCTCGACGACTTCACCGGCGGCGATTTGATTCGCGAGGGTGGCCGATAACAACTCGATTCGACGCGGCGCAGACTGGCCATCAGGGTGTCGCTCACTGTCCAGCGCCGGTGAGTCTTCGAGCTGCGGGTGGTCGCGTGGTTCGACGCTCATGTTTCGACGGACTCGAACAAAGCCATGGTTTCAACGTGGTTCGTGTGTGGAAACATGTCCGCGATTGCAATCTGTTCGAGACGATAACCCTTGCGCTCGACCAGCAGCTCAGCATCGCGGGCCAGAGATTCCGGTCCACAGGATACATACAATATCCGCGGAATCTCACCAGGGACCAGATGTTCCACCACTTCAGCGGCGCCACTGCGCGGCGGGTCCAGCAACATCATCGACCACGGCTGTGTCAGCCAGTGCTTCACCGCCTCGCTCTCACGCAGGTCGACCGCATAGAACTCCGCATTGTTGACACCATTCTGATTTGCATTTTGACGTGCCTTGGCGATCAAAGGCTCGTCTGCCTCTAAACCCACCACTGACTTGCAATGCCGCGCGAACGCCAGGCTGAAGTTGCCAAGCCCGCAGAACAAGTCGAGCATCCGGTCCGACGACGCAGGCTCGAGCCAGGTGATGGCTTGCGCCACCATGAGTCGATTCACCGCCGGATTGACCTGGGTGAAGTTCAGCGGGTCGAACCACAGCCTGATGTCTTGCGCCGGCAGGTCGTAGTAGAGCGGCTCGGGCTCCTTGGGTGCCAACGCCTGGACTGTTGCCGGTCCACCCGATTGAACATAAATCTGCACGTCGTACGCGCTTGAGAATGCACACAGCTTGACACAGTCGGCTTCGGTGAGAGACTCCAGATGCCGAAAAACCAATGCGGTCTGAGCATCACCGGTGGCGATTTCGATCTGCGGCAGACGTGTGCGGGCGTCCAGTGATTGCAGCAGCTGACGTAGAGCTTCGATACGTTCGCCGACGGACGCGTGCAACACCTGACAGCGTTCGATCGCTGTCACCAGACCACTGCCACGCTCACGGAACCCGACCAGTGCGAGCGATTTCGGGATAAGGTACTTAGCGCCGAGACGAGCTTTGTTCCGGTATCCCCACAAGGGTCCCACCAGCGGCGGCGACATCGGTGGCATCTCCACACCCTGAGCGTCGAACAGTGCGCTGACTCGGTCGCTTTTCATCCGGAGTTGACACTCGTGATCTAGATGTTGAAACGCACAGCCGCCACAGATTCCGAAATGCGGGCAACGCGGCTGGACGCGACCCGGCGCCGGCTCGAGAATCTCGGCCACCAGGCCTTCATCGAATCGTCTGCTGCGCTTGGTGTAGCGGAATCGAACGCGCTCACCGACCAGAACAGCGGCCAATCGTACCTGGCGTTCGCCCACAAAGCCGACACCGAGACCATCGCTGCCAAGCCGGTCGATACTGACCTCGAACAAGCCTTCCGGCAACTTGCTGCGTCGTCGTGACATGGATTGGTCTGGAGTCCCGGTCAAGGACCCTCCGGCTCCCCAGGCACTCGACCAGCTTGATCCCAGGCATCAGCGAACTCGTTGAGATGTGCGAGTTCCGAGCTTCGCAATGCCTGGTACACTCGGTCACACTCCGAAGCATAGGCAGTGTCACTGAGACGGCCGCGAAGCTGCTGAAATCGCAAGTAAACCAGATAGGTATTGAGCACATCGGTCTCGCAGTAGTCACGAATGGCTCGCACCTCACCCCTGCACCAGGTCTCCCAGACTTTGGATCCGTCCATGCCAAGCTTGCCGGGCAACCCGATCAAGACACTTATCTCGTCGAGCTTGGCTGCGGAGCGCGGCTGATACCCCGCCAGCACATCCATGAGATCGGTGTGACGTTCATGGAAGCGACTCAAATAGTTGTTGTATCGAAAACTATTGTCGTCGTCGCCATTCTCCCAATAGCGTGGCGCGGCAACGCCATGTAGCAGACTTCGATAATGCAGAACCGGTAAGTCGAAGCCGCTACCGTTCCAGGACACCAGCGTAGGACTGTATCGGTCGACGCCGTCGTAGAACCGGCTGATGAGCTCTTTTTCATCCGCCTGCTCATCACCCAAGGACCAGACTTTGAATCTATCGGCGCTGCGCAGCACCACGGAAATGGCGACAATCCGGTGCAGATGGGATCTTAGAAACTCGGTGCCATACTTTTCCAAGTTCTGCCGCACCATGATCCGGGCGACACCGTCATCGTCGAGGTTGTGGACGCCGAGCAGCCGGCGCCCGGTGGCCACATCGGGGATTGTCTCGATGTCAAACGCAAAAACATTCATGCTTTACTCGTACTCAGTGTCCCGACTTGCACGGGGATGCCGTTATACCACTAATGTTTGGTGGGCTTCGATGCACCTGGATATCCAGGGCATGATGGCGGCGTCACTACCGAAAATCTGGGGTGCGCCGCACCCACCGGTGACGGAGACAGCACTGCCATGGCCATTTCATCAATCCCATCCGGCTTCGATGCCGAGATGTTGTCTCGTGTAACCGGCAGCAGAGACGATCTGGCTCTGAAACTGGTGGCGTTGTTGCGCGACGACCTGCCACGCGCACGGCACGACATCATCGCAGCCCATGCCGGCGGGCAAATCGACACCTTCGTCGACCTGGCGCACAAGCTCGCCGGTGGCGCGGCCTATTGCGGCGCCATGCAACTCAAGAACCTGCGCGTCGCCTTGGAGAACAGTCTCGCCGCAAATGACCGAAACGCGGGCGCGTTATTGCGAGCGCTGGTAAACGAGATCGATCAACTGTTGGATTGAGTACCGGTGGGTGTCCATGGCATTCAGGGTTTGGCGAGGACACTCGAGACGGGTCGCTCAAGCGTGTGTCGGCCCCTTGAGATTCGCCAGTTCAATGGCCAGCAGCAAGGCGTCCTCGCGCCCTTCATCGTTGGGATAATAGCCACGCCGCACGCCTACCTGAGTGAAACCGACACTCTGGTACAAACTGATGGCGTGGGCGTTCGAGGGTCGTACCTCGAGCAACGTCGTATCGGCACGATGCGCCGACGCCGTCTCCAGCAAATGCATGAGCAGGCGCCGTCCGAACCCATGTCCGTGCGACGCCGGGCGGATACACAGATTCAGGATGTGGGACTCGCCGGCACCCACGGACATGATGCCGTAGCCCTCGAGCAAATCTCGGTGCTCCATGACCCAGCAACAGTAACCGACCCGCAGACAATCTCTGAAAATACCTTTCGACCAGGGAAACGAGTACGCCAGCTCTTCGACCGCAAGCACTGCGCCAAGGTCGGGCTCGGTCATGGGACGCACGCGAAGACAGGTTTCATCGATGTCCGCGCCCATCCCGGATCGACTGGCCCGGCCACGTTTGGGGTCAATCGCACTGACCACGATCAGTTCCCGGGCCCGCAGGTCAACGGCTTTGACCTGTCTTGCATCATCACAGGCCAGCCACCTCGCGGAGCAACTTAAGGTCATCCCATGATTTGCCCTTCGCAGACGGCGAACGCAGCAAATAAGCCGGGTGATAAGTCGCGATCAATGGCACGCCGGTATCTGCATAGACATGACGTTGTCCGCGCAACCGGCCGATGGTCTGGTTCGAACGCAGCAAGCTCTGCGCGGCAATCCGCCCCGACGCCAGAATGACTTTGGGTTTCAGTAGTGCAATCTGACGCAACAGATACGACTCACAAGATTCGATCTCCGGAGGCAGCGGATCTCTATTGTCCGGCGGCCGGCACTTGAGGATGTTGGTGATATAAACCTGCTCTCGTGACAAGCCGATGGACTTCAACATGGCGTTCAGCAGCTGACCCGCACGGCCGACGAAGGGCTCACCCTGGCGGTCCTCGTCAGCACCGGGGGCTTCACCGACGACCAGAATGTCGGCGCCGCGGTCGCCGACCCCAAATACAGTTCGATTTCGAGTCTGGCATAGCTCGCAGGCCTCGCAGCCGGCGACGCGCCGCGCCAGCGGCTCCCAATCGAGCATGGACAAGGCATCTCCGGCACCGGTCTGCGGGCTCTTGTGTGGCGCGGTCCCAGGGGTGTCCAGCAGCAGGTCCGGTCCTACGAGTTCAGAGACTGGGGAGGCTTGGGGCTTACGCTCGATCCAGACGTCAATGCCCATCGCCCTCAGAGTTTCATAGTGCTCGGTAACCGGCATGCTCAATCGTCGTCTTTGTCGCCCGCCGGCGATGACTGTCCGTCAACCTGGACGCCAGATTTTGCCGGCCTTCGCCGCAGCCCCACCAGCGTCACAACCGGACCCGAGGCCGCATAGACTACGGCGGCCGCGAACAGCACCAGAGGCGGGTCGACGGCGATGAAGACCAGAATCAGCAACATCACCAGCACCGCTACGAATGGCACCCGCCCACGCAGGTCGAGTTCCTTGAAGCTGTGGAATCGGACATTGCTGACCATCAGGATACCGCTCACCACGGTCAAGCCCAGTGCGACAGCGACAAACGCAGTGCCGTCCAGACCATAGTCAGTTGCAAACCAGAGAAAACCCGCGAGCACCGCGGCCGCCATCGGGCACGGGAGTCCCTGGAAAAAGCGCTTGTCGGCCGTGCCCAGCTGGGTATTGAAACGTGCCAGGCGAAGTGCCGCCGCCGCCGCATAGAAGAACGCCGCCAACCAACCGAGCTTGCCAACGGACGACAATGACCATTCGAACAAAACCAACGCCGGTGCCAGGCCGAACGAGATCACATCTGACAAGGAGTCATACTCAGCACCAAAAGCGCTCTGGGTATTGGTCAGACGAGCGATCCGACCATCCGCACCATCCAGCAACATGGCAACGAAAATCGCCACCGCCGCGGTCTCAAAATTGCCCTGGGTGCCGGCAACAATCGCGTAGAAGCCAGCGAACAAAGCACCCGTAGTGAACAGATTCGGCAGCAAATAGATGCCGCGGCGTTGCTTCTTGACGATCGTGTCGTTTTCCATTCTTTCGCTCGTAACCGCCGATCTGCCTCGTCAATCTCGAACCGGGTTGCCAGGGAGACTTCGCACCGTGCCACGCACTCATTCTACGGTGGTTGCTCGTCGCAGCGAAATCGCGTGAAAACGACAACGCTTTGGTCCGGCCCCGAGGCCAACGGGCACCAGAGGCGAGCAAGGCGATGCCCAAGCTGCTCGCGCCCGACGCCGGGCGGCTCAGCCCGACTGACGCACCAGGGTGGCGATGACACTGGTCCCGGTGCGCACTTTCGCACCCGCCTCGACGCCGACCAGGGTGCCGGGTGGCATGTAGACCGTGACCAGAGAGGCAAAAAACACAAAGCCACTCCGGCTGCCTTGTCCGATGCGCTCTCCTGGCGCGAAGCTCGCGCGATAGCGCGAATGACGATAAGTCGCCACACAAGTCGACACGTCCTCCAACTCATCGGTCTGCACCCACATCGCATACGCGGTGGGCGAATCCGGTGGCGCATCGGTCGCACCAAAGTTGGTATAGAAGTCCATGGCCTTGCCTTCAGTTGGACTTCGCAGACAGGTGATACCCGGAAACGCCGGCTTGAGGCGAATCGCGATAGCCTCTCGCTGCAACCAGGGGTCGACGCTGCGGCCCACCGACACGACGCGCCCATCCACCGGACTCAAAACGGCTAACGGTATCGCCGGGATCTGGGGCTCGCGCTCCCAGAACACACGAACCACCACGAGGAGCAGCACGAACCCCGGCACCGACAGCAACGGCGACCACACCACGGCGACCCCGGCCGCGGCAACGGCGACCACCGAAACCGGAGCACATCCCTCGCGAGCCAGCATGGCTGCCGCTGCAGATGATGCGAAACGCCGGCGCTCAGTTCTTCGACTTGTCGACCAGCTGGTTTGCCTTGATCCAGGGCATCATGGAACGAAGACGGGCACCCACCTGCTCGATGGAATGCTCGCGGGCCTGACGACGCATGGCTTTCATGGTCGCGACACCCGCCTGATTCTCGAGAATGAATTCCTTCGCGAACTGACCATCCTGAATCTCTTTCAGAATGCGCTTCATCTCGGCCTTGGTGTCGTCAGTGATGACCCGTGGTCCGCGACTCAAGTCGCCATACTCAGCAGTGTTGGACACCGAGTAGCGCATGTTGGCGATACCGCCTTCATAGATGAGGTCGACAATCAGCTTGGTCTCGTGCAAGCACTCGAAGTACGCCATCTCCGGCGCGTAACCAGCTTCCACCAGAGTTTCGTAACCGGCCTGAATGAGCGCGGTCAAGCCACCACACAGAACGACTTGCTCACCGAACAAATCAGTTTCGGTTTCTTCCTGGAAGGTGGTTTCGATGATTCCGGCACGACCGGCGCCAATGCCTGCTGCGTAGGACAGTGCCAGGTTCTTGGCGAGCCCGGTGGAATCCTGCTCGATGGCGATCAAGCTCGGCACACCAGCGCCCTGACTGTAAGTCGAACGCACCAGATGACCGGGCGCCTTCGGCGCGATCATGATGACGTCGATATCGTCACGCGGCTCGACCTGCTGGAAATGAACGTTGAATCCATGTGCAAACGCGAGTGCCGCACCGGACTTCATGTTGGGCGCAATCTGGTCGCGATACAGCGCAGCCTGATGCTCATCTGGGGCAAGCACCATGACGACATCCGCACCGGAGACCGCGTCTTCGATCGACGCCACCTCGAGACCGGCATTCTTCGCCTTCTGCTCGGAGGCAGAACCTGGCCGCAGACCGACCACCACATTACCGCCGGACTCGTTCAAGTTGTTTGCATGCGCGTGTCCCTGAGAGCCATAGCCGATGATGGCGACACGTTTGCTCTGAATAATAGAAAGGTCGGCGTCTTTGTCGTAGTAAACCTGCATCACTGCTCTGTCCCCCGTAAATCAGTGTGTCTTTAACTCTGGTTAGTTTGTGCCCGGCGATACGCCCGGACTACAGCCGCAGCGCCTTTTCACCACGGGCGATGCCCAACGGTCCCGAGCGAACGACCTCGATGATGGCTTTGTCATCGACCGCGTCGATGAACGCGTCCAGCTTCGCATGGTCGCCAGTCAGCTCGATCACATAAGTGCTGCTGCTCACATCGACGATGCGGCCCCGAAAAATATCGGACAGGCGTTTCATCTCGTAACGCAAGTCACCTGTGGCGCGAACTTTGACGATCAACATTTCGCGCTCGACATGCGCGTCCTCGGTGATGTCGAGCAACTTCACGACATCAACCAGCTTATTCAACTGCTTGGTGATCTGCTCGATGATCAGCTCGTCATCCCCCACGGTCACCAAGGTCATGCGAGAAACCGTACCGTCTTCGGTCGGCGCCACATTCAATGACTCGATGTTGTAACCGCGGGCCGAGAACAACCCGGCTACGCGCGACAAAGCGCCGGGCTCGTTTTCCAACAACAAAGAGATGATCTTGCGCATCAGGCGAGCTCGCGATTCGACAGCGAAGACAAACGCATCTCGTTGTGTCCCTTACCGGTTTCCATCATGGGATAGACGTTCTCGGCGGGGTCGGTGACGAAGTCCATGAACACCAGCCGGTCTTTCAACGCCAGCGCCTCACGCAGTGCGCCTTCCACATCAGCAGGTTTCTCGATCAACATGCCGACGTGACCAAAGCTTTCGGCAAGCTTCACAAAATCCGGTAATGCATCCATGTACGAGTGTGAATACCGGTTCTCGTACATGAACTCCTGCCACTGACGGACCATGCCCAGATAACGGTTGTTCAAATTGATAACCTTGACGGGCAGGTCGTACTGCTTGGCGGTGGACAGCTCTTGAATACACATGACAATGCTGCCTTCGCCAGTGATGCAGGCAACCGTGTCATCGGGATATGCAAACTGCACGCCGATCGCGGCAGGTAACCCGAAACCCATGGTGCCGAGCCCACCTGAATTGATCCATCGCCGAGGCTTGTTGAAGGGATAGAACTGCGCGGCCCACATTTGATGCTGGCCGACATCGGAGGTTACGAATGCCTCGCCGTCAGTCAGCTCGTAGAGCTTCTCGATTACCGACTGCGGCTTGATCAAGGTGTCCGAGTGCTCGTACTTGAGACACTCAACCGCCTGCCATTCGATTATCTGCGCCCACCACTTCTCAAGCGCATCGGCGTCCGGACGCCGGTTAGACGACGCCAACGCATCATTGAGCTCGCCGAGGACGCTGTCGACGGGACCGACTATGGGCACGTCGACCTTGACGGTTTTGGAGATCGATGAGGGATCGACGTCGATATGGACGATCTTTGCGTACGGACAGAACTTTTTGACATCACCGACCACCCGATCATCGAATCGCGCGCCGATGCCAATCAGGACGTCGCAGTTGTGCATCGCCATGTTAGCTTCATAGGTGCCGTGCATACCAAGCATGCCGACGAACTGCGGATCCGGCGCCGGGAAGGCCCCCAGCCCCATCAAGGTATTCGTGACCGGATAGCCTAGCGTGCGTGCAAACTTGGTCAGCTGGCTCGCGCCATCACCGAGCACCACACCACCGCCGCTGTATATCATTGGCCGTTTTGCCGACAAAATGAGCTCGAGTGCCTTCTTGATTTGACCAGGAT
>MDTE01130485.1_pt1 | contig 10804 bp, 5 predicted proteins | sample 811231 | NCBI WGS metagenome assembly MDTE01 (sample SAMN05326651, study PRJNA326480) | marine metagenome | isolation source: seawater | place: Indian Ocean: Red Sea | collected 2010 | reverse complement strand
CAGGATGGCCATGACGACCACGAAGACGGAGACCCAGCTGTACTCCTTCTTCAGGAAGGCCCGGGCTCCCTTCTGGATCTCGGTCATCAGGAAGGTCATGCGCTCGTCGCCAGGCGACGCGGCCTTGACATTGTTGAAGAAGAACCCGGCGAGCAGCAGGCCCAGAAGGGCCGACGCACCTGCCAGGTACGGGATGGCGTCCAAGGAAGGGTCTCCTCAGGTATGGGGGACGGTTCACGGCTCGCCCCGGCAGTCGGAGCAGGGCGGGTCTCCGGCGTCGTTCCGGGACCGGGTTGACTCTAGTGAACCCGGCCACCGCCTCCCGACATCGCGGGGCCTCCGGGACCGCCGTGTGACATGTGTCCGGGACGCCCCCGGGCGCGGCAACATGGGGACATGTCGGATCCAGTGACGGCACCGGTGCACTCTCTGGAGACGGATCGGGACGCCCTGAGGCGGAACATGCTGGCCCGGCGACGGAGGCTGTCGGCCGACGTCGTGGCCCGGAACTCGGCGCTTGTGGTCGAGCGACTCCGGAACCTGTCCGAGGTGGCGGGCGCGGGGACGATGGGCACCTACCTGGGCGTCCGTGGCGAGGTGGACCCGAGCGGGCTCCTTGGTTTCGAGCGCCCCGACGGCACATTCTCCGGTGGGGTGCTCGACTCCCGGCTCGCGCTCCCGCTGACCATCCCCGGCGAGCCTCTGCGCTTCGTGGTCCCCACCGGGCCCCTCGAGGCGGGGCCCTTCGGCATCCGTCAGCCCACGGTGGGCCCAGGTCGGGGCGACGAGGTCGATCCCATGGACCTCGACGTGGTCCTGGTGCCGTTGGTGGCCGCCGACCGGCGGGGGAACCGGATCGGACATGGTGCCGGCTTCTACGACCGGACGTTCGCCCATGTGGCCGAGGGGCGGGCGAGTGGCGAACCCACGCCGCTCCTGATGGGCGTGTGCCATGACTTCCAGGTTGTCGACACCATCGAGGCCAAGCCTTGGGACATCCCCCTCGACCTGATCGTCACCGAGGTGGGGATCACCCGGAGTTGACTTTCGGGGCCTGGCATTCGGGAACTGCTGTTCGACGACCGATCCCCGGGAAACAAGCCCCCCATGCCACCCATGGCCGTCCGGTATGGGGGATGATCAGTCCGTGCGCATCATCGTGGTGGGTGCCGGCGAGGTCGGCACGTACGTCGCCGACCGCCTGAGTCGGCAGGACCACGACGTCGTCCTCATCGAGGCCGACCGGGAACGATTCCAGCGGCTCGAGCAGGAGATGGAGGGCCTCGACGTCCTCAAGGTCCGGGGCAGCGGTACCGACCCCGAGGTCCTTAAGGAGGCCGGCGTGGAGGGCACCGACCTGCTGGTGGCCGTCACTAAGGGCGACGAGGTCAACATCCTGTGCGCCCTGTTGGCCCGCCACGCTGGAGTGGCCAAGACCGTGGTTCGGGTCGAGTCCCGCACGCTGCGTCGGGCCCAGTCGTCGGCACTGTTCGCAGGCGCCGACGACCATCTGGTCATCGACCCGGATGAGGAGGTGGCCGAGGCCGTCCTGCGCCTCGTGGCTCTTCCCGGTGCACTGGAGCTCGATGAGATGGCGGATGGGGAGGTGGTGGTGCTCAGCGCCCGACTGCCCGGCCACGCCCCTCTGGTCGGCGAGTCGCTCCGGCGCCTCGGCGAGCGCCTCGGACCGGAATGGGACTTCATCGTGGGGTCCATCACCCGTCGGGACGGCGATGACGACGAGGAGCGGACGGTCATCCCTCGTGGAGACTGGACGCTGCGCGAGGGAGACTTGCTGACGGTGATCTGCAAGAAGCGGGCTCTGGAGTCGGTCACCCGAGACCTGGGCCTGGCCCGGGAGGTGCCGGACCACGCCCTCCTGCTGGGCGGCGGACGGACGGCCGAGATGCTGGCCGGCTCGCTCATGGAGCGGGGGATCGACGTGGCCATCATCGAGAAGCGGCGTGATCGGGCCACTCAGCTGGTGGAGCGCCTGGGTGTTCTGGTGTATCCCGGCGACATCACCGACGCCTCGCTGTTGGACGACGCCGGCGTGGCCAAGCCCCGTGGCGTGGTCGTAGCGCTCACGGGCCAGGACGATGCGAACGTCTTGGCTTGCCTGTACGCCAAGGCCGCCGGTCGACGCAACCGCGGCGACGACGGTCCGGAGACCATCGCCGTAGTCCACCGCCTCCAACTCTTGGACCTACTGGAGGCCCACGAGGTGGACGCCACCATCAGCCCGCGCACGGCGATGGCCAACAGCGTGCTGCGTTTCGTCCGCGGCGAGGGCGACACCGTGGCCGCGGTGGCCACCTCCCTGCACGGCGACGCCGAGGTCGTGGAGTTCGCGGTGAGTCCCGGCTGCTCGTGCGACGGAAAGGCCATCTCGGAGCTCGGGCTCCACGAGGACGTCCTGATCGGCGCCATCGTGCGTGACGGGAAGGCGCAGATCGCCCGGGGGCGCAGCACCCTGCGACCACGGGATCACGTGATCGCCGTGGTCCGGCCCGGCCAGGCCGAGCGCCTGTCCGAGCTTTTCGAGTAGCCCGCCGGGACCTGGGACCCCGTGGCTCGCTGGTTTCCGAGCGGGAGCCGCTCAACGGGACGGCGCTGGTCGTCGTGGAGCTCGACCGGCTCCGCAGCCGTCGTGGTGGCCCTGGGGGCGACCGGGCTCCTGGCCACGGTGGCCGGCCTGGTCGACCTGGTGGGCGACGGCGACGACACGGTGGTCCTGTTGGTGGTAGGCGGACTTCTGGGGGTCGGAGCGGTGCTGCTGCGGGCCGCGACACCCCCGGCGGAGCGCATCCGAGACGCCAACGTCCTGGTGGCCACTGTGGCCAGCCTGGTCGGGTTCCTGCTCGGGGTGGCTGGCCTGTTACTGGCCACCGGTCTTGCGCCGGCTACCACCTCGGGCATAGTTGACGCGCTGGCCGACGCCACGGCGGTGGGTACCACCACCGCCCTCGGCGTGCTCCAGCCGGCGCTCGACGATCACGCGGGTCGCTTCCTGCTGGCCGGCGCCCAGTGGCTCGGAGGCCTCGGCGCCCTGATGATCGGTGTGGCTGTCCTCCCCTTCTTCGGCGCCGGCCGGGAGTTTGCCGACCGTTCCCGGCGAGGTGGCCGGCGACCCATGACCCCGGATCAGGCGACGGCGGTCCGCAACATCACTGCCATCCACGGATCTGTCAGCGCCCTGACCTGGGTTGCGTATGCAGTGGCCGGGGCCGAACCGTTCGACGCCTTGCTGCTGGGCATGGCCACGGCGTCGACCGGTGGACGGGCCGTGGGCGCCCCGCTCGACACCGCTGCGCTCCAGTGGGTGGCGGTCGGCGGGATGCTGGCCGCCGGCACGTCGCTCGTCGTGCTGTGGCGACTCGTCCACGGCCGGGCCCGCAACCTGTGGCGGTCTGACGAGCTCCAGATCTACGTGGGCCTCGTGGTCGTCGGCACCCTGCTGTTACTGCTCTGGTCGGATGGGGGCGGGTCTGACGGTCTGCGGGGCGCCGCCTTCACGGTCACCGCGGCCCTGACCACCACCGGCTTCCCATCGGCACCTGGGGGGACGTGGGCCCCCGCCGCGCCCATCCTCGTCCTCGGCCTGGCATCCATCGGCCCCATGGTCGGGTCGGCCGGGGGCGGCTTCCAGATCCTGCGGCACCGGATCCTGGCCCAAGCGGCCGTCCGGGAGATGCTCCGCCAGATGCACCCCCGCAGCCTGACCCTCGTCCGTCTAGGAGGTCGGGTGGCCGACGAGGACACACTCTCGAAGGTGGTGGTCACCCAGTTCCTGTTCGTCAGCGTCCTGTTCGGAACGGCGCTGGTCGTGGCCCTCGGTGGCCTGGACCTGGTCACGGCCCTCGGGGCGGCAGTGCACGCCATCTCCACAGCCGGTCCTGTCCGGACTGTCGACGGGGTGGTGGTGGACCCGGCGTCGTGGCCGGACGGCGTGCGCCTGGCCTTGCTCCCCGCCATGGTCATCGGCCGCCTTTCGGTTTACCCGGCCTTCGTGGCGGTGGGGGCCGGCGTCTCTGTGGCCCGCGACCGGGTCAGGATTCGCCGTCGCTGGCGGTCGCTGGGCGGCTGGCGACGTGCCCGTGGGAAGGTGAACCGGTCATGACGGCGCGCAGACCGACCCGGGTTCGTCGCCGGAGACTCACCGGGATGGAGCGCTGGCGTGCCGTCCGTCGTCGGATCCCGGCTATCCCCCTGCCCGATCGGGGCGTGGCCGGACGGGGCGTCTGGACCGGGACCACCCGGCACGTGTCAGGCCTGGCACTCCTGTTCGTGGCCGGGGGGATGCTGGTGTCCGGCCTGGTCGAACTGGGCGCCGGCGACGAAGGCCCGGCGGTGCTCTTGGCCGCGTGCATCACCGCGGCGGTGGCCCTTGTCCTCTGGTGGCCGACCCGCCCCGGAGCCCTCGACCACACGGCGGTGTTCACCGCGGTGGGGACCACCTGGCTCGTCGCCTCGGTCATCGGTGCCCTGCCGTACCTGCTGGCCGGCACGTTCGCCGTGGACGGGCGCCCGTGGGCCGTCGTGCTGGCCGACGCCCTGTTCGAGTCGGTGTCGGGGTACACGGCCAGTGGCTCGACGGTCTTCGGTGCTCACAACCCCATCGAGGCCCAGGGCACTGGCGTGCTCCTTTACCGCCAACTCACGCAGTGGGCGGGGGGCATGGGCATCGTGGTCCTAGTGGTGATGGTCCTGCCCGCGTTGCGGTCCAGCGGTCTGGGCCTGATCGACGCCGAGGCCCCGGGCATGGGGATCGATCGTCTGGCACCCCGCATCAAGACCACGGCGGCCTGGTTCTGGCTGGTCTACTTGGCCCTGACTGCGATGGTCGCCGCGGGGCTGCTGGTGGCCGGCATGGGCCCGTTCGACGCCGTCGCGCACGCTATGAGCGCAGCGGCCACCGGTGGCTTCTCTCCTCGGGATGCCTCGGTCGGGCATTGGGACAGCGCCACCATCGAGGGCGTCCTGTTGGTGGCCATGCTGCTGGGTGGGGCCAGCTTCGCCCTGCACAGCGCAGCACTCCGGGAACGGAGGTTTGGGTACTGGCGCGACCGTGAGTTCCGGGCCTACGTCGTCGTGCTGGGCATCTCGGCGACGTTGATTACCGTCCTCTTGGTTGACGACGGCATGGGGATCGGACGGGCCGTGCGGTCGGCCGCCTTCAACGTGGTAGCACTCGGCACCAGTACGGGGTTCGGTAACGCCACCGGAACCGGGAGTCCGGGAGACTTCACGGCATGGGCCTCGGGACCCCAGATGGTCCTGCTCCTGCTTCTGGTGTTCGGGGGATGCACCGGGTCGACCTCGGGTGGCGTGAAGGTGATGCGCCTGCGAGTCGGCATGGCCCACGCCTACCGGACCCTGCGGGGACTGCGGAAGCCGCGTGCTCTGCTGCCGGTCCGCCTCGGGCCGACCATCCTTCCGGAGTCGATCGTGGAGCGGGTGGCCGGCTTCATGGTGGTATACGGACTACTGGTGGTGACGGGCACCGTCGTCGTGGCTGCCCTGGGCGCGGATCTTGTCACGGCCTTCAGTGGAGTCATCAGCGCGCTAGGCAACATGGGTCCTGCGCTGGGCGAGGCCGGTCCGACGGCTTCCTACGCCGACGCCGTCCCTACCCCGGCTCGCGTCGTGCTGTCGCTCCTGATGCTCATCGGGCGCCTGGAGATCTTCCCGATGCTACTGATGCTGGTGGCTCCGTACCGCCGGGTCCGGACGGCCTCGGGGCATGCCATCGGAGCCGTTCGCGAACGGTTGGACGGGTCCGGTTGACTCGCTCGGACTGACACGACCGTAGTCCCGAGCCCGCTTCCGCTGGGAACGGGAACCCGTCTCAGGAACTCAGCAACTCCGATAGGAGTCCGTGGAGGGCCGCGGGGTCCCGGCTGCCGCAGAACTCCCGGGCGCTGTGCATGGCCAGTTGGGCCACGCCCAGGTCGACCGTGCGCAGCCCGGTCCGGGCCGCGGTGATCGGCCCGATCGTCGAGCCGCACGGCATGTCGTTGCGCGACACGAAGGTTTGGAGGGGAACCCCAGCCCGCTCGGCGGCCAGGCGGACCAGGGCCACCCCCGGCGCGTCAGTGGCGTAGCGGGCCCTGGCGTTGGCCTTTAGGACGGGGCCTCCGTTGAGGCGGACCGGATGTTCGGGATCGTGGCGATGCCCCCGGCTCGGATGCGTGCCGTGGGCGCCATCCACCGACAGCACCAGCGAGCCCTCCAGGGGGCGGTCCGACAGGCCGAGGTGGCGGCGCAGCGTGCGGTGGAGAAGGGGGCCGGCGGCACCAGTGGCCGTCTCGCTGCCCACCTCCTCATGGTCGAACAGGGCGAGGACTGGGAGGCAGGGACCCTTGCCCTCGGCGGCCTCGATAAGGGCCTCCGTGCCGGCGTGGCAGGACAGGAGGTCGTCGAGACGGGGAGCGCTCACGAACTCTTCGTCGGGACCGGTCAGACAGGAGGGCGCCACGTCGTGGAACATGATGTCCCAGGCCAGCACGTCGTCGACGTCCACCCCGGCGAGTGTGGCCATGCTGCGCTGGAATGCACCGGAATCCTGATCGCCGAGGCCCGTCACGGGCGCCAGGTCGTCCTGGGGGTCGAGGACCAGACCCTTCTCGTTCACGCCCGGGTCCAGGTGGACGGCCAACTGGGGGATTCGCGCCAGCGGCCGGTCATCCCGCACCAGTACCGTTCGGCCGGCCAACGCCCCGCCGTCGCGGACCACGACCCGACCCGAGAGCCCGAGTTCGCGGTCCAGCCAGGAGTTCAGGAGCACGCCGCCGTAGACCTCGACACCGACCCGCTGGAACCCGTGATCACCTCGGTCAGGACGGGGCTTGACTCGTAGGTTCGGGCTGTCGGTGTGGGCGCCCACGATCCGCAGGGGGACGTTTGCCGGCTGTTCGTCGTCGACCCAGGCGATCAACGCGCCGCCCGACCGGAGGAAGTGTCGTCCCGGCGGGGTGACCGGCGCATCCAGGTCAACCTCGGTGAAGCCGGCACTGATCAGTCGGCGGGCCGTCTCGGCCACCGCGTGGTATGGGCTCGGCGAGGCGTCGACGTAGGCGCAGAGGTCCCGGGCCGTCTCCCTACCGCTGCCGTTCCTGTCGATGTCCCCGCTGCGCTGAGCGCTGCTCCGATCTTGGGGCGATCCAGCCATCCCGCTATTCTGGTCGGTCCACGGGTCGTGGGAGACCTCCGCCGGAACATCCGGCGTGGACACCACGACCATCGCTTGCGACCGACGACGTTCCGGGCGATCTCCGCGGATGGCCGCCGCCATCCCCATCCAGGAGACGACCTCGAGGACCATGACCGTCGACAGCACGAGCCCCGCCAAGCCGGCCCTGAACCGGGACCTGCCCGTCCCGCAGGGCCTGTACGACCCCCGGTTTGAGCACGACGCCTGCGGCGTCAACTTCGTCTGCCACCTCCGTGGCGAGGCCAGCCACCACATCGTGCAGTTGGGCATCGGGGCCCTGTGCAAGATGCAGCACCGTGGCGCCCTCGGCGCCGAGGTCAATACCGGTGACGGCGCCGGCCTCCTGATCCAGGTCCCGGACGGCTTCTACCGCGACGTCCTGGCTGCCGAACAGGGGATCGATCTCCCGGCGCCGGGCGCCTACGCCACCGGCATCGCCTTCCTCCCCGGCGAGCTGGCCAGCGGAGGGACCGAGGCGGCCGACCGAGCCGCCGCCGAGGTGGAGCGTATCGCCGACGAGGAGGGCCTCGAGGTTCTGGCCTGGCGGGACCTCCCAGTCGACGACTCGATGATCGGCAACGCAGCCCGGGCCGCCGAGCCCACTTTCCGCCAGGTCTTCTTGGCCGGACCGGCCAACGCCGACGGGCTCCGACCCACCGGCATCGATCTGGACCGGCTGGCCTACGTGCTTCGCAAGCGCACCGAGCACGAGATCGCGGTCGCCGGAAGCGATGGAGACCCTGACGTCGGGGTACACCGCGTCTACTTCCCGTCGCTGTCGGCCCGGACCATCGTCTACAAGGGAATGCTCACCACCACCCAACTGTCGGAGTTCTTCGGCGACCTCACGGACGAGCGGGTGGAGAGCGCCCTGGCCCTCGTGCACTCCCGGTTCTCCACCAACACCTTCCCGTCGTGGCCGCTAGCCCACCCGTACCGGTTTGTGGCCCACAACGGCGAGATCAATACCGTGCAGGGCAACCGCAACTGGATGCGGGCCCGGGAGGCCCTGCTGGCCACCGACGCCCTGCCGGGCGACCTGGAGCGACTGTTCCCGATCTGCACCCCGGGGGCCAGCGACAGCGCCGGCTTCGACGAGGCCCTCGAGCTGCTCACCTTGGGTGGGTACCCGCTGCCCGAGGCTGTTCTGATGATGATCCCGGAGCCGTGGGAGAACCACGCTGAGATGACCGATGATCGGAAGGCCTTCTACCAATACCACGCCTCGCTCATGGAGCCGTGGGACGGTCCGGCCTCCATTGCCTTCACCGACGGCACCGTCATCGGCGCCGTGCTGGACCGCAACGGCCTACGTCCCAGCCGCTACTGGGTGACCGCCGACGGTCTCGTCGTCATGGCCAGCGAGGTAGGCGTGGTAGATGTGGCCACCGACCAGGTGGTGGAGAAGGGACGGCTGCAGCCCGGCCGAATGTTCCTCATCGATACCACCCAGGGCCGCATCATCCGCGATGACGAGGTCAAGGCCGGCCTGGAAACGGCCCGGCCGTACCGCGAGTGGCTGGACCGCAACCTCGTCCACCTCGACGACCTCCCGTCCCGGGAACGGACGCATGCCGACGAGGGCACCCTCACCCAGCACCAACAGGCCCACGGCTACACCCACGAGGCCCTGAAGCTCCTGTTGGCCCCCATGGCCCGCGACGCCAAGGGTCCCATCGGCTCGATGGGCACCGACACGCCGGTGGCCGTCCTCTCGGACCGGTCCCGGACCCTGTACGACTACTTCCAACAGCTGTTCGCCCAGGTCACCAACCCGCCGTTGGACGCCATCCGCGAGGAGCTGGTCACCGCGGTGTGCACCACCGTGGGCGCCGAGGGGAACCTGCTGGAGCCGACGGCCGAGAGCTGCCGCCAGGTCCACCTGCCCCACCCCGTCCTGACCGAGGACCAGATGGCGGTCCTGGTCGGGATCGGTGACGCCGACGGACCCGACGGGTTCACGGCCCGGGTGCTGGACGGCCGCTACGAGGTGGCCCGGGGCGCCGACGGCCTGGCCGAGGCGCTGGACCGCCTCCGCTCCGAGGCCTCGAAGGCCATCGCCGACGGGGTGACCCTGCTGGTGCTGTCCGACCGGGGGACCACGGCCACCCTGGCCCCCATCCCGTCGCTGCTGGCCACCGGCGCCGTCCACCACCACCTGATCCGCGAGAAGAGCCGGACCCGGGTCGGCCTGCTGGTCGAGTCCGGCGACTGCCGCGAGGTGCACCACGTGGCCCTGCTGCTGGGCTACGGCGCCTCGGCCGTGTGCCCCTACCTGGCCTTCGCTTCGGTCGACGCCATGGTCGCCGATGGCCTCCACGGGCTCTCGCCGGACATGACCCCGGAGAAGGCCCGGGCCAACGTGATCAAGGCCTGCGACCAGGGCCTGCTGAAGGTCATGTCCAAGATGGGCATCTCGACCGTGGCCTCGTACACCGGCGCCCAGATCTTTGAGGCCATCGGCCTCGGTGCCGACGTCGTCGACGACTGCTTCACCGGAACGGTCAGCCGGCTCGGCGGGGTGGGCCTCGACGTCCTGGCCGCCGAGGTGGCGTCCCGCCACGCCCTGGCCTTCCCTTCCAACCCGGAGGAGCGGGCCCACCGCACCCTCGAGGTGGGCGGCGAGTACCAGTGGCGCCGGGAGGGCGAGTACCACCTGTTCAACCCGGAGACCGTCTACAAGCTGCAACACGCCACCCGCGAGGGTCGCTACGACGTCTTCAAGGAGTACACGACGCTGGTCGACGACCAGTCGGAACGCCTGGCCACCCTGCGGGGCCTGTTCCGGTTCCGGGACGACCTCCGTCCGTCGGTGCCCCTCGACGAGGTGGAGCCCGTCTCGGAGATCGTGAAGCGGTTCTCCACCGGCGCCATGTCCTACGGCTCGATCAGCGCCGAGGCCCACGAGACGCTGGCCATCGCCATGAACCGGATCGGCGGCAAGTCCAACACCGGCGAGGGCGGCGAGGACCCGGACCGCTTCACCCCCGAGTCCAACGGCGACCTGCGCCGCTCGGCCATCAAGCAGGTGGCCTCGGGCCGGTTCGGGGTGACCAGCGAGTACCTGGTCAACAGCGACGACCTGCAGATCAAGATGGCCCAGGGCGCCAAGCCGGGCGAGGGCGGCCAACTTCCGGGCCACAAGGTGTACCCGTGGATCGCCCGCACCCGGCACTCCACCCCCGGCGTGGGCCTCATCTCGCCGCCGCCCCACCACGACATCTACTCCATCGAGGACCTCGCCCAGCTCATCTACGACCTGAAGAACGCCAACCCGGAGAGCCGGGTCCACGTGAAGCTGGTCGCCGAGGTGGGCGTGGGCACCGTGGCCGCCGGCGTGTCCAAGGCCCATGCCGACGTGGTCCTCATCTCCGGCCATGACGGAGGGACCGGCGCCTCGCCGCTGACCTCCATCAAGCACGCCGGTGCCCCGTGGGAGCTCGGCCTGGCCGAGACCCAGCAGACCCTCCTGCTCAACGACCTGCGGGACCGCATCGTGGTCCAGGTCGACGGCCAGCTGAAGACCGGCCGCGACGTGGTGATCGCCGCGCTCCTCGGCGGCGACGAGTTCGGCTTCGCCACCGCCCCCCT
>MDTE01085426.1_pt1 | contig 10804 bp, 12 predicted proteins | sample 811231 | NCBI WGS metagenome assembly MDTE01 (sample SAMN05326651, study PRJNA326480) | marine metagenome | isolation source: seawater | place: Indian Ocean: Red Sea | collected 2010 | reverse complement strand
TTTAAAATGAGTGATCACACATATACACCATCAAGTAAATTTGGAAAGTGGTTTAATGATAGGCTTCCATTATTAACACTGGGTGACCATCTAATAAATTATCCCACACCAAAAAATTTAAATTATTGGTGGACTTTTGGTGGGATATTAACTTTTTGTTTGATTACACAAATTGTAACTGGTCTTGTATTGGCTATGCACTATGTTGCGCATGCTGATTTAGCTTTCCAGAGCGTTGAACACATAATGAGAAATGTAAATTACGGCTGGTTAATAAGATACATTCATGCGAATGGCGCATCGATGTTTTTTTTGGCAGTCTACATTCATATATTTAGATCTTTATATTACGGTTCGTACAAATCTCCCAGAGAAATAATCTGGATTCTTGGAATGTTAATTTATATTTTGATGATGGCTACGGCATTCATGGGATATGTTTTGCCATGGGGACAAATGAGTTTCTGGGGAGCTACTGTAATAACTAATTTATTTAGCGCAATACCGTTAGTTGGAGACAGTATTGTAACTTGGTTGTGGGGTGGATATTCAGTAGACAATCCAACACTTACAAGATTTTTTAGTTTGCACTATCTTTTCCCATTTATAATCTTAGGGCTTGTAGTTTTGCATATTTGGGCACTACATGTTCCAGGGAATAACAATCCTATAGGAATTGATATTAAAAAACCTTCAAAGGATACTGTCCCTTTCCATCCGTATATAACAATTAAAGATCTTTTTGCTCTATTAATATTTATAATTATTTTTTCTGGATTTATTTTTTTCTCACCAAATGTTTTAGGTCACCCCGACAACTATATACCTGCTAACCCACTGGTAACACCAACTCATATAGTTCCGGAGTGGTATCTATTACCATTTTATGCAATTCTTAGATCGGTTCCGGATAAATTAGGCGGAGTGATATTGTTATTTGGATCGCTAATTATTCTTTTAATATTACCTTGGTTAGATAGCAGCAAAGTTAGATCTACAGTATTCAGACCTACATACAGAATATTTTTTTGGATACTTATAGTTGATTTACTAGCCCTGGGTTACGTAGGAGCAATGCCAGCTGAAGGAATTTATCTTCTTATAGCGAGATTAGGAACCGCATATTATTTTGCACATTTTTTAATTATATTGCCTTTACTAAGTAAAATTGAAAAGACAGATCCTTTGCCACTAAGTATTTCTGATCCAGTTCTTACAGGGATGGCAAAACCAGAGTTTATGAGAGATGACAAAAAAATAAATAATGCTTAAATCGAAATCTAAATCAGTTCTCTTTTTACTTATTTTTTTCATCTTTTCTTTTAAAATATCTATTTCAGCTGAAAAAACTGAATTACTTAAACAAGACTGGTCTTTTAAAGGCATAACAGGAAAATTTGATAGAGCAGAACTTCAAAGAGGATATCAAGTTTACACTGAAGTTTGCGCTTCTTGTCACTCTATGAGTCTTTTAAGTTATAGAAACTTAGGAGAGGAGGGGGGGCCAGAGTTTTCACTTGATCAAGTTAAAGCTATTGCGGCAAATTTTGAAGTTGAAGATGGACCAAATGAGGAAGGGGAAATGTTTACAAGGCCCGCGAGACCTTCAGATAAATTTGTTTCTCCGTACCCTAATATTCAAGCAGCTACGGCCGCAAATGGAGGAGCATACCCACCAGATATGTCGGTTCTAGTTAAATCAAGAAAAGGTGGAGCAGACTATATATATTCTATTTTGATGGGCTATGAAGAGCCGCCAGCAAATATTAAATTAGACGATGGAGTTTATTATAATAAGTATATGGAAGGAAAAAAAATAAAGATGTCAAATCCTTTGTCTGACGGAATTGTAACTTATGCCGACGGAACCGAATCCACGGAGTCACAAATGGCAAAAGATGTAACGGCATTTTTAACATGGGCTGCGGAACCAACTTTGGAAGAGAGACACAAAATGGGAGTGCGAGTAATTATATTTTTGATTATTTTTACAATTCTAATTTATTTTAGCATGAGAAGACTCTGGTCAAGGATTGACTCTGAAAAATAAAACATCTCCATCTTTCACTAAATAATCTTTTCCTTCTACTCTTAATTTACCGTTTTCCTTAGCTTTTTCAGCGCTACCAAATTTTTCAAAATCCTTAAAAGAAACCGCTTCGGCCCTTATAAAATTTTTCTGAAAGTCTGAATGTATTACTCCTGAAGCCTCTTGAGCATTGGTATTCTTTTTAATTGTCCAAGCTCGAGACTCTTGGGGTCCGGATGTGAAAAAAGTATTTAAATTTAATAAATCATAACCATTAGTAATTAATTGATTTAATCCAGTTTTTTCCAAACCTATATTTCGCATGTAGGCACCTCTTTCCTCTTGATCTAGTTCAGTTATTTGATCCTCTATATCGGCACATACTAATATTTGTTTTTTTTTAGGATATTTGTCTTTTAAAATTTTCGTATAATTATTTCCATTTTTGAGATTATTTTCATCTACGTTAGCAACTATTATATAAGGTTTTGTTGAAATTAAACCTATTTCTTTAAGAGCTTTTTTGCTTTCATAATCTTCAAAGTCCTGAAGATCTTCCCCATTGTTTAGTTTGGAAAGAACATTTTCAAACAGCTTTATTTGTTTTTCTGTCATTTTTTTCTTTGTATTTTTCTCAAGTTTTTTCTCAACTTGATTAATATCGGCTAATAATATCTCGGTTTTTATAGTTTCAAGATCATTTACGGGATCCACTACTTTATTCACATGCTGAATGTTTGCAGACTCAAAGCATCTTACCAAATGGATTATTGCATCCACTTCTCTTATATGTGCAAGAAATTTATTTCCTAAACCCTCGCCTTTAGAAGCACCTTTGACAAGACCAGCAATATCAACAAATGTTATATTGGCATTAACTTTTTTTTTTGAGTTAGATAGCTTGTATAAAACATCAAGTCTTTGGTCAGGTACATCAACAATTCCAATATTAGGATCTATTGTGCAGAAAGGAAAATTTGCGGCTTGTGCTTTTTTTGAAGATGTTAAAGCATTAAACAAAGTTGATTTACCAACATTTGGCAAACCAACAATTCCGCACTTAAATCCCATTAAGATTTTGATTTACCTTACTAGAAAAAGTATCAATTTTTTTGTCGATTAAAGTGGGTATTAGCTTGACTATATTCTCAGTTATATCTTTAATTTTTTCTTCTTCATTTTCATTAAAATCCTCTAAAACATGACTATTTACTTTTTTTTTGTTTTCAGGATGTCCTATACCAACTCTTACTCTAGAATAATCTTTTCCAATAGATTTATCTATTGACTCAATTCCATTATGTCCGGCACTACTACCTCCAAATTTTGCTTTTACTTTACCTAAATCAATATCCATATCGTCGTGAAAAACAAATACATCTTTTGCATCAATCTTGAAATATTCAATAAGCTCTCTTATGCAAACTCCGGAGTTATTCATAAAAGTAAGTGGTTTTATAGCATATACTTTTTTACTATTAATATTTCCAGTTGTCAGCAGTCCTTTAAATTTAGGTTTCTGTTTCGACAAATTAAATTGTTGATTAATAGCATCTATAATTTTGAAACCTATATTGTGTCTATTGTTTGTATTATTTGGACCAGGATTTCCTAAGCCTACTAGTAAAAACATAAAAGTTATTTTTTATCTTTCTTTTCAGGATTTTTTTTATCAGGAACATTTTTTTTATCACCTGATTGTTCTTTTCCTTTATCTTCTTTTTTAGCCGTTCCATCACCTTCTTTTGTAGGAGCTGCCTCTGCTGCCTCTCCAGTTGAAGCCTCTTCACCTTCTGCTCCCTCAGCAGCTGCTTCTTCAGCAGGTTTTACTGGCTCTTTTACAATAGTTGGTGGCGCTACAGTTGCAACAACAAAATCTCTATCAGTAATAGTTGGTCTAGCATTTTCTGGTAACTTGACAGATGATATTTTTACACTTGCGCCTATATCGAGACCAGTTAAATCAACCACAAGATTTTCTGGTATGTTTTCAGCCTGACATTTTAATTGAACTTTACGTCTAACTATATTTAGTACCCCACCTTTCTTAAGACCGGGAGACTCATTGTTATTTTTAAATATAACCGGAATTTCTAAAATAATTTTTGATCCTTTTACAATTCTCATAAAATCAATATGGGATGGTCTTTCAGATACCACGTGAAACGACACATCTCTTGGAATTACTTTCTCTTTTTTTCCCTCAATATCTAAGTCAATAATAGTAGATAGAAAAGTTTCAGAATTAAAAAGATTATTAAAAGACTTTTCGTCAATACTTAATTTTAAATTTGGACTTTTGCCACCATATAGTATTGCCGGTATAAATCCTTTTGATTTAAGAACGTTTAAATCTCCGGCAGTTTTAGTTATTCTCTTGGTAGCTTTTAAATTATTATTCATTGAAGGTGCAATTTAACCCAACTTAAAAATAAAACAAGTGTTAATTGAACAGATCTGATACAGAAGTAGAATTTGAAATCCTCTTAATTGCCTCAGCCATAAGGGGGGCTATGGATAATGTTTGAATTTTATTTATATTTTTAACTTTATTTGAATTATCTATGCTATCCGTTATTACTAATTTTTTTATTTTTGATTTTTTTATCTTTTGGATAGCATCTCCGCTTAATACAGCGTGCGTTACAAAGACATAAACATCATTTGCACCTTTCTTTATTAGGGCTTCAGCCGCATTAACAATTGTTCCACCACTATCAATAATATCGTCAACTATTATACAATCTTTGTTTTTAACATCTCCTATAATGTTCATAACCTGAGATTTTCCTGCCTGAGGTCTTCTTTTATCAATTATTGCTAGGTCAGCATCAATTTTTTTTGCCAAACCTCTTGTTCTCTCAATTCCACCAGCATCAGGAGAAACGCAAATTAAATTTTTTCTTTTTATATTCTTTTTTATATATCTAGCAAACAATGGAGTAGTAAAAAGATTGTCGACCGGCATATCAAAAAAACCTTGAATTTGTCCAGAGTGTAGATCAACAGTTACAATTCTGTTAGCTCCTGCATTTGTAATTAAATTTGAGACAAGCTTTGCAGAAATAGAAGTTCTTGGAACTACTTTTCTATCTTGTCTTGCGTATCCGAAATAAGGAATTACAGCTGTTACATTTTTTGCTGATGATCTTTTAAGTGCGTCGATACAAAGAAGAAGTTCCATTAAGTTGTCATTAGCCGGTGTGGAAGTAGACTGAATTACAAAAACACTATTACCTCTTATATTTTCATTTATTTCAACGTAAATTTCACCATCTGCAAAATTTTTGATATTAGTATTTACTAACTTTAGCTTGAGTTGTTTTGATATACTCTTACTAAGTGTGGGATTGCTTGTTCCTGATAAAATTTTCATTAGGACAACTATCTTATACATCCAATGAACGATTGTTTCAATTAATTTTGTTAAATAATTTTCTTAATTATTGATATGCATCTTCCGTAGTCATTCTCTCCTAACTTTTTGGCCCTTCTATGGCTAAAGTACTCAGTCTCCATGCTAAAAGAGTCAACATTTATATTGTCTATTTCAGAAACACCTGAATTTGAGAATTTTTTAATCACAAATGCTCTTAAATCAAAGTTAAATGAATTATTTTGATTTTTTAAAAAAAAAGGTTCATTATTTTTAGATTTTTCAATAAACTTTAAATAAAAATCTTCTCCCACCTCATAATTTTTTTGAGAAATGCATGGACCAATACAAACTGTTATATTTTTAACATCACCTCCCATTTCATCAATTTTTTTTAAAGTATTTTCAATTATTCCACCAAATGCACCTTTCCACCCAGCATGTATACATCCAATGATATTTTTTTTTTTTTCGTATATTAATATCGGAGCACAATCTGCAGTTAGAACGCACAAAGCTAAAGATTTGTCCTTTGACAATATTGCGTCAGAATTGATTTTGTTAAAATTATTTTTATTTTCTACTATTTGAACTTTGTTACTATGTGTTTGATTCATTAAAATTAGTTTGTCATTTTCTACCCCAAATTGTTTAGAAACTAGATTTAGGTTTTTTTGTACATTAATTTTTTTATCATTACTTCCAAGACCACAATTTAAACCTTGATAAATCCCTTCAGAAAATCCATTTTTTCTGGAATAAAAACAATGCTTGATGTTATGAATTTTATTTAAATTTTTAGAATAAAACATTATTCAAAAGTTAGAGAAAAGTTACATTTTTTATTTTTAGCAAAAATTACTTTAAAATTCTTGCCCATAAATTTTGGATCAATTAATCTCTTTACTCTTAAAAATAAGTTTGACTTTTCACTATAGTTCATTTTCTCACTTAGAATTTTAAAACGTTCAATAATACCCATTTTTTGAAGAAATTTACTTTGAGTTATAACATTTTCCACATCTAAGCCTTTAGAAATAAAATATTTTTTATATAATGTAAAATTAACTAGTGAAGTGATATCCGCATTACCAATATTTTTTTTTATATCATTAAACTTATGTTTGATCACAGATTGTAATGTATCTGTATATTGTTCATTCTCATATCCATAATCTATAAAAAGCGCTCCGCCATTCAATCTTTTTATATTATTACAAATTATATCCAACTCCTTAAAACCGTTTTCGGGATACTCAATAATCTTGTTATTTTTCAAAATATTAAAATTTTGTAGCTTATTTATGTGTTTTTTTTGAGCTTTTCTATATAAAAAATTAATCTTTTTATTTTTGTAAGATACATACTTTTCAAAAACATTATCATCTATTTTTTTAAATTGTTTTATGGGAAGCGCATCTAAAAATTCATTTCCAAAAAAAATTATGGGACCTTTTTTTATTTTGTTTAAATTTTTTATCCAAGATACTTTTTTTGAAATTATTCTTTTCTTCTGAATTTTTATTAATCTCTCACTTTTTTCATAAAGCATTATATTTACAGAATCAAAAACCTCAGGAAAATTTTTAAGAGTTTTTATCAATATTAAACAAAAATCTCCATTTCCAGGACCTAATTCTACAAAATTAAAATTTTTTGGTTTCTTTAAATTTTCCCAAAAACTAATCATCCATATAGCCACCATTTCGCAAAAAAGATTAGAAATATTAGGAGCAGTAATGAAGTCTCCTTTGGTACCAAAAGGATTTTTGTTTTGATAGTATCCAACTTTTCTATCATAAAGAACTCTCTCCAAATATAAATCTAAAGAGATAACTTTACTTCTAGAAAAAATTTTACTTATTTTTTTCATTTAAAATAAATTTAGATAAGTATATAAAACCAATAATTATCATTACAATGCTCAAAACAGAACCCATACTAAAATTTCCAAATATGTAACCGATATTCATATCTGGCTGTCTAAATTGTTCAGATATAATTCTAAAAAATCCGTACAGAATTAAAAATAAAAAAGATATAAATCCATGGTTTAAATTTTTTTTATTAACAACAAAATTTAGTATAATAAATAACAATATTCCTTCCAGCAAAGCCTCATAAATTTGAGAGGGATGTCGCATTGTACCATCAATTTTTGGAAAAATTATACCCCATGGTTTATTTGTAGGTAGGCCATAAAGTTCCCCGTTAATAAAATTTGCTATTCTACCAAAAAAAATTCCAATAGGAGCAACGCAGGAAATCGTATCAAAATATACTTTAAAATTTAAATTTTTAATTTTTGAAAAAATATACGTTGTAAGAATTACACCAATTAGGCCTCCGTGAAAAGACATGCCTCCTTTCCATAATTTAAAAATTTCTAGAAAGTTATTGCTATAAAATTCCGGGTTATAAAAACAAACATAACCTATTCGCCCACCTATAATTATACCTATTATCAAATACCCGATTAAATCGTCAAAATTTTTTTGATAGTTTCTTAGATTTGTATCTACAACTCGTTTTTTAATTATTATTTTACCGTAAAACCATCCACCTAAAATTCCAAGGATATATGCAATTGAATACCATCTGATCTCAAACATTCCGAGATCAATAAACACAGGATCAAAATTATGAACCATCATTTATTAAATTTATCACAATTGAAATTAAATTGCTTATAATTTAAGATCAAATTATGGATAATTCTCAAAAAATTCTTAAAATGATCTCTAGTTTTATTGAGACTGGTATTTTAACATCTCAAGACTTAAAAAAGGAATTTTCTACCTCTATGAAATTTCAAAAAGAAAATTTTGCTGGTAAACTGGATCTTGTAACAAAAAAAGAATTTGAGATACTTAAAAAAATAATACAAAAACAACAAAAAGAAATTGATAAACTAAAAAAAACCAAATCTAAAAAGGCAAAGAGATCTTAACAAGTAAACCTTTACGTGTACTTTGTGATAAAGAAATATTCCCTCCGTGAGATTTAGCAATATCTTGAGCAACCGAAAGACCTAAACCAACCCCTGATTTATTTAATCCTCTACTTTTGTCAACCCTGTAAAACGGTTTAAACACATTTCCATGTTCTGCTTTAGCTATGCCGGGCCCATCATCTTCAATTGTTATAATTAAACTATTTATTGATTTTTTAATATCAATAAAAACTTTATTTCCATAAGCAAGTCCATTTTCTAAAATATTTGAAATGCATCTTCTAATTAAATTTTCCCTGCCATTGAACTCAAAACTTTCATTGTTTTTAAACTCATATTTATATGGTTCATATTTTTTTAATAAGTCTGAAATTAAATGGTTTAAATTAAATTTATTTGATTTTTCTTCAGTTTGTGATTTAGCAAACTGTAAATAATCATTTAACATTCTCTCCATTTCATCAATATCATCAGCCATTTTTCCTGCTGTATCTTTTTTTTCTAGCATAGCAAGCTGTAATTTGAGTCTTGTAAGGGGAGTTCTTAAGTCGTGACTTATTCCAGATAACATTTCTGATCTTTGACTCAGATGTCTATTTATTCTCTTCATCATTCTATCAAATTCAAAAGTTGCCTCTCTTATCTCTAAAGCTCCGCTTGGCCTTAAATTTTCAATATTTTCTCCCTTACCAAACCTTTTTGCTGCTTTAGATAAATTAACTATTGGTTTAGTTTGATTTTTAAGAAAAATAATTGCAATTAATATTAATATTAGAGAAGGAAGCGTTAACCACATTACAAATATTCTCACAGATGATGGTGCTATCTTATCTTTGGAGAAAAAAATTTGTATGATATCATTATTAGATTTTATTCTTAAATCTACCAAATCAATATATGTTGTTGTATCGAACCAGTAATCATTTCCAAAAACTGGTTTCATTTCTCTTCTGAGCGCCCTATCCATCGGACTAAATCTTCTGTCAGATTTAGTTGTAGGTAATTTTTCTTTCTTTATATTTATTACAAAATCAAAATTTTTTTTATAAGAGTTTGTTAAAAATTGAATATTTTTTCTGTCCTCAGAACGATATACATCAAATAAAGTTTTAATTTCGCTTACAAGGGACTTTGTCATACCTTTATTAGCTTTTATCCAGATACTGTCAAAAAATACCACTGAAATTGTAAGCTGTAAAAGTATCACGGGAGCAGCCACAATTATTAATGCCCTGTAGAAAAGTCTTTTCGGAAATATTTTTTTTAAAATTTTATTTAATCCATAGGACATATCCAGATCCTCTTATAGTTTGAAGAAATTTTGGGTTTTTTGGGTTTATCTCAATTTTTTTTCTAAGTCTTGTTATCATAACATCAATAGATCTTTCTTTTGATATTTTAGAAATCTTTCCAATTTCGGAACGTGAAAAAATTTTTCCTGGAGATGACAGCATTTTAGCAAGTACATTCTTTTCTGAAGTATTAATTTTTGTTTCTTTTTCCATAAGTTTAATTGTCATCTTATTCAAATTTATTTCAGCATCACCGATTTTATTTATTTCAAGCAAACTTTGTCTGTTTGCATTTTTTATTATATTTTTTATTCTTAGCAAAAGTTCCTGTGGTTCGAAAGGTTTACCAAGATAATCATCTGCCCCTAATTTCAACCCATGAATTCTGCTTTCCGCTTCACCTTTTGCTGTTAAAAGTATCACAGGTATACTTTTTGATAGTTTTAATTCCTCTGTTAACTCGTATCCACTTTGACCAGGCATCATTACATCTAAAACTATCAAATTAAAATTAAAAGTATCAATTTTAATTTTTGCATCTTCTGCATTTATCGCTGTTGATACTATAAATCCATTTTCAACTAAAAACTGTCTTACCAGTTCTCTAATTTTATCATCATCGTCAACAACTAAAATATGGAATTTATTTTTTTCCATTAATTATCTTTCTCAAAACTTCTTTGAACTTTATAACAGATCCAGGGTCAGAATTTTTTAAAGCATTAAATATACGTTTTTTTTGGGTTTCAAAAACTTCAGTATAAATTTTTTTTCCGTTGTTATCCAGGTAAAGCAGCTTTCTTCTCGTATCAACTTTATCTCTAATTTGCTTAATCATTTTAAGATTTTTTAAATCTCTCAGAACTCTATTTAAACTTTGTTTTGTAATTTTAAGTTTAAAAAGCAATTCATTTACACTGATACCTTCATCTAGTTCAATTAAGTGCAAAGTTCTTAAGTGAGCAGAACCAATAGATCTTTTCTTCAAAATTTCCTTTGGGTCTGAAAAAGTCTCCCTGTAAGCATGGAGTAGCAATCTGATACAATCTTTTATTTGATCGTCTTTTAAATAGAGTAAATCTTTCATTTTTTGGTCAGATATGTTGACATATTTTACCAACAAATATACTTTTTTGTTAGTAAAAAATTATTTA
>MDTE01164665.1_pt1 | contig 10805 bp, 12 predicted proteins | sample 811231 | NCBI WGS metagenome assembly MDTE01 (sample SAMN05326651, study PRJNA326480) | marine metagenome | isolation source: seawater | place: Indian Ocean: Red Sea | collected 2010 | reverse complement strand
GTTGCTATAGTTGGGGCGGGTTTGTATGGTTTGGGCGTTGTAAACGTCTCTACGGGGCAGGAAACGGCATTACAAACACCAATAGAAACCCCGCAACAGTGACGGGCTTCGCCTGATATTATAATATGCAGCTATTGCGGGGCAGGGCTTTGCCCTCTGGCCATTCGACCATTCACCCAAGGTATTTGTAGAATTACCAAAGCAAATATTTTTGCTTTACAGGGGTTAAAATCTGATTTTTTATTTCCATAATATTGCCAACGTAATGTTGAAACATCTTTATGGAGAAAATCCTATGACCAATAATAACTTTATTAAATATAAAAGCTTTCTGCGCTTCGAGGATTACCCTGCAACGATCTTAGAACACCTGAAAACAATCATTGTTTATGCGTTTCTATGGCCGTTTATCAAGCTTGGTTATAAATATTATAATTCAGGTGAGCGTAACTATCCTGAGTGGTTTATTTATAATGTTTATGAACCATTTCACGACAGAGCAGGGGATTTTAAGAATGCAATTTTTGAACTGAAATATGATGTTCTTAGATTGCCCTTATATCTTCCACCAGTAGAGACAAAATAAGGGAAGGGGCTAATAACGCCCTTTCCCCTTTTGTTTTTTAGGTTGGCTATCTTGGTCTAGCTCCATAAGTAAAGCGTTTGCTTTCTTCTCCAATTCTTCTTCCTGTGTATTCTCTGCAAATAGTGAACGGGTTTGTTTTATAGCGTCACGCTCTCTCTTTTTATTAAAATAGTTAAGTAAAGATCGGCTTTCTTGCATAAGCCGTAAATTATCTTTTGAAACTTTAATTTTATCCAAACTGGCCGCCGCCAGTTCTCTTTTTTGAGACTGGGTAATATCCTGCTTACGGTTGATACGGTCTAATTTTTTGTATTCTCGCAATATTCCGTAGGCTTGAATATTTTTATAATGCTCAAAATTAAAGGGGTTCATGCTCATAATAAAACCTTTCCATCTAAAAGTTGATTGCTTTGGCAATCCTGAAAATACCTATCAAAAACGCCAGTCATCCTTACCCTTGTCTTTAGATTTCTGGTGTTCTGTCTCGTCTTCGAGTTCATCAAGAAGTTTCTGCGCGGCACGTTCTAAATCGGCTTCTTGGTCGAGTTTCTTTCTAACCGCACGCACTTCGTTAATGGCTTGGCCAATGGCAATATGGCGTTCGCTATATGACTGTTCCAAGCCTTTTTCCTTGCGCTTTTGAGCAAGGTTGATGATCTGCGCGTTATGCTCCGCACGGGTCTTGCCGTTATCAATTTTTTGGTAATCAATAGCCCGTTCGGGCTGCTTGGCTGTAACAGCATTCCTAAATTTTAGAATTTTGGATTCTGGTGTTTTTCCAGCCTCAAGCATTTTACGCGCCCTTACCCCTTCGTGTATCTGGGGCTTGCGGTCAATGCCCTGTTCTTTGAGGGTTCGGCGGTCAATACGCTCTTTACTGCCAGCCTTTTGTAAGGCTTTGTTAGCAAGGGTTTCCCACTGTTCACGCAAGCGTTCAGTTGAACCCTTCTCGCTAAGTTCAGCAACACGCTTAAAGGTTTCAAAATCACGGTCACGAATAACTAAATGGCAATGCGGGTTGTTCTGATCTTTGTCCTTATCATGAAAAGCCGCAAACCATGCGGCGCGGCCTTTTGTGATGTTTTCCGCAAACTCCCGTACAAGTTCATGTTGCTGCGTGGCCGTTAATTCTTTCGGCAAAGCCAACATAACTTTATCGCAGATACGGGCGTTTTTACGGTCAACGTCTTCTTGATTACAAAACCACTTTTGAGCCTGTTTTGTATCTTCGGGCATACGTTCGGCCATAACCTGTGAACATGCTTTTGAACGGGTTATGTATCGAACATGGGCGGCGGCTGTGTAGGGTTGTTTCTGCCCTACTTTGCCAACGTGTTTATGATTTAGGCTAAATATAGCCATGTGAAAACCTCGCAAAAAAAGAAGCTTTCTAGCGCGGGTTTGGTACAAACCCATAAGTGCGCTCTAAAGCTATCTACAAAGTATACAATTTCATAATAAAAAGCAAGTATGCGATAGCCACAACGGGCAACCGTTGACAGGCTACGCAGGGCAAATTACCTCGGTATGTCCAAAAAGCGGATACTACAGGCAGGAATAATCAATATCGCTATCAAATACCCTATCCATAATTAAGGCATCTTCACCGCGCACAAAGGCGATAATTTTATTCTCACATTTACGGCCTGAAAGTTCAGCAGGTGTAAGAATAGGTTCGGCTTTACCGTCCATGATATTTTCCTGTGTTCCAAGTCGTTTAGAAATTGCCTGTGCATCTTTATCATTAGGTTGCATATACATTTCCACGCCTGAAAGATCGTGCAAAGTTTCATAGCTATTGGGAAAAGCTTTTCGCATTTGCTGAAAACTTTGAGTTACAAGCCAGAGGCGCAAGCCACGGCTACGACCTCTTTCCAGTGCTGCGGGAAATTCTTCAATTTCTCCAAGTGCTGTAAATTCATCTAAAAAGAAAAAAATCGGGGCTTGTGTTGTTTCAAAAATTTCTTGCTGGCCGCGTCTTTGTAGTGCCCTCATAAGCTGGCCTATGATGGCACGTAAAACAGAGTTGTAAGCCTTTAATGTTTCTTCTGAGACACGAATATAAAGGGTTGTTCCAGTCTCCCGAATGTCTTCGGGCTTCCAATCACTATGTGTTGTTATATGACGAACATATTCGTCATTCCATTGTTCCAATGCATCATTGGCCGTTGAAAGTAAACCGTTCCACTGTGCATCCGAATTACCCGCTTTCGCACTTTTCAACAAATCCCAATATTTCTTTGCAACTTGGTGCATTGATTTAAGATATTTATGCTCCCCCTGCTTTTTATCTGCCATGATACGCGCAAGCATTTTTTCAACGTCTTCACCCGCTGTAAGCGCAAAAACCTCATCCATAGATGGGTTTTTGTATTCGATCAAAACATATGCAACAACAAGACGTACGTATTTTTTGGCCATATCATCCCATTGATTATACCCCTTTTGAGAAGGTGGAATAAGCAAGTTAGCCATGTATTCAGCATCGCGCCATAACTCGAATGGGTCACGTGAGAGCTGTGCTAAAGGGTTATATGAATGGCTTGCTTTTGGGTCGTCTAAATCAAAAATAAAAACACGGCCAAAATTCTTACGAATTTCAGCCGTATAATCATAACACTCGCCTTTAATATCGAGAACAACAGCAGAACCTTGAAAACGTTTTAAATTTGGAATTATTCCGCACAGTGATTTGCCTGAACCTTGTGGTGCAAGGGTTAAAATACCTTTGTCACCGTTATAAAAAACTGGTGTTTGTTCCGTATTACCAAGAAAAATATTATATGGGCTTGGTTTATTAGACAGTATTTTAGATGTAGGTATATCAACCAATTCCATTAAAGATTTACCTTTTTTAAATAACCTTTCAAGCCGTTTTGCCAATAAATCATCGGGTTTTGTTGCTAGATATGCGTTAAGTGCATTTAAGGCTTTGGTAAAACCGACATGGGCTTTATCGCATTTTTCTGGCTCTTCACCATGGATATAGAAATCATAAATAACCTCGCCATTTTTTCCGCCATTAAAAACCATTAGATGCCTTATTTCCTGATATTCAGAATAAGGCATCACGCCCCCGCAATGCATCATTTCAGCAGCACATAAAATAGCTTTTTCCTTGCGGGACATATCAGTTAACGGTCTTTCACCTTCTTCGATATAGTCCGCTAAATACTGTCCATTATAAACATATACAAAATGGCTTTTCCTATCGTCATAGTATGGATAACACTGTTTAACTACCCGCGTTTTAAATACTGCGATTTTATTTTGATACTTTTTTTCAATTTCATTGAGTTTTTCAGGTGTAAGGTTTTTGCGTAGTTTTTCTCTGTGTTCGGCACTATCTAATTTGGCGGCTTCCTCTTTATCTTGATTAAGAAAAATATTTCTAATTTTGGCTAAACCGTTCCCGCCAAGGCTAGGATTTGTTGCTATGATTTTTTCTAATTCTGAAACTTGATGCGGTTTAAGAAATTGTTTCATGTTTCTTAAACAATCTTTTTTATGTTCTTCCGCTCTTCTTCGAGATTGCCTGCCCCGCTCTTCTACTTCACGGCTAGCTTCTTCCACTGATTTTGCATAGTCCATAACTTCACCTAAACTCAACAAATGCTAAGGCGATTTTAAAGCCTCTACAGTCCTTTTTATTTGTTTACGGTGGAATTTATCAATAAAAAAAATCGAATCGACTGAAATCGCCGCATATTCGACTTTACGCTTAATGAAAAAGAGATGCCATATAGCACCTCTTGGAAAGCAAATGTTTTAGATGTTTCGGTTTTGCTCCGTGGTAAGTAGGGAAGCGTATAGCTCCCCTACTCCAAAGCTATTTGCTTCGTATAATCCACGGTCATCGGCTCCTCAGCCTGTACCGTAAAATACATATAGGGTGAAAATCCTTTGATTGCAAATTTACTAAAGCCATTGCTTTGGCAATCCTGAAAATACCTAACTTAAAAAAGTGCAGCCGTAGGCTGCGCAATAATAAATAACAAAGAAAAAAAACACCAAAATTGTTGTGGTTGTGTGGTAAGTGGGTAACTGCAAAGCAGTTATCCAAGCTCTTGTGCGTAAACCCGTTAGGGTTTTCCATCAAGGCGACTTATCCACAATCTCTGTCTATGTGTTAAATATATGTGTTAAATAAAGTGTTACGACTTATCCACAGCCAGCTAAATTACTGATATTTAAATAAAAAAACTTCATTTTTTTAGCAAATTGTTCCTAATACCCCGAAACTTTGTTCCTAATACCCCGATGAAACGTTCCTAATACCCCGAAACTACTTGACAGGTGTTCTTAATGCCCCGAAACTGCTTATCGTTCCTAATACCCCGAATGAGAATAAAATGGAAGATATTACAATAGGGCAGCTAATACCAGATAGACACCCGCAAAAGGAATTGTTCATTTGCGATGTGGCTGATGCAGCCTTAAAGGACATTATGCCACAAATGGAACATCCATTTTATGCGCTTTCAAAAAAGCCTGATATTGGTATCAGACGATACGAACATAACGACAATTACCTTGAGATAACGCCAAGCGTAAAAGGGCTGGCCACTATCTATGACAAGGATATTTTGATTTATTGCATATCGCAAATCATGGAAAAGCTGAAACGTGGTGAGAAGGTTGATAGGCGCGTGCGTATCAATAGCAAGGATTTGCTGGTTTTCACCAATAGAGGAGTAGGGGGCAAAGATTATACAGCCCTTTCCGAAGCTCTGGACAGATTGGCAGGGACACGCATAAAAACAAACATTGTGACAGGCGATGAAGTACAAGAAGACAATTTCGGTCTTATCAATGCTAGCTCAATTAAGCGCAAGAACGGATTAGATGGCCGTTTGTTATGGTGTGAATTAGAGCTTTCAGACTGGGTGTTTAACGCGATTAGGGCGCAAGAAGTTTTAACTCTTCACCCTGACTATTTTAGGTTACGCAAACCGCTTGAAAGGCGGGTATATGAACTTGCACGGAAACATTGTGGCCAACAGTCTGAATGGTCAGTTTCTGTAAAGCTTCTACACAAAAAGTCTGGGTCAAACAGCCCGATCAGAAAGTTTCGTCATATGCTGAAAAACTTGGCTGAACACGATCATTTGCCCGATTACTCCTTGGAGCTTAACACAGAAAAAGACACGGTACGATTTACGAACCGCGAAAATATGCCCAAAGAGCGTATAAAAGAAACAAGCGGGGGCTTTCCTGTTCTAAAAGCGGGAACAATGGAGAAAGCAAGAAAAGCAGCACCACGTTATGACGTTTATAATCTTCTGCAAGAGTGGCAAATATTTTGGAGCGAAAGCGGGCGCAAGAAATTAGATAATCCAGACGCGGCCTTTATTGGGTTTTGTAAGAAACGTTACGAAAAAAATCCAAACATCTAAAAAGTGCAAAATAGGGTTATTCGCAAAATACGGGTTTTCTTCCCCTGTTTTCCTAACAATTTAAACGCATGACAGATAGCAATCTAGGCTGTACCCTATATTGCATGTCTATAGGTGTTTATATTCGGGTTTCATCCCAAAGCCAGAAAAGCGATAGCCAACGTGCAGAAATTCAGCACTGGCTAGACAAGCACGGCCATAAGGATGTGCAATGGTTTGAGGATGTGGAGACAAGCGGCACACTCAACCGCAAAGCTTTTATAGCTTTAAATGAGGCGGTGTTTGCTGGTGATGTGAAAACCATTGTTGTGTGGAAGTTAGACCGCATAGCCCGTTCCATGAAAGACGGTATAAACATGCTTACGTCATGGTGTGAGGCTGGCGTAAGGGTTGTTTCTATTACTCAACAAATAGACCTTTCAGGCACAATCGGTCATGTTGTTGCGGGTGTGTTGTTTGGTATCGCAGATATTGAAAAACAGCACATAAAGGAACGCCAAGCGGCAGGAATTAAGGTTGCAAAAGAGAATGGCGTTTATACTGGCCGTAAGGCTGGAACAACAAAAGCAAAACCAGACCGCGCCAAAGAATTGAAAGGGCAGGGGCTAAAGATTGAAGAGATAGCCCACGCCCTCAATATATCAAAGCGCACCGTGTCGAATTACCTGAAAGCCTGACACTATAGCCTATAGTGTCATGTCACTTTGTAGGGCTATCTTCTGTCTCTTCGGGTACAGCTTCTTCTTTTAACAATTTGTACTTTTCTCGTAATGTTCTCTCTAAAAATTCAGCGTCTAAAACTAGTCCTTGCTTTGGCTTTTTATGAAACATAACGATAGTATTCATGCTTTTAGGCTTTCTAATATTATATGTTTGGCCGCCCGTAAAAGTTGTTGTCGCATTCCCGTATGTTGAGCCGCTATATGTACCATAATTTCCATACGTGTTGAGTGTGCCATACGTATTTGAATAACCTGTAGTATGTGCTTGTACAGGCGTTGTATATGAAGAGTTCTCAACCGCATTTTGATTGTCAGCTAAAGCAAAATATTTATAGCCATTCTCTAACGTTAATTCAGCAGAACGAAGCATAGCAAAGTCAGACGCTCTTTCAGAGCTTGTGTAACCATTCCCCCTAAAGCTTACTTGAAATACATTTTCTGATAGTTGTGTTTCAGAAAAGCCGCCGCTAAAGCCTTTACTCTGATATGGGCTAGCACAAGCCGATAGGGTTAATACGACAGAAAATAAAACAGCGATTTTTTTCATTTTTTAATTCTCCAATAATTACGCCCGTGCGATTGATAATCCCTTGTATCATATTCAAGTGCGCCAATTTTTTATCCATACCCGTGATAGTAGAGAAAAAAAACATGTATAGCCACACACGATATATATTTTTCCCATAAAAAATGATTGTCAGGTGTTGACAGCGTGTAGCTTTTAAACTACACTATAAGCATGAAGAGATACGAAATTGAACAATACACCAAAGAAAACGGCGAAACTCCGTTTTCTAAATGGGTGGGCGGTCTAAAAGACAAAACCGCACAGCGTAAAATTGTTCAACGTATAGACCGCGCAAGCCTTGGAAACTTTGGCGATTTTAAAAGTATCAAAGGCGCAAAAGGTATTTTTGAAATGCGCGAACATTATGGAGCGGGGTATCGCGTTTTTTATAGTATTATAGAAAACAAGATTGTCTTGTTACTGGCTGGGTCGATCAAAAGAGATCAAGACAAAGCCATAAAACAAGCCAAGGAATATCTGGCCGACTATGAAAGGAGCAAATAGCTATGAGTAGAAGCACACCATTTAACGGACACGAACTAAACTTTTTACAAGACCCCGAACAAGTAGCCTTATACTTGGAAGAAAGCTATGCAGAAGGTGGAGAGGAACAATTTCAAATTGCCCTTAAAACCGTTGCAAAAGCTCAAGAGGGCGGCGTAAAAGGTGTTGCTGCCAATGCTGGCCTGAATAGAGAAAATCTATACAGAGCTTTATCAAAAGGCGGCAACCCACAAAGCAAAACTATAAAAAAGATGCTCGATGCTTTAGGTATTGAAGTGCAAATGCGCTTCGTGCCGAAAGAAGCAGCACACGTTTAAAAAAAAGCCCCGTAACAGGGGCTTTTTCGCTTGGCGCACGCCGTTCATGTATTGGCATACATGAACTTGCTAGGGCATTCACTGCTACCATTAATGATATGGCTTGCATGGTGAAATGCCTTAGCTGCAATCGTCTCACAAAATGCTTTTGAACAAAAGGACGATTGGCCAAAAACTAGCGCAGACATCTGGTTTTTGCAGCTTCGCGCCCGTGAAGCTATTAGCAAAATAGACAACGGAAATTTTGCAAGCCCGAATAGGGCTTATGGGTGTTTGCGAATTTTGCAAACGCCATGACGGTGTGGCCGTCATAAAACAGGCCAATGTATTGCGGCCTGTCACTACCTAGATTTTCTAGGTAGTGACAGGCGCGGGGCTTCCCAATGTCAGCCCGCTTTTGAATGGGATTTCATAAAGTGACACGGAAGTGATGCACGGAAAAACGCAATTTACGGAAATTGTGGGAGTACGGCAACATTTCGCGACACCTGACCGCATGACGGAATATAACTTTTAACGCTTAGAAAGGAGCTTAACACATGATTGAGACTAACGAAACGGGACGTTTTCCGCATGGTGCGGAAAAGACCAATCCACCAGCACGACCTACGGAAACGGCTGGGGAAGCTGTGACACAAAACATGGCAAACAGGAGAAAGGAAAATTTTAGCCAATGTATGACCGTAACCGACATGCGGCCATAGGCTGCAATAACTCCCTGTAGGACTTACAGGACACAATAAAAGCCGTGAACATATGCACGGGTTTTATTTGGACTTGGTGGCCACGGCCACGGCCTGCACTGCTACGGCGTGCAAGTCTCCAATAACACTAACCAAAAAAAGGGTTGAAGAATGGGCGCACTGGCGCGAGATTTAAGAAGAATATGCCGCCATAACAAAGATGGTTCATACAAGACGCAGAAAGACCGCGAAAACATTTTGATGTTGTGTGCGCGTGATCTTGAAACGCTCGGCATAAAAGCCGCCTCCGCTCATTCTATCAAACCAAAATACACCGAAAAATTAGTAGAATTTTGGCAAACTAACGGCGTTAGTGATGCCACAATCGCAAACCGCGTATGCGCTTTGCGTTATTGGGCGGCGGCTGTAGACAAGGCCAATGTTGTACCGCGCACCAATGCAGAATTAGGCATTGAACGGCGCAGCCAATCCAACGAAAACAAAGCGCAACGGCTTGACTTGGAAAAGGTGGAAACCTTGCCATGCAAACGTATGCAGCTTGCTTGTAAAGCAATGTCTGCCTTTGGTTTGAGGATGGAAGAGGCTCTGAAATTGAACGCTAGCTTTTCCGACAAGGGCGATCATATCGCCCTAAAAGCTAGCTGGTGCAAAGGTGGTCGCGCCCGTGTCATACCGTTGACTATGCCAGAAAGACAACGGGCTTTATTGGATGAAATAAAGGCTGTGTGCGGTTCTGGCTCTCTTATTCCTGACGATAAAAGCTATATCCAGCACCGCAAGGCATTTGAAAACCAGACGCTAAAGGCTGGCTTTTCAAACCTTCACGGACTGCGCCACAATTACGCGCAAGTGCGGTACAAAGCTTTAACGGGTTGGGAATGCCCGAAACGCGGCGGCATGGACTACAAGGCCATGACAGCGGAACAACGGGAAATTGACAAAGACGTGCGCCTTAAGATCAGTGAAGAGTTAGGGCATTCACGCATGAGCATAACAAAAATATATTTGGGGTAGGACATGGCCAATCAATACGACATGACAAAAGACGGGATGGCCGATTTTACGGCCTCTGTGCGCGATAAAATAGCCGAGAAGTACTTTGACATACCCACGGTATTAGACGACATCAGAAAGGCCGCAGGGAAAGGCTATAGCCACAAACAAATTGAACAAGAAGAGCCTGTAAACCTCACGGCCACACATTACGCTAAAACGCTCATTCAAACCCTGAAGGAAAAGGGGTTTACCGCAGAATTTAAAACTGTTCATAGGCCAGATAAACAACAGCACGGCGGCTTTAAAGATATTGAGTACAAAGAGCTATTTATAAAATGGGATAAATGGGACATGGGCGAAACCATCACAAGCCACGGGCTGCATAATGTGGGGTCTGGGGATTATTTGGAGTAAACCGCTTTACGAAAAAGGGGGGTTCAAATAGAATGTTCATTGAAGGGGTTTGTTGAACTAGATTGCGCCCCCTTAACCAAACGGGCAAAAAACGGGGTCTGAACATGTCTAATTTTATCAGCTTAAGCCAAGCCGCAAAGGAATGGGAAGTAAGCAAGGGAACTATCTCAACAGCCATAAAAAGCGGGGCTTTACCAACAAAGGGAAAAACACCGCAGGGCGGCTATAAAATCGACAAAGCCGATTTTCTTGTATGGTATAATAACGATTACCAAAACCCCAACAAAACCCGTTCAACTGAACTTAATAAAACGGTTCAAGCAAACAGCAATGAACCCTTACAAAACAGCATCTTAGAGGCTGAACTTAAAGCTGAAAGAGAGATGAAAAAATTCTACAAAGAACAAGTTGAAAAGCTAGAGACAGATAGGGATAAATGGAGGGAACAGGCACAAACTTTCTTGCTTACGCATCAGCCAAAACAGGAAAAAGAAGAAGCTGTTACAACTATCAAGGCTGAACTACCTGCTGAACCCCCAAAAGACAAAACGGCCATAAAAGCCGTTGTAGCCGTTTTGGTGTTGGTTGCTATAGTTGG
>MDTE01080426.1_pt1 | contig 10805 bp, 9 predicted proteins | sample 811231 | NCBI WGS metagenome assembly MDTE01 (sample SAMN05326651, study PRJNA326480) | marine metagenome | isolation source: seawater | place: Indian Ocean: Red Sea | collected 2010 | reverse complement strand
TAGATATTTTATTTGAATCAAAGATATGGCCCGAAAACCTTGGAGTTGGAAAACCATATAACCCAGACGAAAGAATAGAAAATTATCTTATTTATTATTGTTTAGAAAAGCTAAAAGACAAGTCATCAAAAAAATATTTATCAGACATAGTAAGTTACTCTACAATGAATATAAATACTTTAAATGCTAACCACATACTTGGATATTTTGCTTTAAAAAAAATTGAAGGAGACAAACCATCTAATGATTTTCTAAAAAAATTAATTGACAAACACGGTACTGAATCTGAACAAATAAATTTCATTATAAACTTCAAAATAACTGATAAAGTGAAAGATGATAATAATTATGATTTACTTCGTGAAATATTAAAGTTAAAATAAATGAATAATCAAGATATTATTTTTGGTAAAAGACCTGTATTAGAAGCTATAAAGTCTGGAAAAACAATTGAAAAATTATTTATTCAAAAAAATTTATCTAAAGAGATTTTTAATGAAATAAAAAATAATCTTAATAAAAAAAAAATAAATATCTCATTTGTACCTAAAGAAAAACTTAATAGAATAACAAAAAAAAATCACCAAGGTGTCATTTGTTATATTTCACCTATAATATATCAGCCATTCAGTGAAATAATTCAGAGATGTTACGAGGCTGGTAAAGATCCCGTAATATTAATTTTAGATAGAATTACTGATACTAGAAACTTTGGAGCAATTACAAGAGTTGCGGAAACATCTGGTGTTGACGCAATTATAATTCCTGAAAAAGAATCTGCATTAATAACAAGCGATGCAATTAAATCATCAGCTGGAGCAATAAATTATGTTCCTATTTGTAAGGTTAAAAGTTTAAAAAATATAATTCAAGAATTAAAAGATAGTGGTCTCAAAATAATTGCATGTACAGAAAAAAGTGATAAAGATATTTACTCAATTGACTATACAGGACCTGTCTGTATTATTCTTGGTTCAGAAAAAGATGGAATATCACAAAATTTATTTGAGTTAAGTGATGAAAAAGTAAAGATTCCAATGCTTGGAAAAATTGAATCATTAAATGTATCTTCAAGTTCTGCAATAATATTATATGAACTTATAAGACAAAGAAATTAAATAGACTTTAAACCTGTTAGATCAGAGCTACTCCTAATTTTTTTACCCATCCCATCTAATAATTCTATTCCATATTTATTACATATTACTGCCTCTGGAATTTCTTGATTGAGTCTATCTCCTCCGTTAGTAAAAATATCTGGTTTTATTTTCTCTAAACTTTTACAAACAGTTTTGTCAGTATCAATTGATAAGAAGACTTCATCTACCCATTCAATTGCTGAAACAATTCTCATTCTATCTTTTTCATCCATAAAGGGTTTCCCTTTTTTTAGTTTACATTGATGATTATTATTTACAATAACAATCAAATAATCTCCCATGTTTTTTGATAACTCAATATACTCTAAATGTCCAACATGAATAGGATCAAAATAACCACTTATTGCAACTTTTTTCATTATATTAAATTTAACTTAAATATATCCAACTTATATAATATTTTTGAGAATGAATATTATGATATTAGGTTCTGGAGGAAGAGAACATGCTATAAGCTGGAAAATATCACAAAGTAAATCATGTAAAAATCTTTATGTTGCTCCAGGAAATGCTGGAACAAGTTTAGTAGGAAATAATATACCAATTAATATCAATGATTTTGAAGAGGTAAAAAAAAATGTAATTGAAAGATCAATTGATCTAGTTATTGTTGGACCTGAAGAGCCGTTAGTAAATGGTATTGTTGATTTTTTTAAATCAGATAATAAATTAAAAAATATTAAAATATTTGGTCCAAGCTCTAATGGATCAAAACTTGAAGGGAGTAAAGATTTTTCTAAAGAATTTATGTTCAGAAATAATATCCCTTGTGCTAAATCTAAAACCTTTAATAAAGAGACACTAAATGATGGAATTTCTTTTTTAGAAAAAATTAATCCACCATATGTTTTAAAAGCTGATGGTCTTGCTGCTGGAAAAGGAGTTCTTATAATTAATAACCTTAATGAAGCCAAAGAAGAATTATCAAAAATGATTATTGATGAAAAATTTGGAGATGCAAGTAAAAATGTATTGATAGAGGAGTATTTAGATGGAAAAGAAGTATCAGTATTTGCTATAACTGATGGAAAAAATTATATTATTTTACCTGAGGCTAAAGACTATAAACGGATAGGAGAAGGTGATACTGGCTTAAATACAGGAGGGATGGGTGCAGTTTCTCCGGTTAAATTTGCTGATAAGGAATTCATGAATAAAGTAGAGAAATTAGTAATAAAAAGAACAGTGGAGGGAATTGAAAAAGAAAATTTAGACTACAAAGGATTTATCTTTGCAGGATTAATGAATGTAAATGGTGAACCTTATGTTATTGAATATAATGTAAGAATGGGTGACCCTGAAACCCAAGTAGTCATTCCAAGAATTAAAAATGATCTTTTAGAAGTAATAACGAAATGTTTAGATGAAAAGATAAATGAAATAGATTTAGATATTGCCGAAAATTTCACAACAACTGTAATTTTAGCTTCAGATGGGTATCCAAATTCATATAAAAAAGGAGATGAAATCAGAAATTTAGAAGAGTTACTTGATACCAAAATTTTTCATGCAGGTACAATCAAAAAAGATGATACAGTATTAAGTAATGGTGGAAGAGTAATTGCATGTACAGGATATGGATATACATTAGAAAAAGCTCTAAAAAACTCTTATAAAATAGCTAAAAATATTTCTTGGAATAATAAATATTATAGGAAAGATATTGGACAAGATTTAAAATAATTAAGTTGAAAAAAAATATAATATTTAAATTAATACTAATACTGTTTTTAATATCATGTAATCAAGATAATTTATATACAAATTATTTTGATTTTAAAAATGAGGAGTGGTATGCTGATTCTTCTATAGTATTTAGATTTAGTTCTAAAAATGATACTAATTTAAATTTTAATTTGAGTTTATCTTATTCAAATGAATACCCATATCAAAATATTTATACTTCCTATTCATTATTGGATTCATCAAAAAATATTTTAAAATCCGAAATGATAGAATATCAACTTTTTGAAAAAAAATATGGTTATCCCTTAGGATCAGGTGTATTTAAAGATTTTGTTCTAGATACTTTAATAATTGATTCAATTATTTTAAAAAAAAATTCAGAATATATTTTTCTTGTTAAACATTCTATGAGGGAAAATAAACTTAGTGGGGTAAGTAGATTAGCTTTAGATATTAAGAAAAACTAGTTTTCTTGATTATCTTCAATCTTGTCAAATAAAAAAGCAACTGAAAATCTCATAGTTTCTGCTAATGGATGATCACTTTGAGTTGTAGAAAGATAAGAAAAATCAACTCCTAAATTATTATATTTTATACCTAAACCTAATGTTAGAAAACTTCTTCCTCCTTTATCCATATTTTCAAAAAAATACCCTCCCCTAAAGGAAAAGATTTCTCTGTACCAGTATTCAATACCTGAAGAAATTGTAATTTCTTTCAACTCTTCAGAAAAACCATCAGGCGCATCAGAGAATGAGGAAAACATACCACTAAGAACTGATCTATTTGGATTTTTTCCTTTTTGAATTTTTGGTTGATTAGTTGTAGGATCAATAATATAATTTCCATTTATATCTAATTCATATATTGGAGGTGATGGAACCATAAGTTTATTTAAATCTATAGCAAATGTTAATGAATTATATTGATCTAAAAATGTTTTTAAAGATGATCCTAATCTAAAATTAATTGGAATGAAATCTAAGCTCTTAGAACTTCCATAAGTTATTTTTCCACCGATATTTGAAAAATGAGAACCAAATGATAGCTCTGAAGTTCTATTTGCCAAAATAATATCTCTATTATAATATAATCCTAGATCAACTGAGAAACTATTCCCGGCTTTAGCATCTGAATAATTAGATATACTACCAGTTAAATTAGACCATATATATCTAGTAGTACCTCCAATAGATAAATCATTTGTCAATTTTCTAGAATAGGTAAAAGCTGTACTTAATTCTTTTGGATTTTCTATACCAAGAGAAAGACCCTGATTGTCAGTCAGCTGAATTTCTCCCAAATCAAAATATTTCATTGACAAACCTATAGTTTGAACATTATCTAACTTATAAAATCCAGTAAGATATGAAATAGACATATCATCGACAATTTTACCTAACCAAGGTACATAAGACATTCCAAAACCATATTTTTTATCAATAAATGCAAGTTTAGCATTGTTCCAATGAACTGAATTTACGTCTGGTGAAGTTGCAACTCCTGTTTCTCCCATAGCAGATCCTCTCGAATCAGGAGAAATTAATAGAAAAGGTACAGCTGTTATAATAGGTCTTCTTGATGTATCTTGACCACTCAATATTGATGCTTGAGAAAATATATCAAAATTTATCAGAAACAAAAAAATAAAAAATATTCTCATTGTGTTTTCTTAAAAATTTTATTGTGTACAGTTATTTTTTTTCCATTAGATAAATTAATGACATGCAATTTATAAATATAGATTCCTTGTGGCAAAGGATAATTGTTTAAATCCTTACCATCCCATATTATATCATCTATTACTAAAGGAGAGAATTCATAAGTTTTTCGATAATTATATACTTTATATCCCCTTAAATCATATATCTCCAGATTCACTAATATTGACTGATCATCTTGTGGTAGTTCAAATTTAAATGTAGTATAATCATTAAATGGATTAGGAAAATTCATAATATTTTTAATATTTAGCTTATTATTATCTCCAATTATGAATACAACTGAATTAGATGATAAATTATTATAATTATCTGTAATTTTTATTTCAATTTTATGTCTTCCAGCCCCTAAATTACCCAATGGATACCTTATAACTCCTCTTTGGTAATCATCCTTTTTATATCTAAAATAATCATTTAAATAAATTAAAGTTGTGTCATCAACTATGCCTATCATTTTTTGATAAGAATTCATCTTAGTCAAATTTAAACCGCTTTCATCATAAGCCTCAACAATTAAAAGTGGTGACTTAGAAACCCTATATCCAGAAATAAAATTCATATCATCTATATAAATATTAACCTCAGGCCCTTCATTATCAGATTTGAATTGATTAGATGTTCCTCCAATTATGAAATCAGAGTGATCAATTGCTTCTTTAAATGAAATAGTATCAGTCGCAAAAAGATTAATTTTTCCTTTCTCAAAATTATATTCAATATTTACAGGTACAGTAAATTCAAATGAAAAAGCACCGTTAATTACGCTAGAGTAACCTTTAAAAATAATGTCATCCCATTCATTGAAATTATAAGGATCACTTTCATCACCTAGAGTTTGGTATGAAGAGATCTTATCGTATACTTCTGAAAAAATTTCACCATTAAAATTTTCAACTTTTTCATTATTCTCATTAATAATATGACCTGAAATAATTACTTTACCTCCTGACTTTAATGTATCAATATCATTAATTGATATATTATATTTTGGATAAATCAATTTAAGAGATGGGTCTCCTAATAAAGCAAAATTTCTATTAATGGGTCCACTTAAACTATTATTTTTTGTTTCAACAAAAATATCTCCTAGTCTTCTAAAATCATTATCAACTTTATTGAATACATTTTTATAAAATTGATTATTTAGTCTAAAGTTACTTTGTGAAAAGACTGGTCTTGTAGTTGTTAGAAGTGCAATAGCCCCTCCATTATTTTTATTTAATAATAATTCTCCTCCAGATGTAATCAAAGGATCATCAAACTTACCGAATTCACATGTAGCAGTAATAAACAATGGAAGTTTTGATCTGTTATTCCAATTATAAATTGAATTATCATCAAGAATTTTTTCCTCAGTCCAAAAAAACTCATTTCCATGTCCAATATAATTAACAATTAAACTTCCATAATCTATTGCTTCATCTAATTTATTTTTTGTTTGAGTTGATACTTTAATTCCATCAATTACCTCCTGTCTGAAGTTATCCAGATAAATTTTTCTAATATTATATTCTGGATTTTGTTGATTTAATAACTTAAAATGATTTTCAGCATCATTTTGATGAACATTATTATCACCATCATCAGCAATTAAATAAATATTTTTTTTCCAATCACCTTTAACTTGATTTTTTTGAGAATATAAATAAAGCTTATCTACATAATCTTTTGCATCTGAAATATTATTACTTGGAATACGCCCAATACTAACTTCAAGATCATGATCTCCATCTAAATTCTCAATCCACATTCCTTCATCACTTTCTAAAAATCCAAAGTAGTCATCAGAAGAAAAACTATATATATTATTAGAGGAATTATAGGACTGATATATAGGAATAAAATTAGTATTATTAGGAACTCTGTCCTTGTAATCATAAGAACAATCTCCGAATAGGAGAACATATTTTAATTTTTTATCTGAATAGTTATATATGTGTTTAATGTAGTTTCTAATTGATGAAACATCTTGATTACCTGATGAGAATTGATTATAAACATCATTAACATTAGTAATAGATACACTTAAACCCTCTTCTTCTCGAAGAGTTTTTATTCTCTGAGCTTCTTGAAAAAAATTAGTATGGGTAATAATTAATAAATCTGGCGCATTGATATTAAATATATTAGAGTTCTCAATTTTCTGCGAAAAAATTGGATAAACTAAATCTTCTAAATCAAAGAGAATATTTCTACTGTAAACACTATCATTTTTTACAACATAATATTTATTATTTTCTTTAAATGTTTCAAGTTCACTTATCTCATAAGGATTTGAAATATCCCAAAATTTCAAATTATTTTTTCCATCATTATCAATTCCATGGTTTTTATTTGTTGAAATATTATACTTCCTAAAAAAAGATTTATTCTCAGGAAGAGAATAAAATAATAAGTTTTCAGATAAGTTATATTTTAATTCTATAATACCAGTTATATCTACATAATCCAAATAAGAGATTGCAGAATTATTTCCAGAGTATTTTAGATTAATGAATCCACCATTAGGTAAATAATTATATTCCATTATTTCAACTTGACTTAAAATTTTATTTCCATATATACCCTCTTTAATAGTATTCATTTCAAAAGTTGATAACTCAGAATTGTCTATACTAATACTAAAAGAAGAAGGGATAGTTGATCTTGATACAAGTCCAAACTCAAAAAATACTTTAGTGTTTTCAATGAAAAATTCGAAAAGAGGAATATTTAATGAATTACCAGGTGAAAAAATTTCACCATACCAATATCTTCCAGACTGAATAATATTATATAAGTCATTTTCATATCTATAATTATAATATACATCATTAACTTCATCCTCAAAACTACTTGAAGATTCCTCTAAATTTATTTCCCTAGATATATCCCCATTTATTTTTATAAAGTAATAGGCTGTGTCAGTATATATATTTTTTTCTGTCTTAACTCTATTTGATTCACCATCAAAATAAATTTTATCAGGAGATTGTAAATAAAAATATATAAACTCATTATCGTCAAATATATTATCAGAATTTCCAGAAAATTTAATTTGAATTTCTTGAGGATTTATCTTATTTGACTTGGAATTTAATTGAGGTAAGGCACCATTATAACCTGACCCATAAACTTGAATTCTTTTGGGGTCAATATTATTTGAAGATATATTATTTTTTTCAAAAAAATTTTTATCAATTTTAAAAATATCTGACTCTGTTACACCAATTTTAAACCAATTACCATCATTCAAAATTGAGGTTTGAGAAAACAAATTATTTGAGACAAAAAATAAAAGAGTAAAATATATAAAACTTAATTTCATTTAGATAAAATCAAATAATACTATAACTAAAAAAGTTAAATATTATTTCAAAAATAACCGTGTAATTAATGATTTTGAAAAAGAATAAATAACATAAAAAAATATGATTAGAAATAATATTGAGTGCCCATAAACAAGTAATAAAACCAATGAGATTAAAAGAGTAATATATTTTTCTTTATTTTTTTTAAAATCAAAACTTTTAAATTTGAAATTCAAAAATTTAATTTTTGATACCATCAAAAATGAAAAAAGAATTATTAATCCAATAAAAACATATTGACTTATTAACGAAGAATAAGCTCCATCATAACTTGATATAGATATAAAAAATAAAGCATTGGCTGGAGTTGGCAAACCTTCAAAGAAATTATTATTGTCTTCAGATATATTATATTTAGCTAGTCTAATTACTGAAAATATTAAAATAAGAAATGTAAAATATTTCATATTTGTGTCAAATAATTCACTCATATGAAAAAAAAGAACTGTTGACGGTAATACCCCAAAAGAAATTAAATCAGCTAAAGAATCTAACTGTTTTCCAAATTCAGAAATAACATTTAATCTTCTAGCAAAAAATCCATCCAAAAAGTCTAATGCTAAACAAAAATAAAATAGGAATAATATTGATGAAGCAATCGCACCATTTAATACATTAATTATACAATAAAAACCAATTGCAAGATTTAATAATGTAAATAAGTTTGGTATGTTATTTTTCAATTTATAAAGGGATTATTATTTTTTTCTTCGTCAATAGTTGTTTGTGGACCATGACCTGGATAAATAACAGTATCTCCATCCAATAAAAATAATTTATTTTTAATACTTTCAATTAAAACATCAAAACTACCTCCTGGCAAATCTGTCCTTCCTATGGAGTTTTTAAATAATACATCACCACTAAAACATATTTTTTCTTTTCTAAAATGAAAACCTAAATGTCCTGGTGAGTGACCTGGAAGAGATAATATTTCAATTGTACTTCCTATAAAATTTAAGTTTGAGGATTCATTAATTAGTTTAACTTGATTTTGATGTGAGTATTTTTCAAATCCAAACATTGATGAATAATTAATCATATTATCATAAAAATCTAATTCAGATTCAGGTATAAATGTATCCATTGAATATTCTTTTGATAAGTATTCAATGCCTAAAACATGATCGATATGTACATGAGTTATAAGAATAAATTGGGGAATTAATGAATTTTGATCTATATAATTTTTTATTATCATATTTTCTTCATCATAATAATTACCTGGATCAATAACAATACACTTGTTTTCTTTAATAATTAAAAAAGTATTTTCTTGATAATCATTAAATGTAAAAGATTTGATTTTCATCATTTTATAATTTATATACAAATTTGAGATTTAAATGATTATATATGTAATAAATGACAAAAAAATATAACTATTTGATTATTGGTCAAGGTATTACTGGATCATCATTTGCTTGGACCTTATACTTTAATAAAAAATCATTTCTAATATTAGATTCACAAGAAAAAAACTCAGCATCAAATGCAGCTCTTGGAATATATAATCCAATTACTGGTAGAAGAAATAGTTTAACTTGGAATGCTGATAAATTATCTAATACTACTGAAGCTTTTTATTCTAAAGTTGAAAAAATCTTAGAAAAAAAATTTATGTATAAAAAAAACATATTTAGACCCTTTAAAAATAATCGTGATTTTAATGATTGGACTATAAGAGCAGAAAATAATAAGTTCAAAAAATACATAAAGAAATTAGATAATAAGGGAATTTTAACTTCAAAAAGTGGGTATTTAGATGTTTCAAAATATTTAACTGAAACAAGAAAATATTTTAAATCACAAGATCGTTATATTCAAGAAAAATTAAATTCTAAAAATATAAAGACAAAGAACAGTAAAATAATTATTAGTGATTATAATGCTAAACATGTTATAATGTGCCTCGGAATAAATCAAAACCAGCTTGATTTATTTTCTCACCTTCCTCTTAGACCGGTATCGGGAAATAGTATTATTGCTGAATCCAACTTTAACTCAAAACATATAATCAATAAAAAAATATCTGTAATAAATACATCGAAAAATATTATTCATGCCGGATCAACTTATCACAATGGATTTGAAAATATGGGAACTAATAAAATTGAAGATCAGTTAAAAAAATTAATTAAAAAAAAATATAAGATTAAAGAATACAAATTTGGAGTAAGGCCGGCAACAAAAGATAGAAGACCCTTTGTAGGAAGACACTCAAATATTAAAAACCTTTACATTATAAATGGCCTAGGGTCAAAAGGAGTTAGTCAATCTCCTTATTGCTCAATAGAATTATTTAATTATATTGAATACAATAAAAATTTAGATAAAGAAATAAACATTAAAAGAATCAACACGTAGGTGATAAATATGCAAAAATTTTTAATAATCATTCTTTTAGTCATATCTAATAAACTATTTTCTCAAAATAGTTTTTATAATGAAATTGGAAAAAATAGAATTCAATTTGAATCATTTAATTGGGATGTTTCTTATACTAATAACTTTGAGATTTATTATAATTCAAATAGTCTTTATATTGCTGAGATTGCTTCTAAACATCTAGAAAGTAATTTCACCTCTCTTACAAATAATGTCGGTCATCAGCCATTTCAAAAAACAAAAATTTTTATATATGATTCAGAAAGAGATTTAGAACAAAGTAACATTGGTATAAATGAAACTGATAAATTTCTATCTAGTAATCTTAATCTAAATAATCGTACAATTTTAAAAATTGCATTTGATGATAATATATCTAAGTTTAAAGAAAATCTTGATTATGAGTTTTGTAAAGTTCTCATTGGAGACTTAATGCATGGCAATATGAGTTTTGCTAAAAGATTTGGCAAAGTATCATTTAGTAATATTCCAAAATG
>MDTE01014032.1_pt1 | contig 10805 bp, 17 predicted proteins | sample 811231 | NCBI WGS metagenome assembly MDTE01 (sample SAMN05326651, study PRJNA326480) | marine metagenome | isolation source: seawater | place: Indian Ocean: Red Sea | collected 2010 | reverse complement strand
ATTTACACGAGCAATATCCAAAAGGGCTGGATATTGAGTATTGAAAAATGTTTCCTTATTGTCAATTAATTAACATTGTGAGTTGATGGTTAGCGTTTAATAATTATCTTGGGTTGTTTTCGTGTTATCTGAGCGTTCTTTAGGTGTCAGCATTGAGAGTTGGGATTGTCATTGAAGAGTTTTCTACAGAACGCTGTGATGATTTATCCATTGAACGAAAACGATACCCGACGTTCCATTGTGTTTCGATAAAGTGATTCGCAACATCATTTATTTTGCTGCGTAATCTCCTGATGTGCACATCGACAGTTCTAGTGCCGCCAAAATAGTCATATTCCCAAACACTGCGTAGAAGTGATTCTCGAGTAAAGACTCGACCCGGATTTGATGCTAGGTATTTGAGCAGCTCATATTCTTTATAGGTTAGGTCGACCTTTAGACCTTTCAGTGTTACCTCATATCTGTCGCAATCAATTACTAGATCACCTCGCGTGATGGTATTAGAGATTTCCGGCGGAGCGTTCTTTAGTATTGCCAGCCTGAGGCGCAGGTTTACCTCTTCGGGTGTGCAAGGTTGGAAACAGACTTCTACCTGGGCCTTTGACGTTGTAATACCATCTAAGGATAAGATTGGCATTATTACAACTATTGGTATTCTCGCATTATCAGCACGGCTAATTAGATCTGAAAATCTTTTAAGCCCGGCTCCGCCCGCCCAAATGATGGCACATTGGATGTCTGAATTAAGATCGTATTCATTTGTTTCAGGTGTGAAACTGTTGAACTTCAGAGAAGGATTTGCAGCGCGTAAATACGTAGCTAAACCCAAAGACTCTGGGTTTGCAAAACCTAAGAGGGCTATTGAATGCAATTAGTTACACCTAGTTTAAATTTCATCTTCATCTTCATCGACTTTTTCTACAATGCTTCATAGTGGAGATGACCATCTATACCTGCCATCGATGTTCACTTTTCAGTTTCGAAACAAACTAGGTTATTAGTTTGTGGTGAATTTCACAATATCTTTCAAGAGAAACGGAGTTGTGCAAAATTAAGTAGCTATTTTGTTTTAAATTCTCGTTGACTTGCAAACATGTTCGTTCGTATAATCGCTGTTCGTGGCCTGATCAATTCCGGTTGGGCCTGTTTTATTGTGACCTTTTTTTGGAGTAAATTGTGCCCACTATTAATCAACTCGTGCGCAAGTCGCGCAAGTTGAAGCGGCGTAAGCCGAGGACGCCTGCTCTTCGTTTTGCATTCAATTCGTTTGTTAGTCAACAGGTTGAGTTGAAAAAGGGGAGTCCTCAAAAACGAGGAGTTTGTTTGCAGGTTCGAACGATTACTCCGAAGAAGCCGAATTCTGCTCTACGTAAAGTTGCGCGGGTTCGACTTAGCAATGGAATGGAAGTCACTGCTTACATTCCTGGTGAAGGACACAACTTACAAGAGCACTCGGTAGTGCTTATTAGAGGCGGTAAAGTTCCAGATCTACCTGGTGTTAGGTACCACATTGTTCGTGGGACTCTTGATACATCAGGGGTCGAAGACCGTAAACGGGGTCGAAGTAAATATGGTGCAACGAAGACCTAATCTCTAAAAGTAAACGAGCGTCTTTACAAAAACATGACCGTTTTAGTTTCATTTGAGACTACGGTCTGGTTTCGCAAAGACAATATTGAATATCTAAACGGTAACGAAAGTAACATCATGGCACGTAGACGACGCGCTCAGCGCCGCAAAATAGCCCCCGATCCGCAATACGGCAGTGTGGAGCTTACGCGATTCATAAATCGCTTGATGATAGGTGGTAAGAAATCGGTCGCCCAACGCGCTATGTATGACGCTCTGGATAAGCTGGAACAAGAAACTGATCGACCGGGTCTGGAGGTATTTGAGCAGGCTATGCGTAATGCAATGCCTGCACTTGAAGTGAAGCCTCGTCGTGTCGGTGGCGCGACTTATCAGGTTCCTGTTGAAGTACGCCCTGAGCGCAGGGGCGCACTGGCGCAGCGATGGTTGATAGAGGCAGCGCGAGAGCGATCGGGGAGTCCGATAGCCGATCGGTTATATGCGGAAATATTAGAGGCCTCACGTGGCACTGGCGTCGCTGTGCGGCGGCGCGAGGATCTTCACCGAATGGCCGAAGCGAACCGGGCTTTTGTTCACTACCGCTGGTAAAGGCCAGCATTAAATTAATCAGCCGTAAAACCGCTTTGATGGCAAGGTCACAGGGACGGAATGGATGGCAATCAGCATGACTACTACATCTGCAAAGAAAACTGATCTGAAAAAGGTTCGAAATATAGGTTTTATTGCTCACATCGACGCGGGCAAGACTACTGTGACAGAGCGCGTACTTTATTTCACTGGTGAGACTTACAAAATCGGGAATATCGACGAGGGTACTACCGTTATGGATTTCATGTCCCTTGAACGGGAACGTGGAATAACTATTGGGTCGGCAGCGACTAACGCGCAATGGAATGGGCATCAGGTTAATATCATTGACACTCCTGGGCACGTTGACTTTACAGCTGAGGTAGAACGTAGTTTGCGGGTGCTCGACGGTGGTGTTGTAGTCCTTGAATCAGTTTCCGGCGTTCAGCCTCAATCAGAGACCGTATGGCGACAGGCAGATACTTATAAGGTCCCTCGCCTTATTTTTGTAAACAAAATGGATAGGCTTGGTTCTAATTTCAACTATGCTGTACAAACGGTCCATGATCGGTTGGGTGCTAACGCCGTTCCTATTCAGATCCCTATGGGTGCGGAATCTGAATTTCATGGACTGATCGATTTAATTGCACGGAAGGCTTACTCATACGAAACGCCTGAAGCTATTGAGCATGTGATCACCGAAATTCCTGACGAATACTTGGAAGTTGCAACGGAGGCACGGCAAAACCTTATTGAAAAAATCGCTGAAACAGACGATGAGTTGATGTTGAAGTTCCTTGAGGAAGAGGAAATTACGGACGAAGAGCTAAAAATCTCACTTCGCCGTGCGACGATTGATCTGAAGATATTCCCGGTATGCGTAGGTTCGGCACTTAGACATCGTGGTGTACACCCGTTGCTGGATGCGGTCGTCGATTATCTTCCGTCCCCAATAGATGTTCAGGCGATAAATGGCGTTGATCCTGCTGATGAGTCGGTCGAGTTAGAACGTAAGCCTTCCGTGGATGATCCGCTGGCCGCGTTAGCTTTTAAAGTTGTCACAGACCCGCATGTGGGCCGTCTTGTATATTTACGGGTTTACTCTGGGGTTCTTGAAGCCGGTTCAACTATCTACAACTCAGCGGCTCGATCCCGAGAACGTGTTGGTCGTTTGATGGTCATGCATGCAGACTCTCGGGAAGAGAAAAAAACAGCTGGACCTGGTGAAATTGTCGCAGCCATTGGTCTCAAAGCAACGGTTACTGGGCAGACGCTCTGTACACAAGATTCGCAGATTTCTTTGGAGCAGATTTCATTTCCTGATCCTGTGTTGTCTGTTGCTGTCGAGCCAAAAACTCGAACGGATCAGGAGAAAATGTCCACCGCATTAGTCCGGTTGTCTGATGAAGATCCCACTCTAGTTGTGTCCAGTGATGAAGAAAGTGGGCAAGTGATTCTTGCGGGAATGGGAGAACTCCATTTGGATGTCATTGTGGAGCGAATGCGACGAGAATTCAACGTCGACGCAACTGTTGGTGCCCCGCGAGTTGCTTATCGTGAAACCGTTACGAAGATCGTTACTGCCCAGGGTAAGTTGGTTCGTCAAACTGGTGGGCATGGGCAATTTGGTGACTGTACTCTTAGGCTTGAGCCAGTAGAGTCTGGCGGCGGTCTATTGTTCGAATCTGAAATCACTGGTTCGACTTTACCTCGTGAGTATTTCGGCCCGATTGAGCAAGGATTTCGTGAGGCTGCTCGTTCCGGAGTCATTGCTGGATATCCTGTTGTTGACATGAAAGCTGTGTTGGTAGATGGCTCTTACCATGAAGTTGATTCTTCGGAAATGGCTTTTAAAGTAGCTGCTTCCATGGCGTTTAAATCGGCCATGGCTAAGGGCAATCCAACTCTTCTGGAACCGATTATGAAAATTGAAGTTGTAACTCCATCTGAGTTTCTTGGTGATGTATTAGGTGATTTGAATTCAAGGCGTTCGCAAGTTCAGAATATGGAAGCTCGTGGTGAGGCGCAGGTGATAAATGCGTTTATACCTCTTGCCGAAACTTTCCAATACGCTACGCATGTTCGATCGATTACTACCGGTCGTGCTAGCTTCTCTATGGAGTTGGACCACTACATGCCGGTACCAAAGAGCGTTACAGAAAAAGTGATAGGAAACTAAAGGGATGCCCGGACAAAAAATTCGAATCGTCCTAAAAGCGTTCGATCATCGCGTACTAGATATATCTGCCCAGCAGATTATGGAAACGGCAGAGCGTACCGGTGCGCAAGCGGCTGGTCCTGTTCCTTTGCCAACAGCAAAACGACGTTTTGCTGTTATTCGAGGTCCCCACGTTCACAAGGATTCACGGGAATATTTTGAGTTACGGGTGCACAAGCGCCTTATTGATATCTTAGAGCCCAGTTCAAAGACGATTGATTCTCTGACACGTCTCAATGTCCCAGCTGGTGTTGACATTGCTATCAAATTGTAGGGTTAGAAACTTCAAGACTTCAAGTAAGTAGATTAAATGACTATTGCTGGACTTCTCGGTCGAAAGATCGGAATGACAACTTATTACTATGATGACGGAACTGCTGAACCGGTTACGGTGGTTGAGGTTGGGCCTTGTACTGTAACTCAGGTGAAGACGCGTGCTAGAGATGGATATGAGGCCGTCCAATTAGGGTTTCTCCCTGCCAAAAAGCTCAACCAAGCTGAATCGGGTCACCAATCCCGCTCTGGCGGTAAATTCTCTCATCTTCAGGAATTTATTGTGGATGATCTCGCAGAATTTGAAGTTGGGCAGGAGCTCAAAGCTGACGTGTTTGAAGTCGGAGAGACTATTAAAGTTATTGGCGTTTCTAAGGGCAGAGGTTTCGCTGGGGTTGTGCGTCGGTGGAATTTCAGAGGTGGTCCCAAGACTCATGGTCAATCTGATCGTCATCGTTCACCCGGCTCTATCGGTGCTGGGACTTCTCCTGGTCGGGTCTGGCCTGGGACAAAGATGGGCGGACACTACGGTGTAGATCGTAAAACCATCAGGGGCTTGAGAGTTGTAGCGGCTGATGTTGAGAAGAATGTGGTACTTGTTAGAGGAGCGATTCCCGGAGCCAAAAATGGAATTGTTCGAATTGAGAAGCAAAAAATATAATGAAGTTGGAAGTAAAAGATCATAAGGGCAAAGTCGTTGGATCTGTCGTCGCGAGCGATCAGGTGTGGGGTGCTGTGAATAATGACGCCCTTTTGCATCAGGCCGTAGTAGCTCAATTGGCTAATAAGCGACGCGGTACCCAAAATACTCAAACACGTGCCAACGTTAGTTACTCGACTAAGAAAATTAGGCCGCAGAAAGGAACGGGCGCGTCTCGACAAGGTAGCAGGCGCTCTCCGGTTCGGATCGGTGGTGGAGTGGCTCACGGACCGCATCCTAGAAGTTATCGGCAAAGACTACCCAAGAAAATGCGCCGCCAAGCCTTGCGAATTGCTCTCTCGGACAAAATTCGGCAAGAGAGCGTAACAATTATCGATGACCTTCAGGTTGATGTTCCAAAGAGCAGCACAATACGTGACGTTGTCGCAGCGTTAAAGCTAAAGGGTAGTACACTCATTATTACGGGGTCTACGGATCAAAATATTGTGAAATCAGCGGGTAATTTACCTGGGATTGAAGTTCAGGCCGCTGCACTGATGAACTCACTTCAGGCAGCTAGCTTCGCGAATTTGGTTTTGACTCAAGAAGCACTAGAGACTATAGATAGGCTATGGGGATCTGGCGGGGGCAACGTGTGATGATTCGGACAAAAGTTCTTAAACGACCGATTGTCACAGAGAAAAGTACTGTTCTTGGTGAAGTTGGTAGATACGTGTTTGAAGTTGATCAGGCTGCTACAAAATATGATATTGCACGCGCTGTGGAATGGGCATTTGACGTTAAGGTAGTCAAAGTGAACACTCTTATGGTATCTGGGAAAGTGAAGCGATATGGTGGTCGTCCATCGAAACAGCCCGACTGGAAAAAGGCAATTGTGAGTCTTGCAGCAGGCGATACTATTCAGTTATTTGAGGGAGCCTAATGGGACTGAAAGAATACAAGCCTACATCTCCCGGTCGTCGAGATACAGTTGCGGACGATTATAAGGACTTAACAAGAAGTACGCCTGAAAAATCCTTACTTGCGCCTGTTAAAAAGAAGGGTGGAAGAAATAACCGCGGCCGGGTAACCGTCAGACACCGTGGTGGTGGGCACAAACGGCGCTACAGAATTATCGATTTCAAGCGTGATAAGGCTGGCATAGCCACTGTTAAGTCTATTGAGTACGATCCAAATCGAACGGCAAGAATCGCTCTCGTATTATTTGAAGATGGAACCAAGCGCTATATTGTTGCTCCTGATAACGTGTCGGTAGGTGATGTTGTCCAAAGTGGGGGCTCCGCGCCGGTAGCAACAGGTAACTCTCGACCTTTAGGGACACTCCCTACCGGAACACTTGTGCATAATATTGAGGCCGCTCCTGGCAACGGTGGTCAGATTGCAAAGAGTGCTGGGGCAGTCGCCCAAGTGATGGCTCATGAATCGGGTTATACATTGGTTCGACTTCCGTCAGGGGAAATGCGTCGCTTATTAAGTGAATGCTCAGCTACAGTGGGTCAGGTGTCAAATCTTGATCATAAGAACCAAAAATTAGGTAAGGCAGGTAGAAACCGACATCGTGGTCGTCGTCCTACTGTTCGCGGTTCAGTCATGAGTCCAGCTGCTCACCCGCACGGTGGTGGCGAAGGCCGATCTGGCATTGGAATGCCCGGCCCGAAGACTCCTTGGGGTAAGCCAGCGCTGGGCAAACGCACGCGTCGTAATAAGAGTACGAATAAGTTTATTTTGAGACGGAGGTATGACCGCTAGAAACCGATCAGGTTGTTGGCAGTCCATATGAAAACAGATGTCAAGGTCAATTAAAAAAGGTCCTTACGTAGACCCAAAATTGATGAAAAAAGTTAAGGTTATCCAAGAAGCTGGATCGCGCGATGTTATCCGAACCTGGGCACGTGCTTCGATGATAATGCCTGAAATGGTTGGTCTTACAATTGCTGTTCATGACGGTCGACGGTTCATACCTATATTAATAACTGAAAATATGGTGGGTCATAGGCTTGGCGAATTTGCTCCTACTAGGACTTTTCGTGGCCATATCGGTAGATCTGATCGGGTAACAGGTTAATCATGGCAATTGCAAGAACAAAAAACGTAGGTATTTCAGATTACAAACTTCGACTCGTTATGGATCAGATTCGAGGCAAAATGGTTACTGAGGCGATCCCGATGCTCCGGTACATGACTAGTCCTGCTGCCGCTGAAATTTTGAAAATTCTTAATGCTGCAACTGCTAATGCAGAAAATAATGATCTTCAATCTCGTTCTGATTTAAAGATAGTGAGAATCACAGCGGATAAGGCAACTTGGCTTCGGCGCTACAGACCGAAAGCTCGTGGACGTGTTGGTGCATTTGATAGGCCAACATCCCATATCACAATTGAAGTTGATGAGATAAGGGTTTAGATATGGGTCAAAAGACACACCCAATAGGGTTTCGGCTTGGAGGAGTGCAGGATTGGCGAGCCCACTGGTTTGCTAGTAAGGCCTCAGACTATCGTCATTTAACCGAAGAAGATCAGGCTATCCGTACCCTGATTGATGGACGCTACGCCGAATCTGGGGCGATCTCCCGAGTGGAGATTGAGCGAGGAGCCCAAGATTTGGTTGTAACGATCAATACTGCCAGGCCGGGCATCATAATCGGTAGAGGTGGCACACGTGTTGATGAATTGAGGGCCGACTTAGAAAAATTAACGGAGAAGCGTTCACGTCTCAACATCCAAGAAATACGTCAGCCTGAACTCGATGCGATTCTCGTGGGGGAGGCTATAGCGGAGCAATTGGAAAGGCGTGTTGCTTATAGGCGTGCAGTTCGTCTTGCTATGCAGCGAACCATGCAGTCTGGTGCTTTGGGCATTAAAGTAGTTGTATCGGGTCGTCTTGGTGGTGCGGAAATTGCCCGAACTGACAAACAGAAGGAAGGTCGTACACCTCTTCATACCCTGCGCGCTCAAATTGACTTTGCAGTATCCGAAGCGAAAACAACCTTCGGTGTAATCGGTATAAAGGTGTGGATCTATACAGGAGACATGATTCCGTCCGCTACCAATCTTAGGGCTCGGTCGATGGCCCGTGTTTCATTAGGTGTAACACGGGATAATCAGGAAAATCCTAACGCATCAGCGGATGAATCAAACAAATCGGATGTTTCTAGTTCTTCGGATTCATCGGATAAAGGTTCTGATAATGGGAGTGCCGGTTAGTTATGCTTCAACCCAAGCGAACAAAATTTCGTAAAGAACATCGCGGTCGAATGAAAGGGATTCGTTCAAAGGGTTCGACTCTTGTAAATGGAGAGTATGGGTTGAAGGCAGAAGGCCCGGGTTGGGTTACTGCGAGAGAGATCGAGGCTGCGCGTCGGGCAATCACCGGTTATGTAAAACGTGGAGGTCAGCTTTGGGTTCGGTTGTTTCCTGCAAAGCCTGTGAGTGCCAGACCGGCTGAAACTCGTATGGGCGGGGGTAAAGGTGCTGTTGATCAGTGGGTTGCCGTTGTGAGACGAGGTCGAGTGCTTTATGAAATAGCTGATGTTCCTGAGGAGGCAGCACGCGAAGCACTTAGGCGGGCAGCGCATAAGCTGTCGGTGCCTACGAAGATTGTAGCTAGAAGTGAAGAATTTTAATCAAGCCCGTTACTGGGCGTAGAACGAATAGACCGAATGTGGCAGGAACTTGTGAGTGATGCAGATTACAGAAGTAAGAGAATTAAGCGATAGTGAGCTAGAAAAAGAGCTTACTGAACAGGAACGAGCCTTAATGAACCTGAGGTTTAGAAAGGCGACAATGCAATTAACGAATACTAACGAACTCGGGAATACGAGGAAAACAATAGCGCGCATTAAGACGGTAATTCGAGAGCGTGCTATTACTGCAAGTATGACAAGTAAATCAAATAAATCTCTGGCGCAAGGAGAATAGGTTGGCCCGCAAACAACAGACTGGTACTGTCCTGAAAGACCAAAATGACAAGAGTATTGTTGTGGGTGTTTCTTGGTTGCAGCGTGACCGGATTTACAAGAAAGCTCGCCGCCAGATTACTAAATTTGTAGTTCATGATGAATCGAATAAGGCAACGGTTGGTGATCGTGTATTGATAGAAGAGTCTCGACCGATTTCGAAAACTAAGCGTTGGCGTTTGGTTGACATTCTCGATAGAGTTGAGTTAGCTGAGGTTCAACCTTCGGATATTGATAATGAAGCTGATTGGGCGGGCACACCAGGTGCGGGCGGATCTGAGGGCTCACTTAAATGATTCAGAGAGAGACACGGCTTAAGGTTGCTGATAACTCGGGTGCTCGCGAAGTGTTATGTATCAATATCATCGGTGGGAGTGCGCGCCGTTACGCTAGCTTAGGGGATGTTATTACCTGTGCCGTAAAAGATGCGCAACCTGGCGGTACTGTAAAAATGCACCAAGTTGTAAAGGCTGTTGTTGTTAGGACTTCCAAAGAGGTTCGGCGCACCGATGGTTCGTACATCCGATTTGACGATAATGCTTGCGTGATAATCGGGGACGATGAAAACCCTCGAGGGACTCGTATATTCGGTCCAGTAGCCCGTGAACTGAGAAACAAGCAGTTCATGCGTATTGTGTCTTTGGCACCGGAGGTTTTGTGATTAATGAGTCAAACTCGTATTAAACGAGATGATCAAGTGATGGTCATCAGTGGCAAAGATAAGGGTAAGCGAGGTTCAGTCATACGAGTTCTCGTTTCGGAGAATAGAGTCGTCGTTGAGGGAGTTAATATGGTTACTCGCCATGTCAAGGCTCAGCCTGGCGTAGCGCAGACCGGAATGGTACAAGGCGAGGCATCTATTTCATTGTCCAATGTAATGCTTATTGATCCAGAGACTGGAAATGTTGGTCGATCTGGTCAGAATATTCTTGAAGACGGAACGAAAGTAAGGGTGGTCAAGAGTGGTAAGCGCTCCTGACGATAATATGACTGAAGAACAGAAAACAAAGGCAAAGGCTTCTAATAAAAAAAGTAAGAAGGCATCGGCGAAAAAGCCTCTGGCGGAGAAAGCCGCAGTAAAAGGATCATCGACTCGGAAATCCAAAGCCCCCAAAACTTCTAAGTCTCAGGTTACGGCCAAACCAAAACCTAAGACTTATGTGACGCGGGAGCAAATTCCTCGAATGAAACTAATATATGCTGAAGAAGTAGTTCAGGTACTAACACGTGAGTTCGGGTATAAGAATTCTATGGAAGTTCCTAGGATTGTGAAGATTGTTCTCAATATTGGTTTGGGTGAAGCACTTGAGAGCAACTCAGCTGTTGGCGCTGCAGTCGGAGATCTTCAGAAGATATCAGGGCAGAAACCAATCGAAAATCGTGCCAAGGTGTCGATTGCCAACTTTAAATTGCGGGAAGGCTCCGTTGTTGGCACATCTGTTACATTGCGTGGGAATCGTATGTGGCAGTTTTATGATCGATTTGTGAATATTACTCTTCCTCGTGTACGTGACTTTCGTGGTATTAGTCGCACTTCTTTT
>MDTE01064333.1_pt1 | contig 10806 bp, 11 predicted proteins | sample 811231 | NCBI WGS metagenome assembly MDTE01 (sample SAMN05326651, study PRJNA326480) | marine metagenome | isolation source: seawater | place: Indian Ocean: Red Sea | collected 2010 | reverse complement strand
GTAATTCTGAATTTCACCTGGGTCAACCCATGTGTGGTCAACATATCTACCAGAGGGAGTGATCTCCTTGTTAGTTGAAACAACCAAACACGGTTCTATGTCTTGCAGTCTGTTGCCCATATCAATACCAATGGCTGGTCCGTTTCTCACATATTCCAAATCTTCGACTGGAATGCCCGTGCATTCAGAAACTCTGTTGATTACGTCTTCTTCTGAGTCGCCTATGCCGAATACTCCATCCCAGAGTGCTGGTGAGTCGGAATCAGAATCAGACCTCTTGAGTAACAATAGTTCTTCTTCGTGGCGTACAAATGCGATAAATGCGTCTGTCATACTTCATACCTCCAATTTCAAATCTCGAAAACGTCGTGAATAATCCAAGGAATGAAATTATCCATTACAACGAGCATTACGAATCCGATAAATCCTAGTACAAACAAGCCGATTCCACAAATGATCGCTGTTTGTTTAAACTCCTGAGGAGTTGGTTTTCTTGCCATTCGAATAATTCTAGCCCAACTTCCACGGGATATCTTTCGAAATTGTGCTTCGATAGCATCCTGCTTTTCTTGGACCACATCTTCGAATGTGCGTGTTTGTTCATTTTCGTCCGACATGGTTTCACCTCAAGGTATCCAGCCCACTTATGACCCTCTTTTAATCTAAACGGATGAGAAACTCCGAATTAACGAGTGGTTCAAATGGCTCTTGCCTCTCGTTAGGATCATGCCGGGCAGAGACCCTTATCAGGTTCTTGGTGTATCTCGGGGTGCCAGTGATGCTGAAATAAAAAAGGCATACAGGAAACTTGCTAGACAATTTCACCCCGATAGAAATGAAGGTTCTGCCGCTGCTGAAACTAAATTCAAAGAAGTCCAAGCCGCTTACGATTCAATATCAAATGCTGAGGCGAGAAGGAAATTTGAGCAGGAACAGATGTTTGGAGGTTTTTCAGGCTCCGGTGGCAACCCATTTCAAGGAAGGGGTGGCGGCTTTGGCGGAATGGGAGGAATGGAAGATATCCTTTCACAGATGTTCGGCAGAAGCAGTATGGCCGGAAATCCTCAGCAACAAAGAGGGCGTCCTATGCAACAAGAAAAAGGACATAATGCGAATGCTTGGCTTGAAATATCCAAAGAAGATGCTGCAAATGGTGGACAGTTCAACATAACCTATACGCAGCTCATACCGGGAACTCACGGAAGTATTGACAAAAAAAGGAGAACCCTCAAAGTCACTGTGAAGCCTAATTCAAAAAATGGTTCAGAAATTAAAATCGGAGGTCAAGGCCACGGTCATCCTCAAGGCGGAAATGGTGATCTGATTGTAAAAATAAAAGTCGACCCTGGCGAAGGATGTTATTGGGACGGAGATAGAATAGTCAAAGAAGTAGAAATTCCATATTCAACATTGATTTTGGGAGGAAAAATCACCGTGACACTTCCATCAGGTGTAAAAGGCAAAATCACAATCCCCCCATATTCACAAGTTGGAGACAGACAGAGAGTCAAAGATATTGACCTTGAATTTGTCCTACCGGAAGTCCTTGAGTTGTCAGAATTTCAAAAGGACGCTTTGCAAGGATTAGGCGAGACCGGTTTGTGAAAAAAGGCTCGCAAGACAACATTATTTCAATGCGGGGGGCAGGATTTGAACCTGCGAACCAATAAGGAATGGGACCTAAACCCACCGCCGTTGACCAAGCTGGGCGACCCCCGCGTAATTTGGGCGTGACGCTTCTCCCAAATGAATACAACTGTTCAATTATGAGAAGATGAACGAATGGATATGGGAGATGTTGGGGTTATTGCAAATGCAATAGTTCCTAGGAAAAGACAAATCCACATCGCCATGATTATTCTTACAATTTTGATGATTCCGGGTGCATTAAAGGCTCTAGAACCAATCGACATGGAATCCTATGACATGGAATCTCCAGAATTAACAGCCGAGAGGAAAATTAGTGAGGATTTCTCAACTACTGAAATTATTCTTGGGTTCGTTGTGAGTGTAAGAGACCCTAGTTATGTTGGCAGCACACCGGTTCCTGTTCCAACATTAAGCGATGGTACACCCGACTTCTCAAAATTCCCAACCACCTCAGAAATTATTCCTTATTCTGATGAATGGGAGGGCATTACAGAGGTAGATGGGGGAATTCTCAACCTTACTATTTTGAGAGAGATTGACCATAAGCACGAACTAATTATGGACCATCCACTTGGAAACTACACTAAACCATTCATCAACGATGTTACTGAATTACAAACTGGTGGAGTAATGAGTCTCGTAGATATTTTCAGAGGTTTTATGGCTAATGAATCAGTTCTTACTAAGCCACAAATGACACTTGCTGGGCTTGAGCCGCCAGCAACTAACTGGTATGACTGCGGGTCGATTGAATGCCTAACGTTTGATGATGAAAATCTAACACAAGCACACATCGATTTGGCAGCAAATAGAATGGCCTTGACCAATGGTTCAGACTTCCTAAGATGGCTTTCTCTAGATAGAGGATTTGTTTCTGCAGATGAAAATGCAGGTATCGTTGGTGGACCAATTGGTGGTGAATTACAGAATGATGGTTCGTGGCAGAACTACAAAGAATTGGGACCTGGAAGATGGTCTGCATCAGCATCTTGGCTTCTGGTTCAACTTGACAAAGCAAGTCTAGAGGAAGCAGGTTGGACAATTGCTTGGAAAGATGCCCATTCTGAAAAAGAAATTTCATTCACAGATGATGGATTGGTAATTGGAGGTTACAGATTAAGCAATACTGAACTTATCATGAATCCGCCAAACTATACAGAAGAATACTGTCTATCTTTGGATAGCCCCTGTTCCCTGGAATGGTCAATCATGCACCTTGAGGGTGTTATCAGAAGTCATGATAACAATTCAGTAACTTTGATTGTTGGTCAGGCTGTAAACGTAGAAGTCAATCGAGAATTGCAAAATTCGGCAGGCCTAGTACTTGGAATGGGTATAGTGATCATAGTATTGCTCTATGCATCGCTACGTAGATGGTCGGATGTTGCAATCGTTTCAATGTGTCTTTGTGGAGCATTGCTATGGATGCAGGGTCTGATTGGTCATGTTGCATCGTTATTTGCGTGGATGGGTATTGACCTTATTTCTAGATCGCAGTTCTCCAATTTGCTCCCAATTCTAGTTTTAGCTCTCGGTATTGATGATTCGTTGCATGCATTACACCGTTACAAAGAAGAAAGAAGAAACGGCAACACACCTGAAGATTCTGGAAAGATTACTATTTCTCGTGTTGGAAGAGCAATCTTCCTTACCACTGTTACTACAATGGCTGCTTTCGCTGCTAATCTATTCAGCGATGTTGCTGCACTCCGTTCATTTGGTGTAGAGGCGGCTCTGGGAGTATTCTCTGCGCTTGTATTGACTGGGATTTGGGCTCCTTTGGTTCGAATTTCATTCGATGAATGGCAAGAGAAGAGAGGAAAAGATACCAAGTCTGAAACCTACAAACGATTACTTACTGAAGACTCATTGAGAAAAATCGCTATCAGTTCAGGAACTGGGAATCGCCCAGTAATAATTGCAATCGTGTGTCTTGCCCTTACAATACCCGCTGCATGGGGAATGGTTAATCTTGAAGGCGATTTTGCAGTAGAAGATTTCCTTGAGGCAGATTCAGACTTCGCTTTCGGTGTTGCGATGGTAACAGAAAGATTTTCTGATGAAGGAGAGCCTGCAATGCTGCTTATCGAAGGAGATGTTGCTGAACCTTCAGTATTCCACGCCATAGATGAATTTAGACAAAATGCAAACCGGAAAACCGACGGAGTCGTTGACAAAATGGCAAGAACTCCAGATGGAAACGTGGACGTACTTGCAGTAGATGAATTTGTACAAGCCGCTTCTGCTTCATACATGAATAGTCCACAACCATTCTGGGATAGAGGATTCAATGAATCCGGATGTGACAGATATGGAATGTTAAACGCTCCAGACCTAGATGACAAGGATTGCATCATTTTCTTTTACGGCGTGTTAACGCTTGATGGGATTCCTGGAACCGAAGTTCCTTCTTCCATAGTTGACTTGTACATAGCACCAAGCGATGAACTAGACCCAGAAAGAGTATGGTTGACAAAGAGTGGTGAACCTGTTACCTACGACCAAATGATAATTCGATTTGGGCTAACTTCTCCACAGCATTTCCCTACGATGGGACCTGGAATTGAAGAAATTAAGAGAGATTTATCCCCATTCATGAATCTATCAACAGGGACATGGGAAGAACCTGGAGAAGATGATGAGGACAAACCATTGAACTGGGTAATGCTAACTGGCAGACCAGTTACTAGATTCGTGGCTAGCGATAAAATGCAATCAGAAATGCAGTCCTCACTATTGTTAGGCTCATTATTCGTTCTAGCAACATTGTCAATTGGTTTCAGATCTGTAAAACAGGCATTGGTTTCACTGACTCCAATTTTACTGGTGGTTGTGTGGCTCTATGGTGTGATTTATGCACTCGGATATTCTCTAAATATTGTCACTGTAACTATTGCCACGATATCCTTGGGAGTTGGGATTGACTATTGTATACACGTTACCGAACGGTATAGGGAAGAAAAAGAGAAAGGTGCCGACCACGTTATGGCACTACGTGGAGTAGGAGGTGCTTGCGCTCTTGCATTAATCGGTTCAGCGGTCTCTGATATTGCAGGATTCTCAGTAATAGCAACTTCTTCGATGGGATTATTCAATACATTTGGATTATTTTCAGCAATGATGATTTTACTATCTCTAATCGCTTCAATGGTTATCACAACAGCCGCTCTCGGCATTGTGCACAAACTCGAAAATCGTAATAATGCTCAGGAAGAATGACTTTGTTTATTCTGACTCATCGAGACGTTTTCTGTGTTTTATACCACTAACTACGTGCCTCTCCTCGACTTCTGCTAATTTGGATTTCAAATTCCAAGATAGGAACCAAACAGCTGCTATAATTCCTACTATGTTTACAATCCAAACCCAAATTGGTATTGACATATAATCGCCTCAAATCGGTGGTAAAATATCAATATCAACATCACCAGTTGGAATCCCAATACACCCTAACCTTGCACCTTCTTCGACTATTTCTTCATCAAGCCCGGGAGTCAAAGGTTCAGGAAGGCTTACCTCTCCAAAAAGTAAAGTAACCATACAAGAACCACAATTTCCGCTGGTACAATTAGTTGGAATATCGACATTTGCTGCATATGCGTGTTCAACCAATGTCTTACCAGGCATTTCCTTAACCTGTCCTAATAGTCTAGAGCCTCGAAGAAATCGAATTAGCCCCATGAAGGCACCTCAACGATCTTCCCAGCGCGACCATCGGCCGGTTTGTTTGTTGAAGTATAATCCAGCCTTCTTCATCCACTTGTTGAACTTAGTAGCTCCGGCACCAGTTCTCAAGATGAAGTCCTCTCGGTCTTCCTGTGCTTGGATGTAGCCTTTGACTGCTATTGTTTGGTCTATCCAATCGTTGATACTCATCAAACCGCTTGTTAGAGAAGATTGTTCGGCTGCTTCCACCATAGTATCTGCATCTGCACCAGTCTTTTCCAATTCATCTTGTACAAGTTGATTGATTGTTGCGAAATCTTGTGACGCTGGTTTAGGTGGAACTGGGTTTCGAGGTCTTGCATCAGGGTCGATTTTTATTCGGCCGCCGTTTTCAAGAATACCATCAACTACTGATGCTAATCCTGATTCGAATACTGTCTCACATTCCCAGCAAATCAAAGACCAATTTGATTTGTCATCTGGATTCCTGCTAGACCTTGGATCTAGTTCTTCCCCACATTCAGGGCAAGCATGTAGAATCAATTTAGGAACAATCTTTCTTCTAAAGTCAACAATATCTTGTGGAGTACCTTCTAAATCTAACATTTCGTGGTCTCTAGCTGCTTCTAAACCTCTAGTTTCCAACTGGTCTCGGATTTTCACTTTCTGGTCATCCTTGCCTTCGTCGTGCAGATTATTTTCTAGTTTAACAATCAATTCAACTGTCTTGCCAAGTCGGTTCATCACTAACTTCTTGCTTCGGAATGCTTCTACTTTTGCAATCTTCAGACGCTCTTTCTGTTCTGCTAATTCTGTTAGAACATCCTTTTGTTGTCTCTTGAATTTTAGTTCTTCGATTTTGCTCTCTACTTTTCTTTCAGGAGCAAGAACCTTTGATAGGAATCTTTCTTTTCCGTGAGATTGGGGTCCAGCGGTAATGATTTCAATTACACCGTCCGCAATATCTGGCTTCAAACCGTAATTTTCTACCAGTTGAGCTTTGTCGGTTTTCTTTAAATCGCCAATTTTGATACCAGCATCAGCCAACTGCATTGCCGTGGTCTCATCAATTCCACGGCGTAACAATGCCAAATATGTGTCTTTCTTTGCCATATGCACCCCTCCGACGGAACAGGCCGAGCGGGCGGTTGAATGTCAACCCATCGCTTTCCTTGACTCCTCCAAAAGTCTTGATAAATTCAGCCAATCCTCAATATCTAATTCCTCTGGCCTTTGATAAATCTTTGGAAAATCGATAGACTGGATTGCTTTCTTGTAATTACTTGAATGCCAACCTTTGACTCTGGAGATTCTTTTTGGCGCTTTTGACAGTGTATTCTTCAATTTTTTACGTCTCTCACCGAATGCTTGCCGAATCAATAATTTCGTTAGTTTAGAATTCTCCCGAGGCTCTATTCTCTTCAATGTCACTAACCTCGAGTTTACTTGAGGCGATGGTGTAAAGCAATTGGGTGGGACACGAATATCCATACAAGCTTCCCAATCTAACTTAGTACACATTCCAAGACTTCCTCGGTCGCTTGATAATTCTACAACCAATCTCTGTGCAAATTCTTCTTGAACTAGAATAACAACATGCTTGATACTCTTCGTTTGGGTTATTTTTTCAATTATTGGAGATGAAATCTGATAAGGTAGGTTTGAAATGAACTTATTTGTTTCAGACCATTTAACATCTAATGCGTCTCCTTCTATTAATTGAATCCCGACAAATGTATCAGTGAGGTATTCACATACTCCTGAGTCGATTTCTATACAGGTCAAATTTTGATTGAGTTCAAGAATCCTGTCTGTTAAGACGCCGGGTCCCGGTCCTATTTCCAAGATTTTATCATCGTCTTTTATTTCAGAAATTTCGATTATTCGATCTAGGATTTCTTCGTTATTCAAGAAATGTTGTCCTAGTGATTTATCATTTGATTGACGAGCCCTAAGATTGTCAATTAGTTCACGAGCACGCCCGCCAATTGTATCACTCCTCCTGTCTAAGAAGTAATTCAATCAATCGTGGTTGAAGGTTTCTGTCTTCGATTTCTGAAACAAATCGTCGAGCGAGTAATTCAGCGGAATTTATCCCGCAGTCATCATCGAGTTGGGCGAAGTTTTCCCATCCTGCACGCCCTCTCTTGGAGACCATTTCCAATGCTTTCTTGTTACCAACTCCTGGTAAAAGTTCGAATGCGTGCATCTTGCGTGATAAATTACCTGCTCTGTTGAAGAATTGTTCAATGAAAACCGATGGTGAATCTTCGATGATTTGCTGAATAACAATTGGCATTTCTTGATTTGCTGCATTAGATAAATCTCTAATTCTAGCAAATCCCAATATGTCCTGTACTACATCTTTCTGCGAAACATCTGAGCCCATGTAAAGTCTTGAACCGACCATCTGGACTCCTTTGTTAGGCTTGGCACTAAGTCTGATGACGTGCAACGATGGTTCAGTTACTACGACGATTGCTTCGTTTGCTGAAGGATGGTCGATTACTCTGCACCATTCAACTGAAAGAAGTGGGTCACTACGCTGGCCGCGTGGGTTACCCCTGCGATTACCTGAGCGACGATCGTTGTACATGTAGAACACCGTGTGTCAAAATCATTCTACGCCAAGATGTTGGCGTACAATCACTAGAACAGCCTCTACCTCATCGTTATCGATTGAGATTCTTCTGCTAGCGACTACTGCGCGAACATCGTCTGGATGAAGTGGCATTAATTCCGCTAATTTAGCAGCCAATTCTGGATATTTCTGGAATGTTTCAATTTCCATAATCGCATTGAACATGTCATTGAATACATTCGGATCTGTGCTGTAGCCACTTCTGTTTTCACTTGCTGCCCATTCAGCGTGTTGCAAAGCAGCTTTTTGTTCGTAGGTTAGGAAACCACGTCGCGCATTTGCATCGTTCAACATGTTTCTAACTGTGGCAAAATCTAGGAATCTTTCCTCTTCGGACATGATAATCACTCCAATGGTCTTAGGTGCTCTGGCCTAGCAACAACTGTCTTTTGCATGTTGCCATCCTTAACTGAAACTACCCATGCTCTTCCTTGTTTCTTTTGGATGAACCCGGTCTTTCCGTGGAATCTGCGGTGAGGCATACCTTGTTGTTGCCCACCATCTAGAACGATAGCAACACGGTCTCCTTCGTCGTAGTCGTGAATGACGCGACTGATGTATAGGCGGCCTCTTTGGTGACGGCCTCTACTCAATATGGAACGTGTTCCTTGGCGTTGTCCCTTGGACTTCTTCATAGTTTTCACAACCCACTCATACTGTCAAAACGACCTTCCGAGCAACTTGGCGACCTTCCAGCCCCATATAAGCACCGCGATATTTCAATCCGCATGAATATCGGCAACATCAAGCCATTCAACAGTACATTTTGCCTTGATTAATGATGCAATAGAAGGCTGAGTTCTTCCGCCATCGCCATGTACAGTTTCCTTGACATAAGTTCCTGATTCGCATCTCAAACTGAATTCGCCAATCATCAAATTATCATCGACGATCTCTATTGACGGATCTCTAGTTTCGATTACTTTCCGCTTTCGAATCTTGTCAGCTCGCCTATGTGCAACCCTTTCCGGAGTACGTTGCGCAAGAGTACAACCTTGCAATTTTTCCATGATTTCTAATACAAAATCCTTGTCAGGAAGTGGCAAAGTTTCTTCCTTTGCATTTTGGATCCTTTCGATTAGCACATCCTTTGTACCGGACTTTGCCAAGCCTTTCTCCTCACAAATAGCAACCAATTCCGCTTTCTTTAATCCAGAGTAATCGACCTGTTCTGGTTCTTTTTCTTCCCGATCATTTTTGTTTGAGTAATACTTTTTACGACGGGAATTTCTGTGACGATTATCTTTGGGAACCTCGAGGATTTTTGTTAATTCATCCAGTTCATCCTGAGTCATTGGCTCTATCTTATATCTAATCGTGTAGGATTTTTCTGCAGGCGTATCCTTCACTCTAACCACTTCACTGCGGTTCGATGGTCTCATAGAACTCACCTCCAATCTACCTTCTGCATTGGTATTGATTATTTCCATCATCTCAGTGCAGTCGATATTCCTAAATGTTGGATCTTTGAATTCTATTACGAACGGCCTGCCTCGTCCAAGACATCTAACATCGATATCTTCTCTACCCATTCCATGGAATGAATGCTCTTCGCTACCAAATTTTTCTAGTAAAGGGTCACCAATTAGGCCTTGAACCGAACTTGTGTATTGCATTCCTGTGAAATCACATTTCTCACAACCTCTTCCCTTACATGATTTGCAAGGCCACTTGGTCTGAGGAATTCCTCGCTCGAGTTTTCTATATCTGCCATAGAAATATTGTGACCTTACATCCAAATCTACGGTAAGAGTTAGAACATCGATTATGGCTAATATTTCAGGTTTATCGATTACGATTTTCATATCGAATCCACTGGCTTTCAAATGTTTAGCGACCTCTTCTATCAAACTGGATTTTAATGGAGCTGAATTTGCAGCACCGTGACGTTTTCTCAGGTAATCCTCCATCTCTGTTTGGTCTTTTGGAATTCTTGAGCCAAGTTGTAACCTGGAACACTCTTTATCGCCAATTGTTTCAATAATTCGTTCAGATAGTAGTGGAATCTCATCAAACAGATTCTCACAAAATGGACATAATGATTCAACTTCTCTGATATTTTCTAGTGAAGGGTCTGCTTCTACAACCTGATTTCTAACCTCGATTCCTGATTCAAGCATTGTTTGACTGAAGCGTTTCTTGCCACTTACTCTTCCAAGACAATGATTGCAGGTACCAATTTTCACCAGATGTTTCAATCCAGCAGGAGAAGGTGCTGAAGGAACCACTTCTTCATTCATCTGAAGTTCGTAATCATCATCCCAATCCGGCTCGGGCAAGGTCTCTGATTGATTTGCATCATCCCAGAGAGAATAATCAGTTGAACCAAAACCTGTATTTGCATAGGATGTCCAATCCTCATCGTCATTCTGGTTGTCCTTAGAATCATCTTCAGGCATAGTAATCACCATCCCGAGCAGGGGTCAACCCCTTACTGGAACAAGTAGTCGGAAATGCTGGCATTCAAAACCTCTTCCATTCAGAAAGCGAGTATTCAATAACCTTGGACTATCGATAATTATCATGGCAGGTGAACCAATTGAGGTGGGTCAATATGTTTCACTTGCTAGAAAAGCCTTGGTAAACGAACCATATCTAGCTAATGCAGCAATAATTGGTGAATTGACAAAATTAACCCTGGCTAGATCAGGTCATTCCTACTTCACACTCACAGACGAAAAGGGATCCATTGATTGTGTATTGTTTGGAGGAAATTCGATGTTTGAATCACAAAATATCGAAGTAGGCTCAAAATTAGTCGCTCTGGGTGGAATTGATGTTTATGTCAAAACCGGGCGCATGCAGTTCAAGGCATCACGAGTGCAACCAGTGCAAAATATCGGAGAGTT
>MDTE01027099.1_pt1 | contig 10807 bp, 4 predicted proteins | sample 811231 | NCBI WGS metagenome assembly MDTE01 (sample SAMN05326651, study PRJNA326480) | marine metagenome | isolation source: seawater | place: Indian Ocean: Red Sea | collected 2010 | reverse complement strand
CCGCCCACGCGGATGCCTCGGACGCCGCCGCCGCTGCCGCCGCCGCCGCCGCCACGGCCGCGTCCGCCGTGCCAACACCAGCGCTCGACGCCCTGCCGCGGCGGGAGGGCCAGGCGATGAGATCGCCCCTCGCGGCTCTCTTCCCGAGCGACGCGGCGATTGCGAAGGGCGACGAGCTCGCCGCCTTGCCGCGAGTGGCGCCGCCGCCGCTCCCCCCGTCCCTCCACTGCCTCGCGGCGACGCGCTCGAGCAGTGGAAGCTCGGCGCGTCTGTTCACGAAATGGATGCACTGCACCGGGCAGGCTGCCACCGCGTCTTCTACTGCTTCCCTCCCATCCGCCCACTGATCCACCACCCTGGCGCATCCAAACCGGGTTTCGATCCAGAATGTCGTCGGTGCGATGAGCGCGCACTTGAGGCATCCGATGCAGGCGCTCTCGTCCACGAACGCGGCGTCGTGCCTGCCGCGATCGTCCTCGGGCTCGCCCTCGCTCGGCCCCGACCACGCGGACAGCGGTGAAGGGTCCATCAGCGACTGGTCGCTCGAGCCCCGCCCGCTGGCAAGCCACTCGCTCCGGTCGCGGTCGAAACGAGCTCGGTCCGTGGGGGACGTGAGCACTGAGGCTGCCTCGTTGACGAGCGCGGCGGCGGCAGATGCGTATTCGCCCGCGAGGTCGGGATGGACAGCCTTCTGCAAGATGCGATACGCGGTTTTAACCTCACTGTCGGTCGCGCTGGGCTCGAGCGCCAGGACCTCGTAAAGGTCCACAAACGGGACGCGCGGCTTGTAGATGTTTGAGGAGGTGGAGGACGAGGAGGAAGCGCGGGCGGGTTGGAGGCGCCGTGAGCCAAGTTGAGGGCGCACATCGCGCCTTGGTGGCGCGTAGAACGCCTTGGATCCACTCGATGCGGCGAGCATGCCCTCCACCGCTGCTTGCGCGCCTCTGCAGAGCTGCCTCAGCTGGGACCTTTTTTTCGGTTGGCGCCAAAACTGCAAAAAGAGCGGGCGCCCACGTGTTTTGCTAACAATGGCTAACACCTAGCGCGCCCAGCCCCTTACCCGCGATGAGGTTGATCAAGAAGTTCAAGGCGCACTCCCAGAAGGAGGGCGCCGGCTTCGTCGTCAGGCGCCCCATCGGGGGGGCCCACCTCCTCGACAGCGTGGCGGACCCGTTTCTCTTGCTCGACGAGCTCGGACCTGTCGAGTACGCCAAGGGGGAGTTCCCGGGCGCCCCGTGGCATCCCCATCGCGGGTTCGACACGGTGATGTACCTGAAGGAGGGCGAGGGCGCGCACCGAGACTCCATGGGCAACAGCGGTGTCCTGAGAGCGGGCGATTGCCAGTGGATGACCGCCGCGAGCGGCATCGTCCACGACGAGGGCAGGGATCACCCCGGAGGCACGCTCCACGGGTTTCAGTGCTGGGTCAACCTCCCAGCCAAGCACAAGATGGACCCGCCGAAGTACCAGGACGTCCCGTCGAACGTCATACCCACGTTCGAGCCCTCGCCCGGGGTCAGTGCCAAGGTCATCGCTGGCACGTGCGCGGGCGTCGACGCCGTGGTGCAGACCCTCGTGCCCATCCAGTACATCGACTTTGTCCTCGAGCCCAGGTCGACGTTTGAACACGGGGGCGAGTCACTCGCGGCGGAGCTGGAGACGGTCATCGTGTACGTGTACTCGGGTTCCGGCGCCGTGGGCGGGACGGAGGCATCCAGCGGCGACACCATCGTCCTCGGGAGGAACGAGGGCGGCGGCGACGGCGTGATTCTCGAATCAGGCGCCGAGGGAATGTCCGCGCTGTTCTTGGCGGGGAAGCCGCTTCGGGAGCCGATTAGCCGGCACGGACCCTTTGTCATGAACACGCGCGAGGAGATTATGCAGGCGTTCATGGATTACCAGAACGGGACACTCGTGCGGCACAAGGGGACGATGGTCGATTTCGAGGGTAAGGACGAGCTGTGAGCGTAAGTAGGATGGCGTCGGCGGCGGCGAGGGACGACTGTGACGTGAATGGCGGTGCGAAGGCGAGAGACGTCGCGGCCACGCGTCATCGTGAGCGGATGATGCTTTGCTCTTTTATTAAAACGATTCGTCGTCGCGGCTTCACGCGCGCGCGACGCAATCGGCCGCCAACTTCTCGATGTCCCCCGTCGCGTCCCTCAGCAGACCCTCGAGCGAAAACGGCGCCGTCGCCTCGCGCGCCGCGCGCGTCAGCAAACCCGCGCACGCGCCGAGCAGCCCGTCCAGCGCGTCCACCCCGGGAAGTTTTTTTGACGACGACTCGGTCAGCGAGGTGAGCGCCGCCGCGAGCGACGCGGCCGCCGCCGCCGTCTCCGAGACGCTCGGCCCGACGTGTCGCGCAGCCTCCTCCGCGGCGTGCACGTACCGCCTGGCGCGTTCGCTGGGACGGGACGACGGCGGCGGCGACGCTGTTGTCCCGCCCCGCGCGCTCGGCGTCTCGGCGACCGGGGACGGAGCCACCGCGTCGATCGCGCCGGGTGGTGCCTCGTCTCGTCGTCGTTCCTCGTCCCGTGCGGCGTGTTGTTCTCCCGGGGTGAGCGGGGGTTGGATCGAGTCTCTCGCGAGGGGATGGATCGAGTCTCTCGCGGCGCCCTGCGAAACGCCCGTCTCCGTCGCGTCGCCGGTGGGATCCGAGGCGCCTTCATCTCCTTCGTTCGAAGACTCCTTCGGTCTCTTCATCTCGTCCGCCAGCCTCTGCGCGTCGAAGTACTCCGTCTCCGCCTCCTCCGCGGCGGCGACGACGCCTCTGAGGTCGTGCAGCCAGCTCTCCGCCGTGTCCGTCGCCGCCGCCGCCGCCGCGCCCGGGGTTCCGTCTCGCGGGTCGTACGCCGTGATGTGGACGTACATGCCCCGCGCGGTCCTCAGCCGCGTCGGCACGAGGCCCGCGACGCCGCGGCGCAGGGCGGCGAGGAAGTTCACGGGGGATGCGAATTCACCCGCGAGCGCGGCGGCGATCGTCGCGGCGGCGGGCGGGTGATCCTTGAGCGCGGCCGCGAACCTGGGCGTCTTGGATAACGCCTTGGCGACGGATTGGATCATCTCCGTGACCCTCGCGCGGGCATCCTTGGCCTTGTTTCCCAAGATCTTGGCCGCCGTCTCCCTGGCGAGGAGTTCCGCGGTGCGATCCTTCTCAGCCTTGAGCCGCGCGAGCTCCTGCTCGGCGGTTTCTGAACCCCCTTCCTCGCCGGCGAGCGCCGAAGACATCCTCGCAGCCTCCGCGTCCGCCTCAGCCTTTGCGACAGCCAACCGCGCGGCGCGGGCGGCGGCGGCGGTCAGGGCGGGAGCCACCGCGCCCTGCACGATGGTCGCGGCGCCTCTCGCGAGCACCGCCGCTCGTGCGGCGTTGTTCGGCGGCGATAGGTCGACAATCGCGCACGTCGCCCCCGCGCCGCAGCCGTTACCGGGCTGGAAAAACCTCAGCACGCGCTCCGGTAGGTCCGCGGCGGGTAGCTCGGTGGTGGCGATGACCACGAGGCTACCGGGGCCGCCGCCCGGACCCGCATCCCCCGAAGCCGGGCCGTTGGCGCCGACGGTCTGTTCGAATAAATCCCAGAGATGCGACGGCGCGACGCCGACGCCGACGCCGCCGCCGACGCCGCCGGACCCCGCCAAATCAGACCCTGCCAAATCAGACCCTGCCAAATCAGACCCCGCCCAATCCTCCGGCAGCTCCGCCGACGCGAGCGCCCAGGACTCCAGACGCGAGAGGTGCAGCAGCGAGGGCGTCCGAGCAGCCTGTCGCAGGGGTTCCTTGAGCCCGCGCACGCAGCCCTGAGCCGGGTCGCCGTCGCCCTCGGAGATTAGACTCGCGAGCGAGACGGTAAACGACGGAACGCCCTGGAGCATGTGCGTCGCGGCTGCGAGCGCCGTCTGCTGCCCCTGCCCGCCGTCGCCGCAGATGAGCACGCGCGCGGGCCGGGGCTGACGGCCGAGATCCGAGCCGTGCAGCGCGGCGGCGGCAACCTCCGCGGCGGGGGCGTCATCTTCGATTTCGACGTCCTCATCTTCGCCGTCGTCGTTTGATTTCGACGCCACCCGTGAAAAATCCTTCCCCCCGGCGCTCCCGTCAAGGACTCCGGCCCTGTCCAGTATCGCCTCCGGATCGCCGTGGAGCACGCCCGTGGACTTACTCTTCTCCGCGGCGGCGCACGCCGCGGGCTCCAGCGGCGCGCGCGCGTCGTTGAGCGCGATGAGGACGTCCACCAGCGGCGCGGCGAGCGCGGGGGCGAGATGCCTCGGGAGAGGCGCGCCGACGGCGGCGAGCGCGCCGCCCGCCGCGGATCGCCTGGCGCACGGCCCGGTGGACGTGCTCAGCGCGGCGGCCCAGTCGCCGGCGGTGACCCGGAGTCCCGAGCGCTTCGTGGACGCGACGAGGAACGCCTCTCTCAGTTCCCTCGCCTGCGCCGCGCACTTGTCCACGTCGTGAGGGTCCACGGGGACCCACTCGATTCCCATCTCGACGCCGTCCTCGCCTTTGCCGGTGGCCGCGGCCCTGGCCTGGAGCTGCGCGAAGCTCATGCCCTCGCGTTCCATCTCCATCCACTTGCCCACGGGCGTGGTCTGGTATCCGGGCCCGCCCAGGAAACCTTTGCCCGGGTTGAGCACCACGCGGACCGAGCTCTTCCACTTGCGCGTTCCCCTCATGCCGCAGTGCGCCTCCCACCGGGCGGGTTCCTGCCATGAAACGCTGTGCCTGCCCTCCCTGGTGGCCACCTCGCACGGCCCACACAGGCACCGGATCATGCCGTTGGTTCCCTGGCCCGGATGGAACATGCCGACCTTGTTTTTGCACACGACCATGACTGGGTTCTCATCCTCCGTCGGCGCCGGGTCGGGCTTGCAAACCTTCCCTTTCTTCTGGCACTCATCGCAGTACCACTCGCCGGTCGGGATCGCGTCCATCCTCAGGCACCGGTAGTGGCCGCCGTTCGGGCACCCGTCGCAGAGCACAAAGTCCTCCTCGCCGTCGAGTCGCCCGCACACGAGGCAGGGAACATCCTCGAGCTGCGGGGGTAAAGGAGGGAGAGGTTCAACCGGCGCCTCAGCATCTTCGCCCTCAGCGGGCTCGTTTGGCTCGGACTTTGCGCCCTGTTCCTCGACGTCCATCGCCACGAGCGTATCGTTGACGGGTACGACCTGTCGTTCCTCCTCTGACTTGGTCTCGGGCTTGACCTCCTGTTCTCCTTTCTGCCGGGGGGTTCCCTCGTCGTTGGCGCCGTCGCCGGCATCTTCCTTGTCGCCTTCATCTTTGCCATCCTCGTCCCCGCGAAAGCTGAGAACGCGGATCACCTCGCCCTCTCTCCACAGCCTGAGCCAGTGGTGCTCGCCGCCCTCGTCGTAGGTGACCCTGTGCGAGAGCGACGCCTTGTCGAACGCGGTGATTATCCCCGGGAAGAACGTATCGTTCCCGGACCAAAACACCTCGACCCTCGCGCCAATCGCCTCAAACTCGTGCACCGCGAGCCTCGCCCCCGTGTGCCCCTTCGCAGCCTCCGCCTTGGCCGCGTCGAGCAGTTCCTGGTACCTCGGAGGCTCCGGGATCATCGGCTCGAGCTCCGCGGCGAGTCTCTCTCGCGTCGCGTCGCCCGACAGCAGCCTCGGGACCCGTCGCCTCAGCGCCGAAAGCAGAGCCGCGGAACACAGCGCGCGAAGATCCGCCCCGGCGGCACCCTCCGTCCGCGCAGCCACCGCCGCGATCGTCCGCTCCGGCGGTTGCGGCCTCCACTCGCGGGTGTGCAGTCGCAAAATTTCGCGCCGCGCCGCCGGGCCCGGGAGAGAAAAGTGAAGCTCGCGATCGAACCGGCCCGGCCGTCTCAGCGCGGGATCCACCGCGTCCGGGCGGTTCGTGGCCGCGACCACCACCACGCTGCCCCTCGGGTTCAGGCCGTCCATGAGCGCGAGCAGGGTGGCGACGACGGAGCCGTGGATCTGATCGTGCGCGTCGCCGCTTCCCCCGCCCGACTTCCTCGCCGGCGCCAATCCGTCAACCTCGTCGAAGAAAATGATGCTCGGCTGCCTTCGCTCAGCCTCCTGGAAAAGCAAGCGAAGCGATCGCTCCGCCTCGCCCATGTACTTGCCGAGGCAATCCGCGCCCTTGCGGTTAAAGAACGAGACCGGGCGCGGCCCGCGAGCCGCGGCGCCGAGGAGCGCGCGAACCGCCGCCGTCTTACCCGTCCCAGGAGGACCGTGAAGTAAGACGCCACGGCCGGGGTTAACGCCCAGTCGCTCGAACGCCTCCGGATACACCAGCGGGAGCAGCGCCACCTCCTTCAGGACCTTAATCTCGCGCTCCATCCCGGCGAGAGTCTCCCACCCGCCGGGTAACGAGTCGTCGCCCTCGACGCCGCCCCCGCGGAAGGACCCGCCGACGGTGACGCACGGGATCCGAGATTTGTCCTTGACCATCCTCCGCCGCTCCCTCTTCGCGAACGCCTCCTCGTCGTCGCTGACGTGCTCCTCCTCCCTGCGCAGACGCTGACCCGCGGCCATGACCGCGGCGAGGATCTTCTCCGCCTGCGAGTGCATGTCCGCGCGGTCCTTGTCCTCCTCCCTCTCCGCGTCGCCCTTGGCCTGAATCCGCTTTCGCTTGCTCCGCCGTAAACCCGACCGTTCACCCTGTTTGGGCCCCTCCGGTGCCTCCGGCGCGGCGCCCGCGGGTTCATCGCCGGTGAGGAGGGCGGCGGGATCGCCGTTCATGGTCTTGGACCAGAGGGGCGCGGGCGCTCGCCTGCGGTCGGCGCCGTGGTCCGGGCAGAGCACCGTGAACGCCTCCGCGTTGAACCTGCATCCCGCGGCGTGCGCGCAAACGAGGTGATAGCTCTTCGGGCACTGCGGCAGGGTGCAACCGACGGTGGCACCCTTCAGACCGCAGTGGTTGCACTTGATGTAGGCGCCGCGCTTTAAAGCTGAGGTCACGTTCTTCAGCCGCTGCTTCCGCTGGTCAAAGTACACCTCTGGGCACCACATGACGCACGAGTCGTGGACCCACGTGCTCGCGATGCCGTTGCGGTCGGGGAGGAACGGGCCCGCGAAATGGCCCAGTGGTGGCGGCGCGCATCCATCTTTGCTCACGACTGGCTCGACCGCGACTGGAAGGCCGATGGGCCCGCGCTCCTGCGGGCACAGGCAGCACAGCCTCGTCGACCTTTGTTTGCGACGACCATCGGGTTCGGCGTGCTCGCCGGCGTAGGCATCGGGTCGCTCGCCGTCGTCGGATCCGCCGGCGCCTTTCCCACTCGTCATCGGTGCCGATCCGCTCTTCGAACACAGATCCCCTTTGTGCCCTTCCTCCTCTCGGGCGCCTCTCTAGAGTGTAGTCTCCAAGTCCGATGCCAGGATCTCGCTCTGTTCAAAAAAGCGGGTCTGCTGGAGTCGCGCCGCGCGCTAACGCACGAAACGAGGGTTCCTCTCGGCAGAGGCGCTCGCCGCGACACACACTGTCGCACCCACGCGCCGCGCTTGCTCTCGATACCTCGCCCGTTCATCTCTCGAACAGTGCGTTTGTCGTCTCGCGAGACTTCAGGCTCTGGTGACCGCGAGCGGAGACCACATCGGACTGATTGACGCGAAAAGCACTCGGAATAGGGACAGTTGCCCTTTGCGAGGATGCCGAAGGGTGCGTCCGCCGCACGTCCATCCTGGTTTTCCTCGCGCCCGCCGGCGATCGTAGATTACCAATACAGCGTCCAGCGTCCCATACTGACTCTTCCCACCCGTTCCCAACCCATTCGCTCAACAGCCAAAGCACCTCTTCCGGCTGTAATTGATGGCGCGCCGACCGGCGGCGGCGGCGGAGGAGCGCGCAAGCGCAAGGGAAAGGCGGCCGCGGACGGCCTGGCCGAGAAGATGGCGTCCGCGGCGGCGATGGGCGGCGACGACGTCGACATGGATGAGGGCGCGGGCGGCAAGACGCTGGGCGAGCGCCTCCGCGCCATCGAGCAGACCGCCGCCGATCTTCCCGTCGACGCGCGGGCCCCCGCGGAAAAGCAGAAGCTCACCGCAACGGACCGGGCGGTGCTCGACGCGCTCGGAGGTAAGGGCGCGCCCCCCAAGGCGGACTCGCTGGCCACTCTCCTCTCGCAGGCGCTCGTCGCCGAGGACAGGGCGCTGGTGGAGCGGTGCCTGAACGTGAGCGACGCGCAGACGGTGGCCAACACGGTGGCGAGGCTTCAGCCGCACGTCGCCGTGCGATTGCTCGGCGCGGCGCTCGATCGCATGAGGACCAAGCCGAGCCGCGGGGAGCAGCTCGCGCGGTGGATGCGAACGGTGATGCTGCACCACTCGGGTTTCATCACCACCAGCGCCAAGGCGCAGCAGGCGGTGATGGAGCTTCAGCAGACGGTTGAGGCGCACGTCGCCATGCAGCGACCCCTCCTGTCGCTGTTGGGTCGCCTGGACCTGCTCCTGCACAAGCAGCAGCAGGTGCCGGACGGCGAGGACGGCGACGGGGACGGCGGTGAGGGCCCTCTGACGGTGTACACCGAGGGTGAGGACGACGTCAACGTGCTCAACGAGGTCGTGGGCAACGAGGAGAGCGACGACGAGTGGGAGACGGATGACGAGGCAAACGACGATGAGGACGACCTCGACGGGTTCGACGACGACGACGACGACGACGACGACGACGACGAAGACGACGACGGGGAGGATATGGAGGATGATTTCGACGGCGAAGATGAAGAGGATGAGTGAGCGGACGCCGTTCCCTCGGCGCCGCGACGCTTCCCATCAGACCCTTTTTAGCCGAAAACCTCTTTTATTTGAAAGGAGCGACCAGGAAGCGCGTCGAATCTGCCTTTCGAGAATTAACATTGACCCACCCGTTTGAAAGGGTTTTGAAACCAACAGTCGGGAGAAGCAGAAGCGGATAGGGAGTCTGACTTGGCGGCTGGAGGCGATAACCTATTCTCGTGGCACTTCTAGCGCAACCTCGCGCGCGCACCACGAGCGACCGAACAAAATGGATCGCATCGTCGCGCCCGAAGCTCGCATATCGTCCGCCTTCCGAGGCGTCGCGTCGCGCCCCGTCGCACGCCGCCCCATCGCGGTCGCGTGCCGCCTCACCTCCGCAGCTTCAAAAAGCGGCCCGAAGAATCGCCGAGCGGCGGTGCTCTCCCTCCGCGGGTCAGGCCGCGTCGCGAACGTCGCGTTCGCCGCTTCCCGTGGTGACGATGACTACTTCGACGAGGAGGATGTGGACGATTCCGCGGGGTTCGCACTCGAGCCCGAGGACGAGCGCGTCGAGGAAATGATGGTGGACCCGTCGATGTCCACCCCGGTCATGGCCCCCGTCGAGCGCGAGGAGGAGGACCAGCGCAAGGTGCTCGGCGGTCCGGTGTGCGACGCCTTCTCCGCGCTGGTCCTCGAGATGCGCGCGGGCGGTCACGGCAGCGTCGACGAGGCATCCGTAGCGCAGGTCTCGTCGTGGTCCAACCCCGAGCCCTGGTCGTCCTTCGACGGCATGGACGGCTACCAGGTCAAATCGTGCCTGGGCGACGTGCGAAGGACGCTCAAGAAGTACGCCAAGCTCTCCGCGGTTCCCGGAGCCCTCTCCGACCGACTCATGGGCGCCGTGGGCGCCGCGTGGCTCACCACCGCGGGTAACGACAAGGACGCCGCCTTCGTCTGGGGCGGCGCCGAGAAACACGCGCAGCTCCTCAACGACGTCTGCGTGCACAAGGTGCTCTTCAGGGACGAGCCCGTAGAGGCTGGCAACCGCCTCGCCGCGGATACGCTGATGGTGCTCCAGGATCTCGCCACCTCCAGGGTCCAGCTGTCGGAAGACGTGGAGACTGTGGCGCTCGCCGCGTGCGCCGCGTTCAGCGCGCAGCTCAACCACCTCAACGCCCTCGATGAAGCCTGCCAAAAGCTTCACGCCGCGAGCCCGCCGCCCACCGCCGACGCCGTCGCAGCCGCCAAGCAGGGTATTTACCGGCTGGGAGGGCGCAAGGGATACGACAGGCTCGCCGAGGCGACGGGCAACCGCGATCAGCGACGTAACGACAGACGCGAGTCACGGTTCGACCGCGGGGACAGGTTCGGCGACCGCCAGGGTCCCCCCGCTCGCGAGGGCGACTGGGAATGCGAGGATTGCGGCTTCACCAACTTTGCCTACCGCACCTCGTGCAAGCGATGCGGCGCGGGCGGCGGCGGCGGCGAGGGCGGCGGCGGGTTTAGGGATCGCGGGTACGACCGCGGGTACGACCGCGGGTACGACCGCGGGGGATACGGCGACCGCGGCTCGGCGCGATCCTTCGAGCCCAGGCCCGGGGATTGGACGTGCCCGCAGTGTTCCTTCTCCAACTTCGCGTCGAGGAGTTATTGCAAGCAGTGCGGCGAGCCGGCGCCGGGCGGCCGCGGCGGCGGCCGCGGCGGATGGGACCAGGGCGGCGGCAGGGACGGCGGGTTTTACGGCGCTCGCGAGTCGCGCGGGGGCTCGGGCGTGAGGTCCTGGAACAGCGAGAGGGGCGAACGCGGCGGTGGGGGAGATCGCGAACGGCGCGGCGGCCGCGGTCGCGGGGGTGGGGGTCGCGGTCGCGACTCCTACGGCGGCTTCGGGGGGCGGGAGCGCTCCACTCCCGGTCGCGGCGGTCGATACGACTACGACTCGCCCCAGTCCGACGCGGGCGGGTGGGACGACAGGGTCGGATCGGACTTTGGCGGGTACTGAGTGGACTCCGGCGAGAGGTGTTGTTCATCACGTTGAAAGTAGGATCGAAGCCTTGGCAGTCAAGATATGAGGTATAATGTCCCGTCGCCTCCCAACATCTAAACACGTCGCTTT
>MDTE01013229.1_pt1 | contig 10807 bp, 11 predicted proteins | sample 811231 | NCBI WGS metagenome assembly MDTE01 (sample SAMN05326651, study PRJNA326480) | marine metagenome | isolation source: seawater | place: Indian Ocean: Red Sea | collected 2010 | reverse complement strand
GGAATTGGTCTGGTGATATCATTCCTTCCGGCCTGGATTTTAGTAACCATTGCCTATTTTTATTTATTGCCATAATTTTGAAAGCCTCCTATTCACCATCGGTTAAATTTTATCGCAGTCGAAGTTTACTCTACCAAACGTATTGGCCACGCAGGATCAGCAATGAGGCAATCTATAATTTTGGAATGTTGAAACTAACCTTGTCAAAACCGGAATGATGATTAATTCCACCGTACACGTCTCTCAACCGATCACAGACAAATCTTTGGAAAGATTGTAAGAGGAAACGCTCCTCCAGTTCTCTAACCCTCGGAGAAGGTGTACTTCAGTATTGCATCTTCATCGAAGTCGATGCCTGCCCCGGGGCGGTCGGGGATTACTACACACCCCTCTTCTAATTCGTATGGGTTTTTTATCAGCGGGTTTGCCCAGTCTGTCCATTCAAGCAAATCTACCATCGGGGTAACACACATTAAATGTGCGGAAACTTCGGGATACAGATGAGAGGAGATAGCCTTCTGGAAAGCGTTCGATAGAGCCCCTGTCCTCAACCACCCAGTCACACCTCCGATCCGCATTAAATCGGGCATTATTCCATCCGAATTATCCATTTGCAGTGAGCGGAAAGCATCATCAGGTCCATGGAAGTTTTCCCCAAGGATAATAGGTGTTTTAAGTCTCCCACGCAGTTCCGCATAATTTTGAAGTTCATAATATTTGATGGGTTCTTCAAACCAGTAAAGCCCCTGGTCGTCCAATGCGGATAGTCGATGAATCGCTTCAGTGAGGGAAAAAACTTGATTGAAATCAGAAAGTAATAGCCCATTCTTAGGCATAGCTCGACGCACTTCTTCGATTGCTTCGAGATCTTCTTCTATAGTCCGGCGGCCCAATCGAATTTTCAGTGCTTCAAAATTCCCCCTTTCTAAAAGAGAACGTGCCTCGTTGTAGAGAGTCCCAGGATCGTTCAACCACAGTCCCCCGGAGTTATATGCTTTTACTTTCCCTAGTGTTCCTCCAAGATGGACGCAAAGTGGTTGTTTGGCTGCCTTAGCACGGGCATCCCAAAAGGCGATATCCAAAGCGGCTAGAGCATACAGCGCAATACCTGATCTGCCGAGCAGACTCAATGATCGCATACCCTCATCAAAAAATTCGGTGGGAGCTAAGGCCATACCTTTAAAGTTTTCGAATAAAGCATGCATGGTTGAAACGATCGCAGGCATAGAATGGTCCAGATATGGACCAATGTAGCTGTTTCCGATTATTTCATCTTCGCAGATGACTTCGGAAACAATATACGGCCACATTCGATACTCACCCACCGCCGAGATTATAGGTGTGCTTAATGGCACGGACACCATTCTTGTTCGGAGCTCAAGTATTTTGGGATTCATAGGTTTTCTATCCTTCTCCTTCTCATTTGGGCGGTTGCAAAGCGATAGGCGTTTTCCGTTTAACCCAAAGGAAGAGGCAAGACCCAATAGTAATAATTTTTTAGGGCTTATGATACCGGCAGAGTTAGTTTAAAAAATTCTCTTCGATACCAAGAGTGATGGACCTCCTCACACATACACTTGTAGATAATCCTGCTTTGATAGAGGACGCACATATTAACTTCTCACTTCGGTCGCTGGAAACGCGTGAAGCTATCCTCCTTGATCATACCGAAGATGTTTTTGAGACTGCGTTTGGGCAATATTTTTCTTTTTTTGGAGTCAACAGCTCTCGGACAGTTTGCGCACTTTGTATTTGCTAAAGAATACCTCTGGATGGCACGACTAGTAGACTCGATTCATGGATTTTTGAAGGATTCTTTAGTTTCTAGGCTACTCCTGTCCAGTCGTGCAAGTGGAGTTGTCCATTCTTTTTCTATAATCCCACGAGGTCACCCATGACGGGCTAACTGCCAAAGTGAGTTCGGTATTTGGGCGTGATAGCAGCCATCGAGCTAGCGGTGACGCGTCGGTGCCTAGATATCTTTTGATTAGCGATTCTAGTACCGGTTTTTCTGAAGATTCGAGGAGCCATGCCCAACCTCTTCCACGAACACCGTGGTAGGGAGGGGAATTTCCGGCAATCTCAAAGCCGCAACGCGGTTCTTCTGCTAACCACAAAGCCAGTTTTGAACTCTGCTGAAAGCTAAACCACAATTTGTCTGCGTGGTACTTGAACCACAACGACGTCACGTGGGGGAAACCGTCCCTAGTAATACAAGATAGACGGCATGGAATGTGTGCATTAGAAAGATAGGATTCGATGTTGGCAGAATCCCACGCACTATTCTCAGCGACGATATTTTTTTTCATGTTTTTTGTTCTCGCACAGAGAGAAATCCTCAGTTTTGGGACGTTAATCTCACCAAGGAATGTGTTTGCCATCCCACGCGATGAATCGACCATTATCAGACTCATCAAGATTGGAAAGGATGCCCATTATTAGCCGGGCAGAGTAGGCCGGTTTAAAGATCTGTTTAGACGGTATTCGTTGTTGAAAAGGTCGGGATAATTGTGTGTCAACCGTACCTGGGTGGAGTGCAACGCAAATCATCCGCTGGTAACGCCGGGGGAGTTCAATGGATAAGTTTTTCAGATACATATTTAAAGCAGCCTTGGAGGCTCGATATCCATACCACCCCCCAATTTTGTTGTCCGTAATACTCCCTACACGGGCGGATAATGCTGCGACTATAGTTTTCTTCTGCCGTTCGAAAAATTGTTCGAAGTGCTTTACGCAGATTAATGGTCCTACAGCATTTACACGGACGGCGGTTAGCAGTTGTTGCGCCGTGGTGTCTTGAAGTCGCCGTTCAGGCTGTATGTTTGAGTCGTGCAAGAAGCCTACGCAGGAGATCATCATTGATACTGTCTCGCAGAGAGATTTCACACGAATCGCCGCGTTTTTGACGGACGACTCGTTTTCTGCATCCATCTGGACAATCTCTATTTCTCGCGGCCTGGTTTTCTGTAGCCTACGAAGTTGTCGCGCATTCTCGGGCTGTCGGCAAGTCGCTACTAACAAGCGTTGATCGTTTTCTTTAGAAAGCTCTGACACCAACGCCAGTCCTATACCACGGCTCGCACCGTGAACGACTACAGCATCAGCCCCTCCTTCTTGAGAACTCCCTGTCATTCTGTATCCTCGGCGATAAGGCAGCGAGGTTTTACACTTCCCGTTGTGTTCTTGTGGAGAATCGTTGTAGCAACGCGCCCTCGTCGCAAGAACCACCGCGCAGCGGCGAATAGCTCGTAGAACGGATATGCGATTCTGCGCGCATACTTACTGCTGAAGAACTTAGCGAGGTATCTGGTTTTAGGTAAAAGACTCCACAGTGCCTGAAATCCGTCAATCCCAACTAAAACGGCGCCGTCGGGCGACAACGCGTGGAAGCGTCGCAACGCGCTTGCACGAGTGACGCCCGTGGCCGTGAATTTATCACCTCCTTCGTTAACGTCTATCCAATCGATTCGACGGCGCACATCCATCTTCTTGTACATCGTTATTTCACGACTACAAATAGGGCAGTCACCATCAAAAAGTACCAACAACTGTTCTTCCCCGCTCTTCATTTGCGGAGGTCCGCGCGCTTGTGGAGAACACTTGGGTTGGCTATCGGTATCATTAGAGAGCCCCATAGATCGCTAGAGCCGTCAATAATAACAATGGGCTGAGTACGACAGAGGCCACCAATAAGTGTGTGGCCGGTAATGCTTGTATCATCTTAGTCTCCGTAAATGTTTTGAACAGTGCATAATATAGACAATGAGATTTAATATGTCAATGCTTTGTACAGTGCATACTATGGTGTTTTGGAAAAATGTAGTAAAATATATTTTTTTGTACACCTTTTATCTACCAATCAATAGGGCGGCCAACAATGAGCGAAAATGATCAAAATCCAGTAGCTGGTAGAACTCTTCCGCGGTTTCGTATCGGCGGGGTAACTAAAATGACGGGGATTTCGGTTGACACACTTCGGGCTTGGGAACGTCGTTACCAAGTTGTTTCTCCCGCGAGGGCGGAGAGCGCCGCCCGCTTGTACTCGCTGGAGGACATCGAAAGATTAAAATTGCTCAAAGCATTAGTTTCGGAGGGGCATGGCATTGGATCAATCGCCCAACTCGACCGTTCGGCCCTGGAAAGTCTGCTCGATAAACACGCATTAGAGACAGATTCGTCTCGTGAAGAGGTGCAAGAGGGTCTAACAGTGCTAGCGTATTCCGAAAGCTATGTCCCAGTCAGCTCTGAGACTTTAGATCAAGCCGGCTTAACTCTATTAGGGGAGTACCGAAATTGGTCTGTTTTTCAAGAGCAAGCGCTTTCCGGAACCGCTGACGCGCTTGTACTAGAACTCAGCGCTTTGTCTCCTGAGTTAGTGCACGAGATCTGTGCGCTCGCGGTGAAAAATGGTAAAAAACGGATTGTGGTCATTTATGGTTTTTCATCGTCGAGTCTGACGCAGAGGCTTCGTAGAGAAGGGATCTCTGTGTTGCGGGCACCGGTTGACCAGGAGGAAATAGTTAGTCATTTGAGACGATCCAGAGGATCTGGGTTAGTGGAAAATGAACCACTTTCGGGCTTGACTCCGACGCGTAGTATCGACGATCAGACCTTGGATTTTCTGTCATTAGTAGAGACTTCTATCGAGTGTGAGTGCCCAAAACATCTAGCAGATATTATCCGGACGTTAAATCGGTTCGAAGATTATTGCGTCTCTTGCGAAAATCGAAACGACGCCGACGCGGCCTTGCACGTTTCTCTCCGGGCAACGACCGCCTTGGCGCGTGCCTCGTTTGAGCGCTCCTTGAAAAAGGTTATCGAAAACGAAGAAATTGAACTCCCTAGAAAGTAAGAAATAGTGTTTGTGTATCGTTAATGCTTTTACCGATACCTAGAAACCAGACCGCTAATTTCTGAAAAATAGCTGGCTGCAATCTTGAGCGAGAAATATATATGTCCCTTTGCGTGCGTTACTACAGATGCTAGGGTAGGTGTTTAGCCGAGCATTTTGATTAAGGGGAGGGCGATCGCATGGGAAAGATCACTAATTTGGCGCTAGGCGATATCGAGGTTCTCGACTTGACGAGGGCTGTCGCGGGACCAACTTGCACCAGAGCCCTTGCTGAGATGGGCGCCGAAGTTATTAAAATAGAATCGGCTCCTGACGGCGATTTTGCGCGAGGTGTCTGTGTTTTTAAAAATGAGCGCAGCCTCTATTACATGCAGCAAAACCGGGGGAAAAAAAGCGTATGTATCAATCTAAAAGAGCCTCGTGGTATTGAAATAGTTAAGGAGCTTGTAGCTTCGGTGGATGTTGTAGTCGAAAATTTTAAGCCGGGTGTTCTGGGAGCGCTTGGGCTTGGTTATGACGAGCTCGTAACCATTAAGAAAGATATCATTTTGTGTTCTATCTCAACTCTGGGTCAGACAGGACCGCTAGCGCAACTCGCGGGTTATGATTTTATCGGTCAAGCATACTCTGGTATGACCTCCATGGTTGGTGAACCTGAGCAACCACCAGCGCTAATTGGAGCCGCGATCGGTGATGCGAGTACTGGAATCCATGGGGCATTAGGCATTCTCGCAGCGTTGCGTAGGAGAGATCGTGATGGAGTGGGGGATCACCTAGATGTCTCTATCCTCGACACCTATTACAGCTATCATGATGCCAATGTGGTCACGTGTAGCGGATCGGAGCGTATACAAAGTCCTTCTCGAGAAGGATCTCACTATGGCTATGTGTGCCCTGCAGGGATTTTTCGTGGGAATGGGGGTTACGTAGTAATCGCCGCATTTATGCATCATTGGCCCGATTTCTGTCACGCGATTGAGCGCGATGATTTGATCGAAAATCCGGATTTTTGTGACGATACCGTGCGTCTTGAAAGAAGAGAGACCGTGATCGCTATAATCGAAAAATGGTTAGGCGGTTTCGACGATATAACGACTCCTGTCCAGATACTTCAGGACGCTAACGTACCTTGTGCACCGGTATTGAGTGTATCTGATACCCTGGATCAACCGCATTTACGAGCACGCGGGACAGTGAGAACTGTCATCGACCCTATACACGGCGAAGTTGATATTCCTGGCTGGCCCATACGATGGAAAACCCATCCCAACAATATCGATTTAGATGCCCCAACTCTTGGTGAACACAACGAAGAAGTTCTGAGTCAGCGTCTTGGAAAAAATGAGAGCGAGATACGAGATCTAGAGCAACAGGGAATTTTGCGCAAAGGGACTGCCTAGCGAGCGTTTGTTTTCTAGTACCCTCTAATTGAGATTGCCGAACTGTTCAGGCAACCGTTACCCGGCGGCCGACCAGCACGCATGGGTGCCGGACGCGATCCGTTCAGGTAACGCGATTTTGGCGATCGGACCAGCGCTTGGATTGGTTGCGTCTAATATCCAGCACTGTGAACAGTCTTCGTTCATATCCATTATGAATGTAATGAGGTAACCATCGTCCTCGAATTCACCCCCAATGCGCGGCGCCATGACGGTTTCGCTCGCGTAAATACCTTTGGGCAGTTCAACTACCTCTTCGCGCCCCATCTCGAAATCGTACTTAATCAATCCGATAAAACCGAACCATCCCTCTGCCGGCAAGGCGTTGTAGGTATAGCGGTACTGACGTCCCCCGAAGCGCCCGTTGATCATGCCAAATTCCTGCACGCGATCTGATAATGGCGTCTCACTTGTGTCGCCAGTCTTCAGATTAAAACGCCATCGATGTGGCTTTGATTGCATCGCATGGAGATCTAAATAACGGAACAGGTTTTGTTCGAATGACCATCCTTCTATCCTGGCAGGTGAAGGGTCGTGCTGGAAGAATCCGTCTAAAATGATTTCGTCACCGCTTTCAAATGCGTTTATCCAATGGAGTACGAACGTTGGTGCAGCCTCGAACCAGCGGATGTCGCTCGGCTTCCCGCGGCGCGGCAGGATACCAAAGCGGGTGGGTAGATCGGGGTAATAACGGACCGCGTAGTGTCCTGCGGCTAGCGCTTTCGGATCCCAGAACATAGGACAGTCGTTTATGATGACGTAATTTTCGGTGAAAGCCATATCATGCGGAAGACGTGGACCGGGTAATGCAATGTCTACATAGTGCGCGAGGTTGCTGTCAGCATCGACTAGTCCATAGTGAAGGTAAGGCGCTTTGCCGCCGTAGTTAAAAAACATCAGCTCGCCGTTATTTTCGTCTACTTTTGTATGCGCGGAAATACCCGCATTTGCTAGCGTTTCGGTATAGGTGGCTTTGCCGAGAGGCACAAGACTGACAGGATCATGCGCGTATAGGTCACCACACAGGTAAAAGCTACTCAAAGCTTGCCCATTATGAACGATAACGTCAGTACTCGATGCGTCTTTCATGTTCCGTCGCGCACCGAGCGAGCAGGACTCTCTGGCTACTTCTGGGTTTTCTGCTAAACCGGCGAATAGGGATGTCTCAGATTTTCTTTCGGCAAGGAAACCGTCAGTACGGACGAAGCGATTGTGATATTCCGCTAAGCCTCCGTCGAAGGTTATCGAATGGAGCATGCCATCCCCATCGAACGGGTGATAATGTTTAGCTGACGGCAGTAACGGGTTCTCTGTGTTACGCAGATAAGTTCCCGCGAGATCGGAAGGGATGCTGCCTTCGACTACTTCAAGATCGTACGCGTCGAACTCCGTCTGCTGCGGACGCCATACACCCGAACGGTAGGGGTGTTTGTCGTCAGGGGGAAGTTTGGATTGGAAAGAGCGGTGAATCGTTGTTTTCGTCATGCAACTCATCCTACAGGTTTCAAGTGCTGATTGCTCGGGGCGGGGGAACTACAAGAACGGGACTAATAACCCCATTAATCGCAGATCTGGAAAAGCAATCTCTAAATAGAGCCCTGGTTAAAAACTTGTATCTTGGGGAACACGGATTCAAAAATCGCTAAAGATGGGCAAGAGATTTCACCGCGAGCATGTCTATCTGTCGAACTTCTGGTGGGCGAACGAGCATTTCTTTAGCTATTTGACGGAGTGATTCCACCACTGCCCCGTTGATATGTTCCTGGCGTCCGTTTTCATCATCAAAAGAGTCAAAAATACCGAACGTGTTGCGATCAATCTGGAACCCATACCATGAGACTGTTCCGGGCTCCGTCCTTGCATCTTCTGCCCGTTCTTCCAGCCAAATAGACAGTGTTTCTTCCATACCTGGTTTGGCTTCGAAAGTCGCCAATATGCCTACTTTTCGAGGCCCTGCTCCTAACGTTACCGGTTCTGAAACCGCTTTTGCCTCTTGCCCGAATTGAAATCTTGCCCCCGGGTGACTTGGGGATAAATTTTTCGTCCCCCCAAAACGCTCCCGCATTGTCATGGGTGCACGGGGCTGTTCCGGGATATGGCCTCGGGAGCGTAACTCTGGGATCACGAACTCAATGAAATCATCCATCGTACCTGGTGAAACGAGCCGAGTGAGGTTAAAACCGTCTACACCCGCGATGTCGACCCAGCGTTCCATCTCATCAACTATAGTCGCAGGCGTACCAACCGTGGCTGCACTCATACCACCTAAGCAAAGCCAATTCGCCAAGTTTTCCGGGGTCCATACTAATTCGCTATCGACGCGCGTTAGCATGTCGCTCAGGGCTCTAACGCTGTCGTTTTTGAAACTCTCCAGGGGTTTATCTCGAGGAACTGTTGAGAGATCTACTCCTGACCAACCTCCGAAAAGAGCTAGCGCGGCTTCCTCGCTCCCTCTATCTAAAATCTCCTTGGACTTATCCTGAGCTTCGGAGTCAGTTTGAGCGGTAACAGGGGCCAGCATCATAATTATTTTGACGCTTTTCGGATCTCGACCTTGCTCTCCTATCTGCATCCGCAGCAGATCTATTATCGGACGCATTTCCTCCGGATTAGTCCCGGTTAAAAATATAGCTTCAGCATGCCGGGCAGCGAATAGCCGTCCTCTCGCTGATGCTCCGGCTTGGAATAGAAAAGGTGTTCTTTGAGGAGAAGGTTCGCTCAGGTGCGAGCCGGGAACAGTAAAATATTTTCCTTTGTGTTGAATGTCATGCACTTTTGACGGATCGGTATAAATGCCGGCCGACTTATCCCGCATTACCGCTGAGTCTTCCCATGAGCCTTCCCATAGCTTGTAGCATACGTCAAGAAACTCGTCTGCTATATCATAGCGCTCGTCGTGAGGTATTTGATGATCTAATCCGAGATTTTCCGCCGCACTTTGCTGATAAGAAGTTACGATGTTCCAAGCTATTCGTCCCTTCGTAAAATGGTCCAGTGTCGACATTTTTCTGGCAAACGCGTACGGCAATTCGTAGGTGAGCGAGGCAGTTACGCCAAAACATAGTCGCTCGGTCACAGCTGCCATGGCGGAGATAGACATCATTGGGTCGTTTACAGGGGATTGAGCGGCTCTCCTGACGGAAGCATCTCTAGAACCGCCATAGATGTCGTAGGTTCCCAAAACATCAGCTAGAAACAGGCAGTCAAATCCACCTTGTTCCAGGCGCTTGGCTAAGTTCAGCCAGTAATCTAGGTCTTTGTAGCGAGGACTCTCATCCTCCGGATGCGTCCAAAGGCCTGGGGATTGGTGTCCCACTGTGTGCATATCGAAGGCGCTAAGGATCATATTCCGATGCGCATTTTGGGTCTCTTTATTTTTGGTCATGTTAAGTTACTCCATCCTCGTATCTGCGGAAGCTAAGACCCTTGATAATTTAAGGAAGACATCTGTTTTCGTGAAAACCAATGGGATGCGGTTGGTCTATTCAGTGTTTGGAGGCGAGGATGTCTATTTTAGTAATGTCGGGGGGAGCCTCTAGTAGTTCTTCTTCTACTTCTTCGAGCGCTTTTAACAGTTGCCCACGGAAATGCTCCTCGCGGGCATTGTCACTAGCAAATGAATCGTAGATGCCGAAAGATTTGTCCGTAATCCGAAAGGAATACCAAGTTCGGACACCTTGTTCGCGAGCGACCATTGCTAAACCACTCGAGAGAAAAATGGAAAGAGCTTCCTCTTTGCCTGTCTTCGCTTTCAGCACTATTAGTAAACCGGGAGTAGCCATCTTCGCTTTGTCCTTAAATTTATTTGCAACGTCCAAAATTCGTTAAAAGATGTTCCTCGAATGTGATTGAGACTTGTATCAAATTTTGGTCGCTGTACGAACGCGCCTGCAGACGATTATGCATAAAGTAAACCAGTTATAAAAATACATAAAAGCTATTGCTTTATAACTTAGAGTTATTACGAAATCAGTAATGGCTCGTGAACAGTTCTCATTTAGTAACTGACACCGAGGATTTTTTTAAGAGTACTATGTGTTCCGTGACGGAGAGGTTCCGGTGGGACTGCGCACAAAATGTCTGTATATGTTACAAAAAGAAGGTAACGTCTTGTATATGAATAGATTAGACGAGAAAGAGGAAAAAGAAAACGCTACTAAAGCGAATTCCGATGTGAAATTGGAAGAAACCGCTGACGCTCTGGTTCGCTTCCTGAGCAAGCGTTACCCAATCTCGATGAAAATTCTTCTTCGAGTTTTCGGCCAAGATGGCGATTAATCAGGGTATAAACCCCGGTGCAAAAGATGATATTGGAGAAAGGTCTCAGTGACTATTGAGACCCTTACTTGTCTGTCTTTTTTAATGGTAGTTGGTACTTAAACCGAGAAGTTGTTCCGCTCCGCGTACGGAAAGTCTATGAGTTCTGACCCGGGGTTTTCGGAGTCAAAGCTCCAGTATTGACGGATTTCTGCGATGAGTCCGTTTTCGAAGCGATAATGCTCCGATCCTCTTACCG
>MDTE01148047.1_pt1 | contig 10808 bp, 11 predicted proteins | sample 811231 | NCBI WGS metagenome assembly MDTE01 (sample SAMN05326651, study PRJNA326480) | marine metagenome | isolation source: seawater | place: Indian Ocean: Red Sea | collected 2010 | reverse complement strand
TTGTAAAGACTGATCGACTGTGACATTGGACTCTTGTTTAGCTTGAGCCTCTGCTTTTTTCAATAGAACATTTAATAATGTCCCAATAGTTGAATTTAAATATTGTCTTTCAACAATAAGATCTATTCCACCATGATCTTTTACGTATTCTGCAGTTTGAAAATCATCAGGTAGAGTTTCCCTTACCGTATCTTGAATTACTCTACGTCCAGCAAAACCTATAACGCTTTTTGGCTCACTAATTAATATATCTCCTAACATAGCCCAAGAGGCAGTTACGCCACCCGTCGTTGGATTGGTTAAAATTACAATAAATGGAATATTTTTTTTCTTTAACTCGTTAACTGCTAAAGCTGTCCTTGACATTTGCATTAGTGCAATTGAACTTTCGTGCATCCGCTGACCGCCAGAACAACTAAAAAAAATGTAAGGCACATTAGTTTCTATAGCTCGTTGAGCCCCAGCTATAAAAGCTTCTCCTGAGGCTGCGCCAAAAGAACCGCCAATAAATCTAAAATCTTGAGCTCCAGCAACAACATCAATGTTCTTAACTTTTCCTTGAGCGATTAATATAGCGTCATCCTGACCAGTAAGTTTTCTCGCTGCCTTTAAACGATCGGTATATTTCTTTTTATCTTCGAAATTTAAAGGATCATCCTTAGGAAGTGGTGTTTCGATTAATTCAAATTCTTTGTTATCAAAAAAAGATTCAAATCTTTCTTTACAAGTAAGTTTGTGATGCTCTCCACATTTTGGACAAACCTTTTGATTGTAATTCATATCATCCGAATAAATCAAATTTTTACAGCTGCATGTTGTCCAAAGGCTAGATTCTGTTTTAGAGGATCTTTTCTCAAAAAGAGATTTAATTTTTGGTTTAATAAATTTTGTTATCCAATTCATAAAGTTTTTTTTCTTAGATTGTACACAACTTTAACTAAGTTTGTGACAGGATTTTGTCTCATTCTGAGCGAATTAGTTATTGTTTTACAAAGAAAACTACCACAAACAAGGCCTTGCGCTGATTTTAGAAAAGAAATATTTTTATCTGTGATTCCAAAACCTATTACTAAATTCTTCTTGGGGTTGATTCTTTTAATCATATTATAATTTTTCATGATATTTTTTGGAGATACTTTTAATTTACCACCAGTAGTAGATAGCATTGAAATATAATAAATCATGTCGTGTGACTCATTAACAATTTTTTTCATCCTATTTTTTGTAGTTGTAGGTGATAAAAGTTGCACAAAACTGATTGATTTTTTTTTGCACTTTTTTGCAAAATTTTTATTTTCAGGCCAAGGCAGATCAACAACAATTAAACCATCGACATTTGCTTGATTACAGTTTTTTAAAAAGTTATTTTCTCCCATTTGATAAATTAAGTTATAATATCCCATTAAAATTAAAGGTTTAGACGGATTGTATTTTTTAAATTTTTGAGCAATTTTAAAAGTATCGCTTAAGGTAATACCGTTTTTTAAGGCTCTATAAGAACTATTTTGTATTTGGCTTCCATCTGCAATTGGACAATTATGCACAAATGATAATTCACAAATGTCAGAATGTTTAGCAATTGCGTTTAATATTTTAAAAGAGTTATTTTTATTATTATCTCCCGCTACAGTATAAGTAATCAACGCAGGTCTTTTTTCCTTTTTACAATTTTCAAAGGCAAGACTTATTTTTGATTTCATCTTATATAAGATCCTAATTTTTTTTTAATAATATCTTTATCTTTAATACTGTCTCCACATGAATTCACAATTATAATATCGGATGATTTTAATTTTGGAGCAATTTTAATTGCTTCCGCAAAAGCGTGTGATGGCTCTAATGATGGAGATATATTCTCTAATTTAGAAACTAACTGGTAAGCTTTAAGAGCTTCTTCATCTGTTGCTGATGTATACTTCGCTCTTTTAGTATCTTTCAAGAAACAATGCAGTGGAGAAATTCCTGGGTAATCTAAACCGGCAGAAATAGAGTCTGTTGAACCTATTTGCCCTTCTTTATTTTGTATCACGTATTGAGCTGCTCCATGTAAAATTCCTATTTTTGATCCATTAGTTAAAGGAGCAGCGTGCAATTTACTTTTTTTTGGTCCACCAGCTTCAATACCTATAAACTCTGCATCAGTATCCATAAATTCATTCCAAAATCCAAAACTTGAGCTACCACCTCCACAACAGTTTAAAAGTTTAATTTTTTTTGGTATTTTTCCAAATTCCTCTAAAATTTGAACTTTAAGTTCTCTTGAAATTTGTGAAGTTGACCAACCACAAATTTTTACAAAAATATTAGGCCCTACAGTTGAACCAACGCACATATGCGTAGTGTCACAATTAGCAACCCAGTAACGCATACATTCACTTACAGCATCCACAAGTGTTTGACTGCCTGTAGTAACAGGTATTACATCTGCTCCATTTTTTTTCATAGCAATTACATTTGGTCTTTGTCTTTTTATATCTTTAGCACCCATAAAAATTTTACATTTCAATCCAAATTTTTTTGCTGCCATTGAAAGCATTTTGCCTGCGTATCCTGCACCTGTATCTCCTACAATAAATTTCTTACCAGCCCTTTTAGCAATTAAACAATGGACAGTAGCATTATAAATTTTATGAGCACCGCCATTAGCCTCAGAAACAACTTTTGCGTAAATTTGAGCGCCCTTCAAGTAGTCCGTCAAATTATCAAGTTTTATAAATGGTGTTGGTACTCCAATATAGTTTTTAAAGTAATAATCTCTTTCTTTAAGAAATTTTTTTTCATTTCTAAGTTTTGAAAAAAGTTTAGTTAAATCATCAATTGGTTTTTTTAAAGTCTCAGGAATAAAATTGCCTCCAAACTTTCCACCATACATAAAATATTTATCGTGTTGATCTATTAAGGGGATGCCTTTTTTAATTTTTAAGTTCATTTACTGTATTAATAAATTTTTTTATTTTTTGATGATCTTTGTATCCTATTTCTGTATCTGTTTCCAAACTACTAGACAAATCACAAAAGTTAACTCCTAATTTCTTAATATTTTCGATATTATTTTGAGAGATGGAGCCCGCCAACGCATATCTCTCACCTTTAGGAAGTTTTGAGATTAAATCCAATGGGAATTGAATAGATTTTTCCATACCAGGTGTATCAAATAAAATTATATTGGCATTATCATAATTTTTATATTCTTTTATATCTGAATTTGTCTTAATCTTAATAGCTTTAATTACTTTTATTCCCATTGATTTAATCTTTTTAACTCTTTCTTTACTTTCTGAACCGTGAAGTTGTATATAATCAAACTTTCCCAGGACAACATTTTTTACAAATTCATCACTTGGATTAACTGTAACAGCTACAAATTGTGACTTTTTTTTATTATAACTTTTTAATTTTTCAATTTCGTTTAAACGAATATTTCTGGGAGATTTTTCATAAAAAACAAATCCTAAAAAGTCTACTCCTAGATCAATACAAAGCTGAACATCTCTGGCGGGATTTAGGCCACAAATTTTAACTAACATTTTATTTTAAATTTTCAATAAGCTTTTTAATATTATTTTTTATATTCCCTTTAATAATACTTCGACCCATAACTAATGCTGTTGCTCCTATTTGAAAAGCTTGTTTGGGAGTCATCACTCTCTTTTGATCTTTTTTTTTATCACCTGGTAGTCTTATCCCAGGTGTAATTATCTCTTTCTTAAACACTTTTCTAACTATTTTAATTTCATGAGGACTACAAACAATCGCGTCTAAATTAGCTTTAGCTGCGAGCCTAGCTTGATGCATAACTAATTTTTTAACATTTTTATCAAATCCAATCTTCTTTAAAGATTTATTATCAAGAGAGGTGAGAATTGTTACCCCAATTAATTTTGTCGACCCAGCCACTTTTTTTGCAGCTCTAATAGCATTTAAACCTGAGCTGATATGTATTGTTATATAATTAAATTTTAAATCACTTACAGCTTTGACTGCAGAGGCGCAGGTTACTGGTATATCAGCTAATTTATAATCTCCGAAAGTTAATTTATTCTTTAAACTAGATACAAACTTTCTTCCATTTTTTGAATTTAAAAATTGTAATCCAAATTTATAACCAACATTTAATTCTGATGTTTGAGAATGTTTAATTATTTTTCTTATTTTCTCTAAATTATCTGTGTCACAAGCAATAAAAATGTTTGGTTTTTTCATGTATTTAAAATTCGTTTAAGCTTTTTACTTGCTCTAAATCTTACCTTTTTCTTTTTTGGTACATAAACAAGTTCTCCAGTTTTGGGGTTTCTGGCAGAATATTTCTCTTTTATACTTTTAATAAAAATATTCCCAAAGTCTCTTAATTGAACATTTTTATCATTTAGAAGAGCATTTTCAATATCTTTGAAAAAAATATCGATTATCTTCTCAATAGTTGGAATGTTTAATTTAGGGTTTTTTTCTTTGAGTTTTCTTACAAGCTCTTGTCTAGACAATTATTTATCTTTTTTTCCTTTTTTACCTATAGCTTTTTCAAATATCCCTTTGAGGGTTGCACCTGACTTAGTTGCACCTTCTCCAAACTTTGCAATCAAAGATTTTTCCTCATCAATTTGTGCAGCTTTTACACTCAGTTTGATTTTTCGCAATTTAATGTCTAGCTCAGTAATCTTTGCATCTAAGGCATTCCCTTGAGAAAATACCTCTGGTCTCGCATCGGCTGTTTCTTTGGCTAAATCAGCTTTTCTTATTGTAACTATAAGTTTTTTATCTTTATCTATATAAACCTTAACTCCAGTTTTTAGAACTTCGTATATTCTAGTTGTAATAATATCACCGACTTTTTTATTATTATCTTTAAACCAATCCATCGGATCTTTATCTAAAGCTCTTTTTGAAAACTTGATTTTTTCATCTTTAATTTCTAATATTTTTACATCAATAAGGTCGTTTTTTTTAAATTTTTTCAAATCCTCAATATTTTCATCGTAAGATATTTCTTTGTAATGAAGCATTCCCGAAAGACCAGACTCTACCAGATCTCCAAAAATTGCTTTATCTGTAATATTTTTTACTTTTATCTTTTCCACATTTCCAACACTATTATTCAATTTTTCCCAAGGATTTTTTAGAGTAGCTTTATATGATAATGAAATTCTTTTTGTCTCTTTATCTATATTTACGATTTTAAACTTAATTTTTTGAGAAGTTGAGAGGATTTTGCTAGGCTTAACATTTCTATTCGTCCAATCCAGTTCTGAATTGTGAATTAATCCTTCAATTCCCTCTTCTATTTTAACAAAACATCCATAATCCATTATTTTTGTAACTTCACCATTATAAAATTCTCCAACTTTATATTTTTTTTCAATATTAGCATATGGGTCTTCAGTTAAAGCTTTAACTGATGCTGAGACCCTATTAGTCTTTTCATCTATCTTAGTAATCTTTACTTTAATTTTTTGTCCGATTGTAACTAGGTCAGATGGTTTTTTTACTCTTCCGTGGCTTAAATCTGATACGTGTAAAAGTGCATCTATACCATTAATATCCAAAAATATTCCCCAGTCCGTAGTTGCCTTTACAATCGCGTTTTCTACAATATCTCCCTCTTTCAAATTTTTCAGGGCCTCAGTAATAACTGCATTTTTGCTTTTTTCCAAAACCGCTCTTCTTGATACACAAACATTACCACGATTTTTGTCTATTCTTGTTGCAATTACCTTTACAGGGGTGTTCATCAAGTGGTCGATTTTTTTCAAAGGCCTTACGTCAATTTGTGATGAAGGCATAAAGCAAGGCAAACCTTCGACTGTAGCTATAAATCCACCTTTAACTTTACCAGTGATATAACCTGTCATCTCTTCCTGAGTTTCAAATACTTTCTCCATCTTTTTCCAGGCTTTCATTTTTCTGGCCTTATCTCTAGAGATAATAATTTCCCCTTTGAAGCTTTCAATTCTTTCTAAATAAACATCAATATTTGAGCCAACTTTTAAATTTTTTAGTTCATCATCATTTTTAAATTCTTCAATAGGAATCATACCCTCCATTTTTGCTTTACAATCAACAACAATAAAGTTTTTTGTGATCTCTGTCACAGTGGCTTTTATAATCTCGTTTTCTTTGAGTTTTCTGTTTTCAAAGTCCTTATCTAATAAGTTTTGAAACTCTTTATGAAGAGGATTTGTATTTTTTAATTCTGGCTCAGATCCCATATTTTATTTTTAAAACTTTTTGAACATATTTTGACATTTTTGCCAACATTGCTCTTTTACCCAACTTTCCGGTGTCGATTTCTACCGAATCTCTATGTCTAAGTAAAGGGGAGTTTTTTCTTTTTGTATCTAGAATATTTCTGATTCTAAGGGCTTTTTTAACATCTTTAAGTTTAATTTTTGCATTAATTTTTTTTAACTCTTTAAACCTTCTTAAAGCAGCAGTATTTAAATTACACTTAAAAAAGAATTTTACATCTGAATTAGGCAGAATTTTAGTTGAAATATCTCTTCCCTCTATACAGCAATTTTTGTGTTTATTTGAAAAATTTAATTGAAATTTTTTTAAGATTTCTCTTATTTTTTGTTTTTTTGCTATTTCTGCACTATGTTCAGATACTTCGGGAGAATGAAGATTAATTTTATTTAATTTTTTGTAATTCAGATTCTTAAATTTTTTTTTTAAAAATTTTATATTATCATTTGGTTTATTCTTTAAAATCAAATAACTAGCGTATCTATAAAGAAGACCCGAAGACAGGAACTGCAAATTATATTTTTTAGATATCATCTTCGCTCCAGTAGATTTTCCGGTTGCAGCGCCACCATCACAAGATATTTGTAAAAATCTATTTTTAAGATGCATATTTTGCGCCTAAACTTTTTATTATTTTTAGGAATGAGGGTGAGGAAGTAAACACTGTTTCAAAACCTATTATTTTTGTTTTAACTCCGGTTAATACAGACAAAATAAAAGAGGACATACATATTCTATGGTCTCCCAAATTAGGCACATTAATTTTTTTATTTTTAGCATTGATTACACCTTTGCCAAATATTTTGATTGCATCTTTTGTGGAAATGCTCTTTATACCTATTTGTTTTAATATTTTCTGCATTTCCAAAATTCTATTACTTTCTTTATTTGCTAAATCTTTTATTCCGCTAAATACTGACGTGCCATCTGTAAGCGCTGCAATTACAAAAAGTATAGGATATTCATCTGTGCTATTTACATAAAAGGATTTGTTCGCTTTCAAAGGCTTAAGTTTTGAACTTTCTACAAAAATGTCACCTCTTAACTCGTTATTTTCTTTTTTAATATTTGTGAAACGTATTTTTGCTCCATGTTTTTTAAGAATTTTGTAAAAACCTATCCTCGTTGGGTTGAGGCCAACATTTTTAATTTTTAATTTTGAATTTTTATTGATTAAGGTAAGTGCTGTAAAAAAGGCAGCTGATGAGGGATCTCCAGGTACATTTATTTTGATTGGACTCAAATTTCTCTTGCCATTTATTTTAATTAATTTTTTTAAACCATTAAATATTTTTATAACATTTGAGTTTTGAATAAGCATATTTTCTGTGTGATCTCTACTTTTGTCTTTTTCTATAATTTCTGTCGTCCCAAAAGAATTTAAACCAGCTAAAATAACTGCACTTTTTAATTGAGCTGAGACTCCAGCTCTATATTTAACCCCAATTGGAATTTCACTTGAAATCAACTTAAGTGGAAATTTAAATCTATTTTTAGGTATAAAAAAAGCTCCAAATTCAGACATAAGAGCAATTAGTTTTTTCATACTTCTATTATTTAATGATTTATCACCTTTAATTTTTACCTCCACGTTTGGTGTTGTTGAAAGAATTCCAACTAAAAGTCTAGCTAACGTCCCTGAATTGCCAAAATTTAACTGAGTATTTTTTTTTGCATATAAAGATCCAAGACCTTTACCATATATTTGATAATTCTTTGGACTGTTTTTTTTTATTTTTACTCCCAGCTTTTTTAAACATTTAATTGTTGATAAAACATCGTCTGACTCCAGAACATTACTTACTGATGAAATATTTTGACTTATTGAACCAATAAGAAAGCTTCTTATAGAAATTGATTTGTCAGAGTCCACATTTATTATTTTATTAAAAGATGAAATCTTTTTGTTTATTAAAAGGCTTAATCTTTTAGTAGACATTACTTAAGAAAATTGAGAACCAAAATAATGTTCAATTGCTTTAGAAGATTTTAATAATTCTCTCGAAGTTCCCTCTGCGATTATCGTATGTTCGCCTAATACGTAGCTTCGATCAGTAATATCAAATAAATTTTTTACATTATGATCAGTCACTAAAATTGCAGTACCACTAGATTGTATTTTTAAAATATATTTCTGTATATCTTGAATAACAAGAGGATCTAAAGCAGCTAAAGGCTCGTCAAGCAAAACTATCTTAGGTTTGTTAATCATGACTCTTGCCATCATTAATCTTCTAATTTCTCCCCCAGATAAGACAGAGGCATTTAAAGTTCTCAAATGTTGAAGGTTAAACTCATCTAATAATTTTTCTGTAACAGCTTTTTGATTTTCAGTTCCTTTAATAGAAATTTCCGCTATACCCAAAATATTATCATAAACAGACATATTAAATACGGATCTTTGTTGAGGTAAATAACCTAATCCCTCTTTTGATCTTAAATGAACAGGAATTTGTTCAATTGGTTTATTATTTAGGTAGATTTTTCCGCCATCAATATTCTGCTCTCCAATACACATAGAAAATAAAGTTGTCTTTCCACATCCGTTTGGCCCCAAGACCCCAACACATTCACCTGGAAAAACTTTTAAAGAAAGTTTTTTAAGTATAGGCCTTCCATCAAATGATTTACTTACATCTTTAACTTCGAAGATGGGCTTATCTTTTTTAAATTTTAATATTCTAAATCCTTTTTTCATTTAACAATAATATTTGTGTTAACTTTTTTATCTTCAAAAGCAGCTATATTCAAAGTTTGCTTTTTTATATCAAAAAAAAGTTTATCTGCAACCATTGTTCCTTTTGTATCATTTATTTTTACTTTTTCAGAAATTTCAAGATAACTTTTTGAATTTGAGTATTCAGCTTTTTGCGCAAATAAACGGCTATCTTCATACAAAGCCTTTACATCTCCGAAAAAACTCATGTCCAAAGTTTTGTTGTTATATTTGCCTGTATTTGAGTAAATTTTCAAAACAGTATTATCTTTAAAATAAAAAGCAGCTTCAACTGTTTTAAGCTCAACTATTTCTTGATTAGATTTTTTACTAAAGGCCTCTTCAGATTTTAAAATATATCTGTTTCCCGCTAGATCGAGGCCAGTATACTCAATATTGAAAAAAATATCACCATCTTCTGATTGTGAGGCAATTTGTTTTTGTATTTTTTTTTCTGTTTCTTTTGAAATAATTTTATCTTGTAATTCATTATCTCTTTTTGAATAAGTAAAAACTATAATAAGAGTGGCTGCTATTAACAAAAACAGTTGTAAAAATCTTTTTTTTTTCTTTCTTTCCATTATTTAATTCCGTCCTTTAATAAAAAATGAATATGAATAATACCTTTTAATTGTTTATTTGCTTTTTTAAGATCTTTATCTGAAACTACTAAAAGACTTGTAATTTTTTTTTCATTCATAATTGCTAAAGCTTTTGATGCTGGCATATTTTCATTTACTACGAATGGATTTTTAGTCATTAGCTTGTTCAAATCTTTTTGCTTAGAGTAGTTTTTAAATTCTCTTCTAATATCTCCATCTGTTAATATTCCTTTTATAAATTTTTTTTTTAAAATTACTGCGATCCCTAATTTTTTCTGATTCATAATTTTAACAGCTCTCTTAAAATCATTTGTATGTTTCATAATTGGCATTTTACTTCCGCTTATCATGATATCTTTGGCTAACAATAATGAATTGCCAATGTTGCCACCAGGATGAAACACCTTAAATTTTTCTTTTGAGAATTTTTTTTGGTACATAACTGTCGTCGCTAAACAGTCACCTAACAAAAGAGTTATGGAAGTGCTTGAAGTTGGAACCATTCCAGTGACATCTGACTCTTTTACTTTTGGAACTAGTAATTTAATGTCACTTGCTTTTAATAAAATACTATCTGGTTTTGAAGCAGCCCCAATGATTTTAATTCCGTATCTGTTAGCGTATCTAAGCATATTAGTTAATTCAGCTGTATTTCCAGAATAGGAAAAAATAACTAAAATGTCTTTTTTTTCAATTTGACCCATGTCACCATGTAAAGCTTGAGCAGGATCACAAAAGAAACTTGGTAAGCCCACACTTGAAAATGTGGCTGATATTTTTCTAGCTATCAAACCTGATTTTCCAATACCTGCAAATATTATTTTCCCTTTACAATTTAATATGGCATCTACTGCTTTAATAAACGATTTATTGAAAATTTTATTTATTTTTCGCAACTCATTTATTTGTATTTTTGCAGATTTTCTAGCTAAAGATAAATAATTCATTTTCTTCATTAGTGCTGAAATATATCCTCTTTGAAACCCTTTTGATCAAGCTCTACCCTAGTATCTAAAAAATCCAAACATTTTTTAAACACATCTTGCCTTTGTTCCCTCAAAAGCATTTTTTCTAATTCTGTTTTAATTTTATGCAAATAAAGCACATCATTTGCGGCGTACTCAAGCTGTTTATCAGTCAATTCATTTATATCTTTATTCCAATCACTACTTCCTTGCCTTTTATCAATTGATTTATTGCAAAATTCTTGAACTAAATTTTTTAAGCCATGAGCATCTGTGTAAGTTCTT
>MDTE01047138.1_pt1 | contig 10808 bp, 4 predicted proteins | sample 811231 | NCBI WGS metagenome assembly MDTE01 (sample SAMN05326651, study PRJNA326480) | marine metagenome | isolation source: seawater | place: Indian Ocean: Red Sea | collected 2010 | reverse complement strand
ACCCGGAATCAGAGAAACTGCTGTGCGAGGAGATTGACTGCGGGGAGGAAAGTGGCCCTCGAAGCATTGCGAGCGGAATAGCCGCGTTCTACAATGCTGACGAGTTCGTGGGAAAGAAGGTATTAGTGCTGGCCAACCTCAAGGACCGCAAGTTAGCGGGCTTCTTGAGCCAAGGCATGGTGCTGTGCGCAAGCACTGAGGACGGGTCTGACGTGAAGATTCTCGAGCCTCCGGCTGGCGCGGCGAATGGTGACAGAGTAGTGTTTAGCGGCGTAGAGAACGGCGAGCCCGCCTCCTCATCACAAATGAAGAAGAAGAAGATCCTAGAAAAGTTGGCCCCAATGATGAAGACAGACGAGAGCGGGGTGGCCTACTGCGGCGAGAGTGGGATGACGTTGAGCACAGGAGAGGATGGTGAGCTCAGGCCTGTGACGAGCCAATTAAAGTCAGCCGCGATCTCGTAAGCACAATATAGACAGTGAGGGAAGGAGAGTGGGGACAGCTTATAGGTAAAGAGGGGCGACCTAAAATCAACAATTTTGATGACACGTTTGGTGAACAATTATACCCCCTCCCCTATTCTATCCCTATGATTTCTGGCTACTCTCACGTCACGGCCTCACCTACTACCATGACCACACTATGACAAGGCTCCCTGCGAGGGCAGCGTGAACCTGCTGCCTCTGAACTTGCTGAGGAAGTAATAGTAGAAGAAGTCGAGATACAGGGCCGTCTGGATGAAGCCGCATGTGTACACCACCCAGTTGTGCTTGTAGTAGGTTTCGTGGTACGACCGATAGATCCAGTTCAAAATGTAGAGCGCCCTATACATCCCCAAGAACAGCACGTAGTGACCTGTCAAGTTTTCCACCTCGCGATACCTCTGCAGCACAATGAGCTGAGGCACAATGGCCAAGGCTTCCAAGTAGATGGAGAGGTACCAGAAGAGATCCATAATATCAAAACCACTCACTATCGTCGTGACCAAAGATAAAACTGCACAAGGTGCTACAGCGAACTGCCAATGCAAAAATGAGTCCTGGGCCGTGTCGTAATTGGTCTTGAAAGGCTCTGTCTCCTTTACCATGTAAATGATGTAAGCCGTTGCCGATATGTACATGATCTTCATCAAACTGTTATACAGTGAGTAGTATGTTGTGAACAAGTCAAGATAACGACTCACGAACACCACCAAGTATAGCTCCTGCGTCTTCATCGACACACCAATGGCGTTCTTGCTCACCCTCAGGCGTAGCAACAGCACCAGAATAGATGCTACATGGAACATGTCACCCGCAAACCGAAAAATGTTCATCATGATGTTGAAATCTGCACAAAACTCAAAACTCGAAAATCTACAACCCACTCGCGCTCCTCAGTCGATTTATATTAGATTAACCACGCGTGGTACTCAATTGGCGATCTAAACTTTTAAGATAGTCGTTTAACGTTGCCAAAAATGTACTGTATTACTTCCTAGAGAAGCAAACGGCGAGTTACAAGCCTGAGAATGCATCAGCCGTCGAAATGGGATTATGAGTCGTCTGGCGCCACAAAATTAGCGTATTTGTGCTAAGAAATGAGTGAGGCGCACTCTAAGGAGCAGCTCATTGCCTATGTGAAGAAGGCAAAGCTAAAGATCAAGAAATTGGAGCAGGAGGTGGAAACCCTTAAGAATGTTTCCACTAGCACGGAGGATGCGCCTCCTTCAACAGAGGATGAGGATTTAATAGCGTCTATGTGGGGTGGTATCAGCACTATTGCGACGACAGCTGCTGCGGCCGTGACAGAGGTGACCTCGGTAGTGCAGGATGCGGAGGAGGAGACCACTTCGAAAGAGGCAGCTCCCTCGTCCTCTGTAAGTGACAAGGAGATAGCAGAGCTGAACTCGCAGTTAGAGGAGAAAGCGAAGGAGATCGAAGTCTTGACAAATCAGGTGATCAAAGCTGAGAACAAGGAGATGGCAGCCACTGGAAAAGTGATCGAATTGGAGCAGAAGATGGTTGAGCTGGAGAAGGGTTTGGACTCCGCCTCCCATGAGTCTCACAAGGCTGTCCACGATGCGAAGAAGCACGCTAATGAGTCCCAGAAAGTCCTTGTTGCCGAACAGGAGAAGATTAAGGCGCTTGAAACGGACCTAGCGCAGCAAGCACAGGAACTGGCCAAGTGGAAGGATGGGGTCGACAAGGCGGGCAAGGAAGAAGGACGCCTTACCGCAGAGTTGCAGGAGCAGATCACTCGCGCGGAGAAGGCCGAAAACGAGATTCTAGTACTGTGTGAGCAGGTGGTGGCTCGGGAGAACGAAGGCAAGGCGCTGCAAGAACAGGTGAACGGACTTGGGAAGAAGCTGGGGGCTAGCGAGGAGCTGCAGAAGAAGACCATGACCGAGCTCAAGGAGGCTAACAAGAAAGTACAAGACAAGGGGAAAGACAACAGCGAGATTGCTCCCAAGAAGGAGAATGCGGAGGAAGTGGAGGAGCTCGCGAAGCTGAGAGCCGACTTGCAGACCGCGGAGGCGGAGAGGGATGCCCTGAAGGCGGCTGCGGAGTTCAATACCAACGCGGAGAAGGACACGGCCAGCAAGCTAGCTACCACGGAGGAGCTCCAGAAGAAGACCCTAGCGAAGTTGAAAGAGGAGAAGAAGGCTGGGGTGGCACTAAAAAAGGAGTTGACGGCCTTGAAGAAGCAGGTGGAGGAGGCCGACAAGGGCGAGGAGGCTGTGAACGCACTGCGCCTGCAGTTGACACAGGAGAAGGAGCAGGCTGTACAGAGCGTCCAGGCTGAGCTTGATGCGTTGGCTGCTCGACTGAAAGGGGGGGAAAAGCAAGCCAAGGAATTAGAAGAGGAGCAACACGCGCTTGTGAGGGAGCTCCGTATTAGCTTGGACAAGGCTCAGTGCGAGGCTGCGGAAGGGAAGAATGAGAGCCAGAAGGCTACTCACAGGTTGGAGCAGCGCGCAGTGGAGCTGGAGGGGCATCTGAAAAAGGCAAAGGCCGAGCTCGAAGCGCTTCAGAAAGAGACGGAGGGTATGTCTGAGCAGAGCAGCACGCTGCAACGCAAGCTAGCGTCCTCCCAAAAAGAGGCTGAAGATGCCCGCACAGAGCGTGAGAAATTCAGAAAGAGGGTGCTGGAGCTGGAGGGGCAGATCGAACAGGCAGAGCTAATGTCGAAAGAGACGGCGATAGAGACCTCCCAAGCGCGTGAGGCGGAGAAGAAGGCGTGGAAAGAGGAGGAGAGCCGCCTGCAGGAAGCGGAGACGAGTCTCGCAGCCACTGTGAAGGACATGGAAGATCGCCTGAAGGACGCTCTGCGGCAAGTCAAGGAAAAGAACGTAGAGCTTGCTAGAGCAGAGGAGGAATCAGCAGCCGCTACTAGCTCCAAAGGGGAGGCGCAGACAGCCCTAGAGGCCACTATGGACGAAAATAGAGACTTGAAGAGGCAGCTAGCGGCCAAGGAGCAGGAGGTGAGCGAGAGCAAGGTCAAGACTGATACCCTCTCCAACAAGATCGCGAGACTGAAAACGCTGTTGCAGCGTAGCAAGGAGCTTGCACAGGAGAAGGAGTCGGAGGTGGAGCGGCTTGCCGAGAAGGCAGCTCGAGCCAAGCGGTTCCAAGTACTGACTGTCGTAATTGTGCCCACGGCGTCCAATGACGGGCAGAGCGAGGAGACGTGGTGTCTAGTGCTGGACCACGGCGAGACGGGTAGTGCCCGCTGGGTAGAGCACACGGAGATGCAGAGCTGGCTGGAAAGTGGCTCTAACCTGGTAGGGAACGTGCCAGAGAGCTTGCAAACTCAGCATGCGCGAGAAATCAAGACGGTGCGCATTAAACTTGAGAAAGAGAGGGACGAGGCTGCTGCGGAGCTTAAGGAGTTGTCAGAGTCCTTTGCGGCCTACAAGGCACGCGCGCAGACGGCACTGAAGCGAGTAGGCAACGAGGAGAGGCAAGTCAAGGAGCAGGAGCAAGAGAGAGAGCGCAGTGCACAGGAGCTCTCACGCCTGGGCGACGAGATCATGAGGTTGGAGAGGCTCGTGGAGAGGTCTAAGGGCGAGACGGCGGCTGCAGCAGCCTCTATCACCTCTTTGCAGGAACAACTCAACAAGGAGAAGGAAGCCTCCGTCAGCGCTGCTACTGAGGCGCAATCGGTGCTGGCGAGCAAGGAGGAGGACATTGCTTCTCTTCAGAGTAGCGTCACCTCTCTCGAAACTCGTCTGGAGCAAGTTGAGGAGGAGAAACGCACTGCACTGGTTGCCAGCCAGTCACAGCCTACCCCTGTTGCTGCCGCCGTCCCTGCTACACCCATAGCTCAGCGCACCCCACTGAAGGCCGAGGAGACGTCCCTTACGAAGGAGGAGCAGCAGCAGACTCCAGCCAAGCAAGAGGAGGACTCGCTCCCCAAGCGATCGCCATCGCCGCGCGTGTCCATATCTGCTCTGGACGCCTCGGCCCGCAACCACCAGGAGCTCGACTCGCTGCTGTCCGCGAGTGGGGGTGCAGGGGGAGTGTTCCTGTCCCCTCAGCAGCAGGCCCCGCACTCCTCTACCAGTGGAGACTCGATGCTACTAAGGCAGGCGAACCAGGACCTCTGTAGCGCCCTGGCAGACGTGCGTGCTCAGAATTCGTCTCTGTATAACGAAGTGCAAGACCTGACACACAAGTTCGCGCTCAACGCGGAACAGACGCAGACCCTGAAGACGGTGATAAGGGAACTCGAGGCCACCCTGGTCAGAGAGCGTGAGTTCAACAACACTGCTCCTCATGCTGTCAACATGGAGTACCTCACCAACGTCATCCGCAAGTTCCTCCTCAGCTCGGCGCCCAGCGAGCGCGCCAAGTTGGCCTCTGTCTTATGCCAGATCCTACATTTTACATCTGCAGAGTCGAATTTTATCGAGGACCTGTGGAGAGAAAAAAAGGGTTTGGCGGCCCTATTCGGGAGGCGCACCCCGCTGGCTGGGGAGGCCCTACCTCCAGACATGGAGCGCTAGTGAGAAATACTGTTACACACTGTAAAAATTGGACATGAATGGAAACAATTCAAATCACTCGACATATCGAGGGCGGCTTCTCGCGACCTCTGCTACTATATCTCAACCACATCAATGCATCGACGTGGCGTCACTTCACAGTCAGCAGGTTGATTAGATCGCTGTCATCTCCTCCCCCTCCTCATTCACACACTCCTTTGCGAGCCTCCCAGAATAACAATAAGACTAAGAGACTCTAACTGGATCAGCTCATGAAAGCCACACCGGGCATATTTCGCGCCCAATCGGGCGTAAGGGCGAAATACTTCTCAGACAGCTCGTCACTCTGCTCTGCGTAAGGGTCGCTCAATAGAGAGTGAATCTCCTTGAGCACGCTGTAGTCGCCCTTCTCGGCCTTTTCATAGGCCAGAGTGCCCATCCAGTTCCGCAAAATGAACTTGGGGTTGGTGCGGTCCATCAGAGCCTTGCGGGCAGCGTCATCTAGAATCGCCTCCTGACCACGGATGCGAGGCAAGTAGTAGCTGTCAAACCAGTTCTGCCACGCCGTCAAATCCACCTTGGATGCGTCGTAGAAAGCTGGCTCGATGCGCGTTAGTGCCTCGTCTGCACTGTCTTTCACGCTCACGACTCCCAACAGACGATAAAACATGATATAGTCGACGCTACTCTTGTATTTGAGCTGGTCGAACTCCGCGTACTCTAGCGCGTCAGCGTCATTCCAGTCCAACAGGCCCATCTTACTGGCTCTCATGGCATTGAAACGACCCTGGAACATGTCTGGGAAGTCTTTCCTCACAATTGTCTCAATCTGCTTCAAGGCCGTGTCCACTTCGTCTCTGGGCAGGTTCAGAGAGGCGCCTCTGTGTCTAATTATCGCATCGAAGGCATCAGACAAAGTCACCAGGTTCATGTGCATTGCGCTGGGTTGGCGCATGAAGGAAAACTTGCCGTCCTGATCGGATGTGAAAGGCTGGTACAAGGGGTCATACGCCTCGACGAATCCGTACGGCCCATAATCTAGAGTTCTGCCCCCAAGCAGAGTGTTGTCGCTATTCATGTTGCCCTGACAGTAACCCACGCGGATCCAATTTGACACCAGCTCACACGCATTCTCCGCCACACGTCTATACATGGACACATACCTCGACAAGTCCCCCGGGCGGATGCTCTTGACAGGCTCGATAGCCTCCTCTCCATCCTCCCTCTTCTTCGCAGGGGTGGTGATGGTAGCTGTGTAGTCGTCCTCGCTCAGCAGCTCAGGAAATTCTCGGAAGCACGCATAATCCGCCAGTGTCACCAGCTCATCGAGCTCGTTTCGTTTTGCGAATAGCTCTAGTTGGGCGAAGCGCAAGAACGACGGCGCTACTCTACACAGCACTGCTCCTCTCTCCACTTTCAGTCGATCAGGCGGGTGCTTGCCCGCATAATGAGGGTTAGTGGGTTTGTCGGAAGGCCCATCTGTGGATGTTGCCAGATACCACGCTCTGCGAATGCTCTCTCCGGTCCCCACGAGACTCAAGGCACGTGTGGTGCTCACCCCTAGCGCATGCATCGCCTCGCTTGCCAAGAATTCACGAACTGAACTCCGCACCACAGCGCGTCCATCGAAATTACGAGAGAAGGGGCTTCGACCACAACCTTTTAATTGTAATTCGTATCGCTTGGATTGTGCATTTACGACCTCCCCTAAGCCATGAGCGCGACCGTCACCTAATTGACCGAACCATGTGCCATAGCATGAGCAACCATACACAGTAGCATAGGGATTGAACCCCTCCAAAATTGTGTTCCCAGCAAAAGCTTTCGCAAAGTCCGCCTCGTTCTCTTCAATCATCGTCACGTCGATACCCAGCTCTTCGGCCATTGACTGGCTGAAGTGGAGCAGCTCCAATGGGCCATTGCTAGGCTCGGGCCGAACGTCCACATAGTGGAGATTCTGGAGCTGCCGGCACCTGAACTGCTTGTCCCCTTCACTCTTGATGCCTACCAAATACTCCCTTAGCGTGTTGCTCCCTGACTTACTGAAAGTCTCCAAGGAGCTCATTGACAGCGCTCTTGTACAAGTACCACCAAGACGACTTATTCTGGCCAAAGCAGCGATTTTCCCTAGCATAAACACTACGAACACGAAGAGAGCTCGCCTAGTCATTCGACTTTCTTACTCATGTCTCTTTTGCTAGCTATGTAGTGCCGCTCATTGAGGTTCTTTTGTCCAAACACGGTAAGGTGGCAAGAGCCATGTTTGAGACAATATCGTGAGATACAGGTATCTAGAGAAAATGGGCGATGAGATGAAGAGAGTAATAGGCATACTAGAAAGCAGAATGAGGCAATGACGGAGAGGGCGGCATTTACAAAGGCAAAATAAAGTGCTGAAAAAGATTCGGGTCACTCGTTGTCATCATGAATACAAACTAATCAAATGTCCATTCGCTGATAAATACATGGTCACAGAGCGCGTTGAAGGATATGACGGTGGCGCCTAGGTCTAGCTTGACGACAGTCTCCTTGGCCTTGGCGCGGGGTTGGGACTTGCGCATGACTCCGGGGAGGGTCTGCTGTAGCTGGCGTCTCCTGCCCTCAACGGTGACACTGGCCACACTCATGTCATCGAGGTTGGAGCCCTTGACGGTGCCGGTGGAGAAGGCAGTCATGGCTGGCCCCTTGCGGACAGTGGGTTTACTGGACTTGCTTGCCTTGCTCGAAGTAGAGGCCATGCTGCCTACCGTAGACACGGACATAGCGGTTATGGAGGCTGTTGAGCTGATGTTGGTGGCTCGACCAAGCTTCTGGTTGAGCACCTTGACCACCTTGACGGCCTTCTCGTCGGGAATAGCGAAGCGCTCCGAGAGCTCGTCGATGGCCATCTCGGACAAGGTGAGACCCAGCTTTTGGAAGGCTTCGACCAAATAGTCGGCCATCATAAAGCCCTTAACGCTACTGGCATCCTTTCTGAACACGCGGCGCCACTGCACCTTGCTGGCACGCATGGCGGTCATGAGCTCGTCCAAGCTGTGCACGCGGTGGCCCCAACTTGGGCTGGGAGTCTTCAGCTCTCGCGTGAAGTAGAAGTGGGAGAAGATGTCACACATCTCATCGTAGTGGTACGTGCCCTTGTCATCGTCCTGGAAACGGCGCATCACTGTGAGAATCTCCTGATCGTTGAGCAGCTTGGCTAGACGTTCCGATTCGATGCTCATGTTGTCCTGGGAACTCTCCGGGGTGGCTCGGGCCACTCTCACAGCAGCGGAGCCGTCAGCTGCACCACCCAAGCAAAGTACGTCCATGAGCTTCACGAAAGAGTTCTTATCAAAGTATCCGGATCGCCGAGGGTCATTGTCCTTGCAAATCTTGCGCACGTTCAAGGCATTGTCGAGCACATGGTCCAGCAGGCGCATGAGGATATCAAACGTGTCGGACATGGGGAACTCATCGGGGTTGGCCTCACAGAAGCGAAGAGAGGCGCCGTCCATTTCAGTAATCTGAAACTCAACCTTGTTCACGGAGATGATGTTGCCTAGGAAAATGTCGCTAGACTTGAAATATCGCGGCTCGCCTCCGTTTGCCGGTAGATAGTTGACGTGCCGGCCCTTCGACAAATAAGTGCCACCTACTACCCCCGAGTTCCGCACATCTTCCTCAAAGATGCTCAAGTGGTTATCTTCCATGTAAAAAGTAATACTGAACTTGCGTGTGTTGTCGATAGGCATCTTGGAAATGAGCTTGGCGCGGCATTTCAGCTGTCTTCCGCGATTCCTTTCCCGATTAGGGTCAGCTGTAGACTTCTTCTGCTGACCATACACTGTAGCAAGAGTCTGCTCGGGCTGTCCAATATCTAGGAATCCATCACCCGCCTTGGGTATAGGCCGCTCGATAGGTACCACCTTTTCGATTTCCACTTCAATGCGGCGATGATCGTGGCCCATGTCGAGATAGCGAGCTCTGGTAGCTTCATCAGCATCTACGAGCAAGTAATACCGTCCGTAAACGTCTACAATCTCACCACACACAAAGTCGCTCGGCTCATAGAACGTTGGCTCCACTTTCTTCGAAGTGTCTTCGCGCCAGTTCTTCTGGATCTTGCTGCGTTTTAGAATCAAGGGATCCTCCTGGTGCTTCACGACTTGATTGGGCCAGTAGCCCAAGGTGATCTCCAGGCAGTAGTCAGGAATGAAGTACGTCAAAACGGCCATACGGATCGAGTTATTGATCATCAGAGGGCCCTTCTCACCGTCTGCCTTCCACTTCTCGTACACACTCCAATCGATTGCACCATCGTCTGCTCGGTCATTGATCTCGATGCAATTGAAACGTAAGGGTCTCGCGTCGTTAAACAGAAATCTGCGTGTCTTCATATTCTGCTCTTTGCGTTGGTAGAACTCATAGGTGGGGGGGAAGGTGTTATCAGTGCGCGGGGGAAAGGTCCTGCCACCAAACCCGAACGCGTAGTGAGCGCCTAGGTCCTCGCGGTCCACCTTAGGGTGCACTTCCTCCTTGCCACGCAAGGAAAAGCCAAAGTTAGCCTCAAGAAAATTGTGTGTGGCATCATCAGCTCCAGTGATGCGAATCTTCTTGCCAAGGATGTGCACGTCTTGGCCTGGCACCATGTCGAAGATGGTCAGGCACATGTTCTCGTTGTCACCATCTTTCACGATCTTGCCCCTCTTCAAGAATTTGCCGCCCTCCACCCCAAGATTTCTTTGCTTCTTCTCATAAATAGTCCAGGTACCGTCAAATACGTGGTACTCAAAGGTCAGGTGCCGATTGACTGTCTGCTCGATCACAGGAGTGCCGATAGGCGCATTGGTGTCCCACACACGATCTTCTGTAAAGTAGGCCATGAATCGACATGTTAGTTTAGTATCATCCTTGTACGCCATAAGCTCTTGTGCCCTCGCTTCGTTCTCGTTCTTGCGGTCTGCGGCAACCAGGTAGTTCTCTTCCCTCTTGCGCTCGTTACTGGTCACCCGGTGTGTCTCCGAGGCCAGAAGCAGCTCATTGTCCTCGTTTGCAGGAATACGGTGCTTAGATAAAGGTCTTTGATCCTGGTTCAAATCTGCTCCCTTCAAGGTCGGTTCTAGGTAGGGCAAGTCGGGTCTCCGGTTGGTAGCCGACACAATGATGGCCCCGTGATTCCCACGATTCTGCACAGGCACTTGCATGTGTTCCGGACCCGCAGATAACCTCTTGTCTAAAGTAGCAATACGCTTAATAGGAGACGTCAACCCCTCAGCTGCCAAGTCGCCCGCATCAATCTTCTTCGTTCTTCCCATGGCACTACGCGGATCGTACCGAGCAGTGTCAGTTGCCGTCGAAGGACGCACTCTGTACCCCTGTGGCATGTTAGGCGAGGGAGTCACGCGATACGGATCCATTTCATGGTTGATCATCTGATCATACGTAAATCTGAAGTCGGCATTCTCCTCTGGTTGCCCCTGCGTGTCATCGAAACGCAGCGTCCTCGCGTCTCTCGTGGGAGAAGATGCGCGACTGGACCCATTACCGCTCTCGTTACGACGTCTAGCCAAAATATGCTGCGCACTCTGCGGCCTACTCCCTTTCACGCGCTTGAACCCGTCCAAATTCCGTAACAACCAAGAGTCCTTCACAGCTGTCATCCCAGGCACATTGGCGAACACGGGCATACTCGTAGAGGTATTCATTGTCACGTCTGACCCTTAGACTATAGATATCTATGCTCGCCCAGCAATAACACCTACGAAGACTCACTGGGGGCACGCACACGTGAATCTTTAAAGAAGTTTTCCTTAACTACTATTCGACGCTAAATCTCACGACTGATTCGATTGGACGTGAAATT
>MDTE01031151.1_pt1 | contig 10808 bp, 8 predicted proteins | sample 811231 | NCBI WGS metagenome assembly MDTE01 (sample SAMN05326651, study PRJNA326480) | marine metagenome | isolation source: seawater | place: Indian Ocean: Red Sea | collected 2010 | reverse complement strand
TTTTTCTAGATATTCATATAATTTTTTAACACCTTCTTGCAATGCGAAATCAATTGTATCTGCAACAGAATTCTTCAATCGCCTTTCTAAGCCAGAAATATCAGAATAGTATGAAAGAACTTCATCTCCATCAAAAGAAATCTTGGATTGAGACGTTCCTGAGACTATTGCATCGTTTACTGATTCCTCAATTATCTTTACTAAATTCCATAAATTATCTCTTAATTCCTCTAAATTGCGAATATTGGAGGATTCATTATCTAAAGATTGTAATAAAAGTGTTAATTCTCCAAGACCTTCTAAATGATCTGAAATAATTTCACCTACAGGATTTATCGGCCATGTTTGATCATATAATTTTGAAATTATTGATAAATTATTCGTATTAATCTTGAGCCACTCTATAGGCACTTCAGGAATTAGTTCATATAAGCAATCACTTGATTTTCCGATTATCCATCCGGGAGGGAGTTTGTCAGGTGCGCCGTTCCCTATCCATGTGACCTTGTTAAGCCCGACATAATCTTGCCAATTTTCATCTTTAGATCTTACTAATATCCTGCATTTTTTGCTTAAGTATCTTAGTTTTTCTAATTCATCGACATTAGGCACAACTATGACTCTATCAACTTTTGAAATTGATTCTTTGGCATAATTTAGACCAGCTATAGAATCTTTCCATATCTGAAATGATGACCTACTTTCATTAATGAATTTTATCGAATTTTTGGACCAAGTTCTCCTTGATTCTATCTCAGTAATACTAGTTCTTGAAAGAGGAGTCATTATCGAAAGTCTTTCTTTAGCAGATTTTGTTATGATAAAATCTGAAATATTAGAAATCAAATCTTTGTGTAGCCTTCTTCCTTCATCAGTAATAATTAACTCATTTGAGAACTTATTTGCTGAATTAATCAATTTAACTGCTCTTTGAGGAGAAATGCCCTCAATTCCTGATAATGCCCCGACATCGCCATCTTTAATCACACGTTCTACATCTTCCAAGGTTCCAATCTCTGAAATTAATTTTTCAGCTAAAGAATCTCCAACACCCGGGATTTCTTTCAAACTCAACATAGTTCGCTTCGATAATTCTAGGTAATTAAGGAAATCGCTAATTGTAAACGAGAGATTTGAAATAAAGATGATTTCATAAAGTTCCAATATTCAAAAGTCTTGGCTCAGGTATACCATCAATTGCTTCTGCAATTGCAAGAACTTCCATTCTAGCCCCAGCCATTGTTGTGACAAAAGGAATATTCAATTCAACAGCCAATCTTCTCATCATATTTCCATCTAATACTGCTCCACCAGTATTCCTTGGAGTGTTTATGATGAGTTGAATTTTACCTTGCCTCATTAGGTCGAGTGCATCTGGAGTCAGTCCTTCTGTAATCCGATAACAGGTTTCTACTTCTAATCCGCCTTTGTCTCTCAGCGCATTCGCAGTACCTCTGGTTGCATATATCTTAAATCCTAAATTAATCAATGATTTCGCATGTTCGATTATAGAATCCTTATCTGCATCTTTGACAGTAATGTAAACACCTCCTTCTGTTAGAACTGGCGACTCAGTAGATAAACGAGCTTTCAGATATGCTGCTGAAGCCCTCTCATGACTTCCCATGACCTCTCCAGTGGACTTCATTTCAGGACCAGGTGCGGGATCAAGACCTCTTAATTTTATGAAAGGAAACACCGGTGCTTTAACACAGACAGCATCGTCTTGTCTATCCGGGATGTTAATATCGGACAGTTTCTCTCCTAGTGCAACCATTGCTGCAATCCTTGCTAATGGAACACCAGTTGCCTTAGCTACAAATGGGAAGGTCCGAGAACCTCTTGGGTTGACCTCTAAGACATATAACGTCTCACCTCTTATAGCGAATTGAATATTGAAACACCCGACAATTCCAAGTTCAAGACCTATTTTTCGAGTCCATTCATCTACTTGTTTCAGAACGTTTTCAGAAATATTTTGTGGAGGAATAAAACATGTGGAGTCTCCTGAATGAATTCCTGCTTCTTCCAAATGTTCCATTATTGCACCAACTAATACCTCTCTTCCATCTGAAACTGCATCAACATCGAGCTCTATAGCATTTCCAAGATATTCGTCTACTAGCAATGGTCTTTCGGGAGAGAGGAAAGCATCTTGCATGTAAGATTCTAACTGACGGTTTGAGGATAAAATTTCCATACCTCTTCCTCCTAGAACATAGGAAGGTCTAATCAGTACAGGATAACCAATTTCTCTGACTGCTTCACGTACTTCGTCGGGACTTGTTGCAGTCATTCCATCAGGCATTCTCAAATTATTTCTTTGAGCAAATGACTCGAATCTCTCTCTATCACTTGCTTCGTCAACTGCCTCTGGAGTTGTTCCTTCCATAATGATATCAAGACCCATTGATGACAAATGAGGAAGACTATCTGAGAGAGGTAGAGCAAGATTTATTGCAGTCTGACCTCCAAATTGCAATAATATTCCGTGTGCATCTTCACGAAGCAAAATTTCACTTACAGATTCCAAATTTAAGGGGTCGAAATATAACCTATCGCTAGTATCGAAATCAGTTGAAACTGTCTCTGGGTTATTATTGATAATTATTGCTTCATGGCCTAAATCTTGTATAGCACCTACAGCATGAACACATCCATAATCGAATTCAATACCTTGACCAATACGTATTGGTCCAGATCCAATTACAACTATTCTTTTCTTTCTACTTTGATTGAGATTTGGAACATAATCAATTCCTATGTACTGTGTACCACACTCATAAGTTGTATAATAATATGGAGTTACAGCAGCAAATTCGGCTGCACAAGAATCTACCATCCTGAATCTTGGATGGATACCTAGTTCATGCCTTCGAGCAGTTACAGCAAACTCATTTTTCCCGTTAGGTAACTGTTTAAATCCAGAGGCAGGGAATCCAGATAACGCATCAGCGATATGTAAATCTGTAAAACCATAACCTTTCCAGTAACGCATTTCTTCAGGTTGTATATCTGAGGGAGTCATTCCTAATTCACCAGCTGCTCTAATCTCTGTTTCGACTGCAGCCATTCTTTCAAAACGATGTAAAAACCATCTAGTAACTCCTCCGGTCAAATCACGTACATCCTCAATCGTATACCCTCTTCTAAACGCTTCAAAAAGTGCCCCCATCCTTCTATCTGTTGGAACTCTTAACCAATCAACTAACATCGCTTCTGGTAAGGGCTGAGAGGCCCTCTCATCCATTGTTTCTCCACCAGATGCATCTGCTAATGTAAGAGGTCTCGGATGTGGCTGGCCATATTCTAAACTGGCCCAAGCTTTGAGGAAAGCCTCTTCAAAACAGCGCCCTATTGCCATTACTTCTCCCGTAGATTTCATTGATGTCCCGATAGTTCTATCTGCGGTTCTAAATTTATCAAAAGGCCATCGAGGTATCTTGACAACACAATAATCTAGAGTTGGTTCAAAGCGGCTGTTGTACCTTCACCGGTTATTGGATTTGGAAGCTCATCTAGAGTATATCCTACTGCAATCAAAGCTGCCATTCTAGCAATTGGATACCCAGTAGCTTTGGATGCTAGTGCAGAGGAACGTGAGACTCTGGGATTAACTTCAATCACTCTATAATCCCCATTGTTTTGATCAACTGCGAATTGGACATTACAGCCTCCTTTGATGTTTAATCTACGAATTAGTTTCAATGCTGCATTCCTCAATTTCTGATGATCTCTATCAGAAAGTGTCTGTTGTGGCGCAACAACAACTGATTCACCAGTGTGGACGCCCATAGGGTCTAAATTTTCCATAGTACAAACAATAATTGCATTATCTGCATCATCTCTCATCACTTCATATTCATGTTCTTGCCATCCCAAAATACTTACTTCAATCAATACTTGTCCAATAGCAGAATGTAAGATTCCTTGACTAGCAATTTCTACTAATTCCCCCATATTGAAAGCAGTCCCTCCTCCCAATCCCCCTAACGTGAAGGCAGGCCTAATTAGAAGTGGGAATACACCCAACGTATTTGCTGCCTGAATTACTTCATCAATTGAATCACAAGCGATCGCCTTACAGACTGGAAGATCTATTTCTTCGCATACCTTCTTGAACAAATCTCTATCCTCTGCCTCATCGATTGAGGCTAAATTACAGCCAATCAATTCAACACCTAATTCATCTAAAGAACCATCATGAGCCAGAGCCATAGCTATATTCAAGGCTGTTTGACCACCCATTCCTGCGAGTATAGCGTCTGGTTTCTCAATCTCTAAAATACGCTTGACTACTTCGGGAAGTAATGGTTCAATGTATATTCTATCTGCCATTTCAGGATCGTTTTGTATAGTTGCAGGATTCGAATTGATGAGAATCACTTCATAACCATCATCTCTCAATGCTCTACAGGCTTGCGAACCAGAGAAATCAAATTCTGCAGCCTGACCAATCCTAATTGGACCACTCCCCAAGATTACTATTCGCTCCAAATCATCTCTTCTAGGCATTAATTATCACCTCTGAGAACCTTTGCAAACCTATCACTTGGAATCTTTTTATTCACAATTTCAGAAAATCTATCAAATAAAGGTGCGGCATCTAATGGACCTGGGCGAGCTTCAGGGTGGAACTGAACTGTGAATGATGACTTTCCTATCAAATCTAAGCCCTCAACTGTTCCATCATTTGCATTGATGTATCTGACTTTGAAATCTGCACCAAGGATATTCTCACCTTTTTCTGATGATGCCCCGCTTGGATGTGGAGCAAGCATACCTTTTTCAGGATCTTCAACTGCAAAACCATGATTCTGACTAGTAATGTAGACTCTCTTACTTTCTAGATCCATCACAGGCTGGTTTGCTCCCCTATGACCATATCTCAATTTATATGTCCTCAAGCCTGCTGCAAGTCCCATTAATTGATGTCCTAAACAAATTCCCATGACCGGAAAATCTGCCCTAACTGCTGAAGCTAATGTATCTCTGGCAATTGTTGCAAACCCAGGATGTGCTGGGTCTCCAGGTCCATTGGAAGAGAAGAAGGCGTCAGGTGACCACATCCCAATAATTTCATCAAAATCCATATTTGCAGGACACCAAACTACTTCGAAACGAGAACATAGTTCTCTCAGAATATTATATTTGATGCCACAATCAATTGCTGCTAGTCTAGGTAAAGGCGTTCCTTCGGAGTCTGTTGCTCCTTCATTCAAAATTACTGATTCAGAACAAGTAACTTCAGCGACTAAATCTGAATGATCAGGAGGTGTAAGATTCTCAAGAATTTCATTTAATTCATTCTCTTTTTCTGCAGGTCCGAATACACATAATACAGTCCCATGCTCTCTCACTCTCCTTGTCAGTGCCCTAGTGTCTATACCTTCAATTCCAGGAACTCCATGAGATAATAAAAACTCATGAACGCTGCCTACAGAACTACGATGATCTGGAATTTTCATTAGCTCCCTACATACTACTCCTCTGGGCCAAACCGATGAAGATTCAGAACTGCATGCCTGTATACCATAATTACCTAGTAAAGGCCATGTAAATGTAAGGACCTGCCCGGCAAATGATGGATCAGTTAGACTTTCTTGATAACCACACATTCCTGTCGTGAATACTAATTCTCCCATCGCAATTGTTTCTGCACCAAATAACTTACCTTTGAAGCGAGTACCATCAGCTAGAATTAATATCCCCGGTTCCTGACTAGGTGGTTGTAATTTCTTAGATTCTACAAGAATATCGGCAGCATCAGTGAAAGTTGCTGGGTTTTCAACACCAATAATTCCTGCACCGGGAGTGAATCCTTTACCCGGTGCCGACCCCGACATCATAGATAGTCCCGGAACACGATTATTAATCATTGACTTTAACAAATCAGATTTTGAAGATAATTATTCTTCCTCAAATGTAATTACTTCTTTCCTATTTCCATTTGGAACTACTCTAATTTCGCCATCTGGAAATTGTTTTTCTTCGTCGATTTCACCAATTAATGATTCAAGAAATATTGCCAATGCGGCAACCTCTGAGTGAGGTTGATTACCAATTGAGATATTATGATCGGCCAAACGGTATACTTCTCCAGGAACCTTAGTACCTCCAACAACGATAATCATTGGTTTGGAAAAATCAATCTTAGGTAATTCTTCTTTCCAAGGTTCCCCATACATAGTTAGATGAACGATTGTACCAGGTTCACCCTCACCAGATTTTTTTGAAAAATTTCTTAGAAGCGATAATGGTTTCTTTTCGTAAGAACATTTGAAATTACCCCCAAATCTTTTTGTCACATTCCTCCAAGTTTCCAAAGCAGATTGATCATCATCTCCTGACAAAAGGATTTCATTTGCTCCGAATGCTCTAGCAGTGAGGCCAAGATGTGAAGTAATGCGTTTATCTCGATCTCTTCTGTGACCTAATCTCAGAACACTGACATAGGGGGACTCGTCACCACTCACAACTCTACGCGAGAGGAGTCTCTTCATCAGTATGACCCTCGTGAATATTCTGTTCATTGGATGAGAAAACGTCAATATCATTCGATAATAACCAAGTTCTAACCCACTGAAGAAGAAGGGCCTCGAAGAAAAATCTAGTTGCGAAATGTAGTAATAATGCCAACAGAGTTAGGCGCCCACTAGCAAATAGTGCGTTTTGCAAATCCATATCGCCGGTCCCTAAAACCAGATTACCGAATGGCTCCAAGATGTAAAAAGCACCTAAAATAACTAATATTCCTGCTAAGTTCGATAAAACCGCGTTCCCCCTTTCTCTTCCAATTGACATCACTAGAGTAGCAAATAATGCAATACTTGGAACTATTAGACTTAATTCTGCAAACTCAAATCCGCCAAGTTGAGAAATCGGAATTGCCGAATCTCCTAATCTTTCAGCACCTTTCTCTACTGAAATCCACCAAAGTAAAATTGCCATAATCAGCATAGCTCCTGAAATTCTACCGCGATGGAAAATCATATCCCTAATTTCGTGTCTATTTTGAGGTTGAAGACGCTGAATGATTGATTCCATCATTTCTAACGATGATTGGTTCATAGAGTCATCATTTTGCCCATTTATATTAGGTTGATTCATAGGCAAATGGCCATCATTAACTACATCGTCTCCTACAACCATCGTTGGATTGCCACTACATCACATCATAAAGGATTGGTAGAATCGAGGCCTCAACATGCCTGACTCGAGACCCTTGATAACTCGCCGAGACGATGGTTTTCCAAGAATCATGGGAGTCATAAATATCACTCCAGACTCATTTTTTGAAGATTCGAGGAGTAATAATTTATCTGAAACAATTAAAATTGCAAATCTAATGATAGATAATGGAGCAGAATGGTTAGACATTGGAGGAGAATCAACTAGACCGGGTGCTACTCCAGTAGGAGTGGAAGAGGAAATATCAAGGGTTATTCCTGTAATTAAGGAACTTAGGGAGAAATTTCCTGATGTTGGAATTTCAATAGATACCAGGAGAGCAAAAGTTGCAGAGCTTGCCTTGAAAGAAGGAGTACACATGGTAAACGATGTTTCTGCGTTAGGAGATGTAGGAATGTTAGATGTGATTAAACAAAGTAATTGCTACATTTGCTTAATGCATATGAAAGGAATACCTGAAAATATGCAAAATAATCCTCTATACGAGGATGTAATAATTGAAGTCAAACAAATGTTGAATGATAAAGTTAAGTTACTAATAGATGAAGGAATAAATGCTGAAAGAATAATTGTAGATCCGGGAATTGGATTTGGAAAATCATTAGAACATAACCTATCATTATTAAAATCAGGTAGAAATATAGTTCCAAATGACAAAATAGGTTTGATGTGGGGGGTTAGTAGAAAAAGTATGTTTTCCGAATTATTAGGTAGGGCTGAACCTAATGATAGACTTGCAGGAACGCTTGGAATTGCTTCTATTTCTAGATTAAAGGGCGTAGATATCATCAGAGTGCATGATGTCGCAGAGCATGCAGATATGTTCCGTGCAATATCTGCTTTGGAGGGTTAATGATGCCTAATACAACTAAAAATATAGTAGATATTGATGAAAATCTACGTCTATTGGGTACGGCTCATGTGAGTAAAACCTCAGTCGAGTTAGTTAGAGAACAGATTAAAGAATTTAAGCCAGATATAATCGCAGTTGAACTCTGTGATTCTAGATTGACCGCACTAAAAAAACCTGAGGGAATTGATAATGAAGATTTACTAAAAATCATCAGTGAAGGTAAAGCAGGTATGATTTTTTTACAATCAGCCTTATCAGTTCAACAAAGGAAAATGGGGATAGATTCCGGAGAAAAACCTGGTGCAGAATTACTAGCAGCAATAAATATTGCAGAAGAAGAAGAAATTCCATTTGAACTAATTGACAGGAATGTAGTAATCACACTAAGGAGAGCTTGGCATAGTATGGGTTTCTTTGAGAAAATCAGAGTTTTTGAAGCATTATTATTCGAAGATGATGATGATGATTTCGATCTTGAGGAATTACTTGAAGACAGTGATTTACTGAGCAACATGATGGAGGATGTATATCAAATCGCACCAAATGCTGGTAAAGTACTAATTGATGAAAGAGATGAGTTTTTGAGTGGTAGAATACAACAAATAAGAGGGAAAGGAAGAATTCTTGCAGTAGTGGGTGCTGGACACTTAACAGGAATTCAAAAAAATCTGAATAAACCATCTTTGGAGATTACGTCGAATCTTTCTTCACTTAATCAACAGCCAAAAAAACCCCAATGGCCGAAAATTTTTATGACTGCGATACCTGTTTTCCTTGCATTAATAGTTGGTAAAGGCATTATTGAGGGAGATATTTCAGAATTATATGATGCCGCTCTGATCTGGTTGATACTAAATTCATTATTAGCTGGTTTAGGAGTACTAATTGCTGGAGGACATCCACTTTCAGTTCTGGTAGGCGCACTTGCTTCACCAATTACATCACTAAATCCCAGTCTAGCTGCTGGTTGGTTTGCAGGATATACTCAATTGAAAATTTCTCCACCCACTGGTAAAGATGCTTATGATTTTCTTGAATTTTCTAGTTTATTCAGTATTTTTTTCAAAAATAGAGTTGGAAAAGTTTTGATGGTTACAATATTTGGAAATCTAGGTTCTTCCGCTGGTAGTATTCTTGCAGTTGCTATGATTTCATCGGGATTTATTTGATGTGTTATTATGGAGACTAAATTAGGAATTGCTTCTGCGATAATTATTGGCATTATTGCTTACTTATTCAATGAGCATCTCATATTTTTAGAGATTGGAGCAAGTACAATTGCACTGATTCTTGGGGCAATATTGGCAAATTTTACTGTGAAATTTGAATCTGGTGGTAAATGGATGATTAAGTCTGTAATGCCAGTAGCAATAATTTTTCTAGGATTTGGGCTAAATCTAAAATCATTCTTCACACCAGAATTAGGGTACTTAGGTATACTTGTGGTTCTAATTACTGCGATCACTAGTTTCTCGGTATGCTATATACTTGGAAGATTATTGAAATTAAATCTTGAAACAAGTTTGGCATTAGGAGCTGGGGGCGCCATATGTGGCAATAGCGCAGTAATTGCAGTTTCTCCCGGATTAAAGCTCAAAGAGGAAAATGTTGGAGTAATACTCGCAATTATTAATCTACTAGGCCTGATTACATTCCTTGCAATTCCAATCCTATCAAAAATTCTGAACCTATCTACAGAACAGGGAGGTATTTGGGCAGGTTCTGTTATTCATGCAGTACCTCAAGCAATCGCTGCAGGAGAGGCTATTGGACCTGAGGCTATGCTTATAGCTACAACAATCAAACTATCTAGAGTCTCATTATTAATTGTAATAGTTCCTCTTTGTGCAATTCTAGCAAATAATAATAATAAAAATAATGGTGATGAAAAATTTAAGTTAGGAAAAATCCCCTATTTCATACCTGGATTCGTATTAACCGCGATGTTATCAACATGGATAATACCTACTGAAATTTCAGAGGGATTGACTTTAGCAGGTAAGTTGATGTTACTTCCTTTACTCGCATCTGTCGGGTTTTTCATAAATAAAGAAAGTATGAAAAGTGCTGGAGGACCAATACTAATAGTTGGAGTCATCTCTACAATTTGTATGCTAATTAGTAGTTATCTAACAATAATAATATTCACATAAATATCTCAAAAAAGGAGGATTGGAATTGGAGCCTAGTACAATTTTAGCGCTATTTCTAATATGTTCTACTGCGGTTATTTTTTCTCCATTAGGACTGGGGGGGGGAATTATCTTCATGCCAATTCTACACTACATAATGGATTGGAATATTAAAACAGCAATATTAGGTTCATTAATATTGGTTTGGTCGGTATCTCTAGGTAGTCAATTTGCTCATGATAAAGGAGGATATGGAGATATCAATATTGCTAAAAGAGGTATCTTTTTTGGAATTCCAGGTGCAATTACTGGAACAGTTTTAGGTTTTTTACTAATTGAATATATCAACGATATTACAATTAAAATTATTGCATTATTCATAGTTTCTTGGATTTGTTATAAGGCGCTACTTAGAATAATATCTAAAGAAGATATTACGGGAGAAGCGATAGGGGAGATGAATGAGAAATATTGGTTAACTGGAATATTTTTCGGAGGTATGTCTTCCGGACTTTTGGGTATTGGAGGAGGAGGTATTTTCGTTACAATGAATCGAAATTATGGGGGTCTTGATACTAAATCATCTGCTGGGACAGCATTTATGTTAGCAGCAATGATTGTTCCAACAGCTA
>MDTE01179721.1_pt1 | contig 10809 bp, 8 predicted proteins | sample 811231 | NCBI WGS metagenome assembly MDTE01 (sample SAMN05326651, study PRJNA326480) | marine metagenome | isolation source: seawater | place: Indian Ocean: Red Sea | collected 2010 | reverse complement strand
TGCTATTAGATTTTCAGCACAAACTATTCTTGAAATACCTTTAGCAATAAGAACAGGTGATGCGATTCTAAATACATCAGTATTTGGGACTTTAAGCACTTTTTGCTCTTTATTACAAGATCTTTTTGCAAGATTTAAATCAAAAAATATTTCTATCGTTTTTCTTTTCAAATCATCTTGAGGTAAAAATTGCCATTCTGGAAAATCTTTTAATTGTTTTATCTCTAACTCAATTTTCTTATCCACAACCATATAAACAACTCTAGGGAAATCCACCTCTGATAAAGGTACTGAAGATAATTCTTTTCGAGATGAATTATCTATCTCATAATCTATGGGTGCAATTTCAAAGAAAGAATCAATTGAAGCAAAGTTTGCATCAGCTGTATCTTCTTTTAAAACTTCGGAATTAATAGAATCATTCTTTAAATCCTTATTATCAGAATTCAATTCTAATAAATCAATATTTTGATCTTGAATCTTTCTAGATTTTTCTTCTAAGGATTTTCTAATAGCTAAAAACTCCTTATATTTGGAATCTCCAAGACTTCTCTTCAAATTTCTTACAATTGTGGAAAAAGCGCAAGCATACTTTTCTGATAACTCATCAATAGATTTGCCAGATTTAAAACTTTTCACTATTTCTTCTTTTTGTTTTTCTGTAAGTCTTTTGCTCAAGATTAAAATTGATTTATTTTTAATTTTAATTTATTTCTTATTGAAAGAAAATAAAAGGAAATTAATTAACTGAAATCATAAAAAGAATTTACTTAGTTTGTTTAGGCTGATAGTGTCAGATATAATAGAAAGATGCTTCCTTAGCTCAGCTGGATAGAGCAACTGCCTTCTAAGCAGTGGGCCGCAGGTTCGAATCCTGCAGGAAGCGGTTTAATATTTTTTTTTAAAAATAATGATCTTCAATATATGTATAAATATATAGTAAATTAAAATTTATAAGTAAAATATTTCATGTTGGGAATTTTTCTACTCCCATCAATTCCCTCAATATAAATATTTTTTCTTCTTATAAGTTCATTTAAACCTATTAATAAAAATATCACCAAAGTTATAAATAATAAATGGAATATTACTTTTATACTTTCAGCATTACTTATGCCCCATATTTGTCTATTTCAAAAAGAAAATTTAGGACCTTTAATAGATAATTTGGAAAAATCTTTAACATGGAATTCTGGATTTTACTCGCTGGCCTGAAAGAAGTTATCAACCCAAAATTAGCTTTAGATAAACCTAATTCGAAGATCCATCTCCTGTAGACCAAAAATTAATACCAGCTTTTTTAATTTCTTTTTTATTAGCAATTGATCTCGCATCAAAAACCCAAGAAGGTGACCTCATTTTTTTGGAGATCCTTTTCCAGTCCAATTTTTTATATTCATCCCATTCCGTAAGTATTACTATTGCATCCACATTAATTACTGCTTCATAAATATCTCTTGAAAACATCCAATACCCTAATTCAGAACTTAATTCTTTTTGATATTCTTTTTGGTTTAAATCTTTTGAAATTTGATCTGATGATACTTTCGGATCACTAATTATAATTTGGGCGCCATTTTCTATTAAATCATTTACGATTGTAATTGTTGGAGACTCTCTAGTATCATTGGTATTAGCTTTAAATGCAAAACCAAGTATCGCAATTTTTTTCTGAGATACAGTACCAAACAACTTTTCAACAATTAATTTTGAAATTCTCTTTTTCTGCCAATCGTTGATTTTTATTATCTGCTCCCAATATTCTGCCACTTCATTCAGTCCATAATGTTTAGAAAGATATACAAGGTTTAAAATATCCTTTTTGAAACAACTTCCCCCAAAACCTGGACCAGCCGCTAAAAAATTTGATCCGATTCTTTTATCGCAGCCTATTGCAATAGAAACCTCATTAATTTCTGCACCTGTCGCTTCACAAATTGCAGAAATACTATTTATTGAACTTATCCTTTGAGCAAGAAATGCATTTGCAGTAAGTTTAGATAATTCACTACTCCAAAGATTTGTAGAAATTATCTTATTTTCTGGCACCCAATTTTTATAAATATTTTTTAATGCATTAATTGATTTTAAGTCATCTCCACCAATCAGAACCCTATCAGGATTTTTTAAGTCATTTATAGCAGTACCTTCTGCTAAAAATTCAGGATTTGATAATATCGTAAATGTATTTTGATTAAAGTTATTCCCTGAAGAGTCTTGCAAAATATTCTTTATTAGTTGTGCCGTTTTTACAGGTAAAGTACTCTTTTCAACAACAATAGTATGGTTAGATGCATGTTTTGCAACCTGCCTAGCTGAGGCTTCAACCCACTTAAGATCACTTGCATATCCAGCGCCAAATCCTTTAATTTTGGTTGGAGTATTGACAGAAATAAAAATCATTTCAGAATCTGCAATTATTTTTTCTATTTGGGTTGAAAAAAAGAGGTTTTTACCTCTAACGCGATTTATAACATCTTTCAAACCAGGTTCATACACCGGCAATTTATCTAAGTCTGGATGGTTCCACTGATTTATTCGTTCCTGATTTATATCCAATACTGTAACTTTTAAATTAGGGCATTTATCTGCAATTACTGCCATTGTTGGACCACCTACATATCCTGCCCCAATACAACATATTTTCTTAATTTCATAATCCTCGCTAATTGTCATGAGGTGAGTGTTTTTGTACTAGATGATTATAAACTATCCTAAAAATAAAACTAAAAAGATTAATTAGTTAACTTAAAACAATCAACAATTAAACTTGAATTCGCATCAGGAATAATCATTAAAAAAATTGACCTTGATTGGATAAATATTCAACCTTTCTACCTCACAAGTATTTTAAATACACTAATAACAACTTTTTGGATTGTTGGTTTAACAAATACAATAAATTGTCTTAAAGGAATTTATGGACTAGCATCTGTGATAGCAGGTATATCATCTTTAGACTTAACAATAATTTCATATCAAAATGGACAAGCATTAGTTCCTATTCTTGCAGCAAACATTTCTGGGTGCAGTTTTGGATTTCTAAGATTTAACTTTTTCCCCTCAAAAATGTTGATGGGGATAGTGGATCTTATTTTCTCGGATTTTCTTTAGCAATCATAAGTATATTAAGCACAAACGTAGAAATTAATCCTATTGGAATATTTGTTCCAACTTTTTTATTTATTATTCCTCTTTTAGATATGTTTTTGGTAGTAATGGGTAGAATTATTAAAAAATCTCCGTTCATAGCCAATAGAAGTTACCTTCACCATAAGTAAATAGATTCAGGTTTTTAAGAATTAGCTACCGTTATTCTTATATATAACATTTCTCAATGGATAACTATTCTAACAACTTGTTTGGCTTCAATAAATGATGGGATACATATACTAACTGCTTTACTTTCTTCCGTTCTTTTATTTTTTGGATTCATACTTGCTAAGTATGTTTTGTAGATAAGTTTAATTTAGATGAAAAAAATTGAATTGTTTTTTCTAATCCTTGATCAATCTCAATTTCGGGATACCAATTATATTTTTCTTTAACAAGATCTAATGATGGTTTTCTTCTAGTTGGATCGTCCTCAGGAATTTCTTTATAAATAATTTTAATATGATTATTGATCTTCTCTTTTATCTTTAAAGCTAATTCTTTTATTGTTATTTCATTTTCATTCCCAAGATTTACAGGCCCTGAGAAATTCCCTTCCATAACCTTTATCATCCCATTTATCAAATCATCTACATAGCAAAAGGTTCTGGTATGTGATCCATTTCCATATACGGTAATATCTTTATTTTTCAATGCTTGCACAATAAAATTGCTAACAACTCTTCCATCATTCTCCATCATTCTTGGTCCATAAGTATTAAAAATCCTAACAACTCTTATATCAATTCCATGCATTCTTTGATAGTCAAAGCATAGAGTTTCAGCAATCCTCTTACCCTCATCGTAACAACTTCTAATACCAATAGCATTTACGAAGCCATGATATGACTCTTTTTGGGGGTGCTCTTGTGGATTACCATATATTTCACTCGTTGAAGCAAACAAAATCTTTGCTTTTATCCTTTTTGATAGTCCTAACATATTCAAAGTTCCCAAAAAACTCGTCTTGGATGTTTTAATTGGGTTGTATTGATAGTGAACAGGTGATGCTGGACAAGCTAAATGCCATATTTTATCTGCTTCTAGTAATATTGGTTCCGTAATATCATGGCGAATTAATTCAAATTTTGGATTATCTATCCATTTAACAATATTTTCTTTATTTCCAGTAAAAAAGTTATCTAAACAAATAACTTCATGACCTTGAGACATCAATTTATCGATCAAATGGGATCCTAAAAAACCAGCTCCACCTGTTACGATATGTTTTACCAAAATTTTTATTGAAATTTCAATTTCAATAATACAATAACAACTTGGAATATATATGAATAAAAAATTTTTTTATTTCAGATAATTCCTTTATTTTATATATCCCCTGCCGGTATAGTTGATAACCCATTGCATTGGCTTATTAACTGGTTTAATCTTCCGGATATATTCATCAAATACTTTTCGAGATTCTTCCCAATGTCCGTAATCGTCAACCATCGGAATTCCTTTGTATTAAGGCAAAGATTATATAATTTTTAAAATTATCTTAAGAGCCCAAATTTATTAAATTATTCTTCCATATTTATCTGCAAATCTGACAATATCATCTTCTCCCAAATAATCACCACTTTGAACCTCTATCAAAATTAAAGGATCTTTTCCAGAATTGGATAATCTATGTTTAGACTTTAGCGGAATAAATGTACTTTCGTTTTTCTGAAGTATTTTTTCATTCCCATCTATTTCAACTAGAGCAATTCCACTAACTATAATCCAATGTTCGGTTCTTTTATTATGTAGTTGCAATGATAAAGATTCTCCAGGTTTAACCATTATTTTTTTTACTTGCCAGTTGGGACCCTCGGCAAGAGAGGTATATTCACCCCATGGTCTAAATATTGTTTTATGAATAGTGGCTGAAGGCTCACCATGTGTTTCAAGATATTCAACTATATTTTTTACATCCTGCGAACATTTTTTATTTACTACAAGTAATGCATCATTAGATTCAACAATAATTAAGTCTTCAAGACCTATACCCACTATTAATTTTTCTTGACCTCTAATATAAGAATTTTTAACCTGCCTGGTAACAACTTTACCTATTTCTACATTGCCAGAATCATTCTTATTTGAAACTTCCCACATAGCTTCCCAATTACCTATATCATTCCATCCTGCATCCAAAGGAAGTACAACTCCTTTTTTTGTCTTTTCCATAATTGCTTTATCTATTGAAATGTTTTCACACAATGAAAAGGTCTCCTTATCGAGTCTCTGAAATTCAAGGTCAAATTGAATATTTAGTAAAGATTTTTCGCATAATTGATAAATATCAGGACAGTAACTCAGTACTTCATTTAAAAATGAACTTGCTTTAAATAAAAATATTCCACTATTCCAAGAAAATCTTTTATCAAGAATTAGCTTTGTTGCAGTAGCTTGATCAGGCTTCTCTATAAATCTCACAATTCTCTCTGCATTTAATTTTTTAATATCTAATTTTTGTTCAGATTCAATATATCCGAACCCTATTTCAGCCTTATTTGGTGTAATCCCAAAAGTCACGATTTCACCTTTCTCAGCATGAATAATTGCTTCCTTTATAACATTAAAAAAAATATCTTTATTCTTAATAATATGGTCTGCAGGCAAAACTAAAATCAAAGGGTCAGAAAAAGATTTAATAGCTTTTAAACATGCAGCAATTACTGCAGGAGCTGTATTTCTACCAACTGGTTCTAATAATATAGAATTAGTTTTTGTTTTAATATTTCGCATTTGCTCTGAGACTATAAATCTATGATCTTCATTACAAATAACAATTGGATCATTAATATTTTTTAAATCTTTAATTCTATTAACTGTACATTGAAGAAAAGATAAAGCCTCTTTTGAATCAATTTCTAAATATTGTTTAGGATAACTTGCTCTTGAAAGTGGCCATAATCTTTTCCCTGTTCCACCACATAATATTACAGGTACAATCTTTGTCTTTTGCATAAAAATTTATCTACTAAAAAAATAGTACAAATTTAAAAATGACATATTTAATCATTCTAGCCATTCAGGTTGTTTAATTGCCATCTCCAACCATCTAAGCACATCTCTGCAAGATTCATTCTTGGTTGCCAGTTAAGAAGTGATTTTGCTAAAGAATTATCTGCCACAAGAAATGCTACATCACCTTTTCTTCGATCTACGAAATTAAGTGGGATTTTTATTTTATTTACTTTCTCATATGTTTTTATGAGATCAAGTACACTAGTTCCTTTCCCAGTTCCAAGATTAATATTAATAATTGTGGATTTTGATTTCATTAAAAATTCTAATGCGGCAAGATGACCGTCTGCAACATCCATAACATGAATATAATCTCTTACTCCAGTCCCGTCATATGTAGGCCAATCTGTACCATAAATTTTCAATTCTTTTAAGATACCTCCTGCTACTTGATTAATAATAGGGAAAATGTTATTTGGTCTGCCTGTCGGTCTTTCACCCAATAAGCCTGATTTATGCGCTCCTATTGGATTGAAATATCTTAAATTTGCAATTTTCCAATCTTCAAGATTACTTAAGTAAACATTTTCAAGTAATTTTTCTATTACAAATTTCGTTGTTCCATATGGATTAACTGGAGAAATATGATCAGTTTCTTTAAACTTTTTATTATTTGATAACCCATAAATAGTTGCACTACTACTAAAAATAATAGTTCTGCAATTGTTTTCTTCCATTATCTCGATTAATTTTAATGTTCCAGAAACATTATTTTCCCAATATTTGATAGGGTTTTGCATTGATTCGGAAACTGACTTTAGTCCTGCAAAATGTATAACTGAAGAAATTTTTAAGTTTTTTTCCTTGGAATCTTTAAAAATTTTATTTAGCAATTCTTTATCCCTAATATCCCCTTCATAAATTTTAATTTTTTCATGAATTAAAGGATCTTTTCCTAAAATTTTTAAAACGTCATCCAAAGATTTTTTTGAACTGTTAATAAAAGAATCTATTACTGAGATGAAGTATCCATTTTTTAGTAACACCAAAGAAGTATGTGAACCAATAAATCCTGCACCTCCTGTGACTAAGATATGTTTCATTGAATATTAATCACTCAAATAAGTATATAAATTAATTTCTTCAAAATAGGAATATTGCAAAAATATTCAATATGTCAATTAACAGTTAAAATCAAGAAAATATAAATTAAATCAATATATATATTTTCATGAAAATACTTGTTACTGGAGCAGCTGGATTTATAGGTTTTCATTTATGCAAAAAGCTTATTAAAAGCGATTACAAAGTTATTGGATTAGATAATTTAAATTCTTATTATGATATTTCTTTAAAAAAAGAAAGAATAAATCAACTTAAAAAATTATGCGAATTAAGAAGAAATAATTTCAAACTAATTAAAGGATCTTTAGAAGACAACAATTTAATAAGCTCTATTTTTAGTAATAATGACTTAGATTTCGTATTTCATTTAGGGGCTCAAGCTGGTGTAAGGTATTCTCTTGAAAATCCACATGCATATATAAATTCTAATATAAAAGGTTTTCTAAATATTCTTGAAGGTTGTAAAAAAAATAAACCAAAAAGTTTAATTTTCGCGAGCAGCAGCTCCGTTTATGGAGGTAATGAAAAAATACCGTTTAGCGAAAACCATAGTGTAGATCATCCTGTAAGTCTTTATGCAGCCACAAAAAAATCAAATGAACTAATGGCTCATGCTTATAGTCATTTGTATAACCTACCATGCACTGGTCTAAGATTTTTTACTGTTTATGGTCCTTGGGGGCGACCTGATATGGCCCCAATGATTTTCACAAAGTCCATAATTGAAAAAACTCCTTTAAGAATTTTCAATAATGGTGACATGGCAAGAGATTTTACATATATTGATGATGTAATAGAAATTATGTTTCGACTTTTAAAAAAACCTGTTGATAAGAACGTCTTATTTGACAAAAAAAATCCTGAATCATCAACAAGCTGGAGTCCATACAAAATATTTAATATTGGCAATAGCAAAAGTGTAAGATTAATTGATTTCATTACAACATTAGAGAATGAGATTGGAGAAAAGGCGATAAAGGTCTTTGAACCCATGCAATCAGGAGATGTAAAGTTTACATCAGCTGATACATCCTTAATAGAGGCATGGATAGGATTTAAACCTAATACTGAATTGAAAGTAGGTATTAAGAAATTCGTTAAATGGTATAAAAATTTTTACCAACATTAACTCCACAATAAATACAATATTTTTCTAAATTTATCTTTATCTAAATAGGCTGACCAAACTATAATGTAAAATAGCAAATTTTTTCAAATAATAATTAATATGATTAAATCAGTTAAAAAAGCTTTAATAACAGGAGTTACTGGTCAAGACGGCAGTTATTTATCAGAATTTCTGCTTGCTAAGGGTTATGAAGTTCACGGTATTAAGAGAAGATCAAGTTCTTTTAATACTGAGAGAATTAATCATCTTTATCAAGATCCTCATGTAGAAAAGGCATCATTTATTCTGCACTATGGAGATCTAACGGATAGCACTAACCTTATAAGAATTTTACAAGAAGTACAACCTGATGAGATTTATAACTTAGGAGCACAAAGTCATGTGGCCGTAAGTTTTGAGACTCCAGAATATACAGCAAATAGTGATGCCCTTGGAACACTAAGGATATTAGAAGCTGTAAGAATATTAAAATTAGAAAATAAAACTAAAATTTATCAAGCCAGCACTAGTGAATTATATGGGAAAATTGTTGAAGTACCCCAAACAGAAACTACACCATTTTATCCAAGGAGTCCTTATGGTGTTGCCAAATTATACGCCTTCTGGATTACAAAAAATTATAGGGAAGCTTATGGTTTATATGCATGTAATGGGATCCTTTTTAACCACGAGAGTCCTAGGAGAGGTGAGACATTTGTTACAAGAAAAATTACTAGGGGTTTAACTAGAATAAATGCTGGTTTAGAAGAATGCATATATATGGGTAATCTTGACTCAAAAAGAGATTGGGGACATGCAAAAGATTATGTAAAAATGCAATGGCTTATGTTACAACAAGAAAAACCAGAGGACTATGTAATAGCTACTGGGAGAATGGAAACAGTAAGAAAATTCATAGAAATAAGTGCAAAAAAATTAAATTGGAATAAAGCGCCAGACTCAAACCCAATCATTTGGGAAGGGGAAGGTATTAATGAAATTGGGAGGAGAGAGGATACCGGTGAAATTGTCATTAAAATAGATCCTAGATATTTCCGTCCTACTGAAGTTGACCAGCTTCTTGGAAACGCAAAAAAAGCACAAAATAAATTAGGTTGGAAACCTGAAACTTCCCTGGAAGATTTAATTGAAGAAATGATAGAATCAGATAAAGCAAAAGCTCATGAAGAGTTAATAATGCATAAAAAAGGATTTAAAGTGAATAAATCTGAATGAAATAAATAAAGTAAAATTTAATTTTTTGAAATTTTTTATTCCCAAAATAAACAAATGGATCCAATCATAAGACCTGACAATAGAATTTTCGTTGCGGGAGCTGCAGGTATGGTAGGAAAAGCAATAGTTAGGAAATTAATTGAAAAAGGTTATGGGAAAGATAAAGAGACATTACTTACTCCTAATAGAGAAGAACTTAATCTTTTAAATTTTGATGAAGTAAAAATATGGTTTAAAAAAAATAGACCTGATGTTGTTATTATTGCTGCCGCAAAAGTTGGTGGAATTTTGGCAAATTCAATTTATCCGGCCAACTTTATCTTAGAAAATCTTAAAATTCAGAATAATATTATTGAGTTAGCATATTTATTTAAAGTCAAGAGATTATTATTTCTTGGAAGTAGTTGTATTTACCCTAAATTTGCAAAACAACCAATTGAGGAAGAATCCCTGCTAAAAGGCGAGCTTGAACAAACAAATGAATGGTATGCCCTAGCAAAAATTGCAGGAATAAAATTATGTGAGTCACTTAGAATTCAATATAATTTTGATGCTCTTTCTTTGATGCCCACGAATTTATATGGACCTGGAGACAACTATGATTTAGAAACTAGCCATGTAATGGCAGCATTGATAAGAAAATTTATTGAAGCTTTAGATAGAAATTATTCTTATGTAAAATGCTGGGGTTCTGGCTCACCATTAAGGGAATTTATGCATGTAGACGACTTAGGTGATGCAATAGTATTTGTCCTTGAAAACTGGGATCCTGATATTCATAAATTTCCAATCTCAGAAACTCGGAATTTAACCTTTTTAAATGTTGGCACTGGCAAAGACATATCAATTAAGGAACTTTCAGAAAAAATAGCAGAAAAAGTAGGATTTGAAGGAGAGATAATATGGGATAAAAGCAAACCCGATGGTACTCCTAAAAAGCAGTTGAATGTTTCAAGAATCAACCAATTAGGTTGGTCCGCAAAAATAGATTTAGATGAAGGAATTGAGAGAACAATTGAAAGTTATAGAAAGGATTCTTTGATTAATTAAAAAAAATATAAATTAATTTTTTTTTGGTGCGGAATTGGTTTAGAACAGTTCCATAAGGCATGCTACAACTTGTAAATCTCTAGTTGCATTTTAAGGTACAGATTTCAATAATCAAACGCTATAAAGTACTATAGGAATTACGGACGTTACGAAAGAAATCTTAAGATAGATTGATATCA
>MDTE01096201.1_pt1 | contig 10810 bp, 11 predicted proteins | sample 811231 | NCBI WGS metagenome assembly MDTE01 (sample SAMN05326651, study PRJNA326480) | marine metagenome | isolation source: seawater | place: Indian Ocean: Red Sea | collected 2010 | reverse complement strand
TTGGCTGACAATTGTGCAATGCAACTTGTACGTTATCCAAAACAATTTGATGTAATTCTTACTGATAATCTGTTTGGTGATTTATTAAGTGATACTGCAGCTATGTTAACAGGTTCACTCGGAATGCTTCCATCCGGATCTCTCGGACCATTAAAAGAAAATGGGACTAGAGCAGCAATGTACGAGCCAGTTCATGGGAGTGCTCCTGATATAGCTGGCCAATCTAAAGCTAATCCTCTAGCTATGATTATGAGCTTTGCAATGATGCTTAAATACAGCTTTGACATGAAGGAAGACAGTCAATTAATTGAAAGTGCAATTCAAAATGTATTATTCAAGGGTCTTAGAACTTCAGATATAAAAGAAGGAGCAAAAAAAATCATTTCTACTAAAGAAATGGGTGATGCCGTTATAGAAGAACTTAAAATTTTATCAGGAAATTAAATGAATCAAAAATATAATTTAGCAGTAGTAGGTGCAACGGGCGCAGTAGGAAGTGAAATAATTCAAATTTTAGAACAAATAGATTTTCCTATTAATAATTTGTATTTACTAGCATCATCAAAATCTAAAGGAAAAAAAATTGAGTTCAAAGAAAAAGAAATAATTGTTGAAGATCTTGATGAATTTGATTTCTCAAAAGCTCAAATTAGCTTATTTTCTCCTGGAGGTAAAGTTTCAGCTAAGTATGCGCCTAAAGCTGCAAAAGCAGGCTGTATTGTTATTGATAACACCTCACATTTTCGAATGCAAAAAAATATACCTTTGATAGTTCCAGAGGTAAACTCAAATGATCTTGAAGAATTTTTTCAAGATGAAAATAGAATAAACATAATTTCAAATCCTAATTGTTCAACAATCCAAATGGTAGTTGCTTTAAAGCCTCTTCATGAAAAATCTATTATCAATAGAGTTGTTGTTTCAACTTATCAAGCTGTATCAGGTGCTGGTAAGACGGGTATGGATGAGTTATTTAATCAAACTCAAAATGTTTATGCAAATCAGGAATTAAAAAAAGAGAAATTTACTAAACAAATAGCATTTAATGCAATTCCACACATTGGTGCTTTTTTAGAGAATGGTAATACTGATGAAGAGCAAAAAATGATTGATGAAACAAAAAAAATTTTAGATGAAGGCATTAAAGTCTCAGCTACATGTGTACGAACAGCAGTTTTTATAGGCCATTCTGAAGCCATAAATATTGAGTTTGACTCTCCATTAGATGCTAAAGATGCCAAAGAAATTTTGTCTAAATCTGAAGGTATATCAGTAGTTGATCACAGAAAAGATGAAGGTTACGTAACGCCAGTAGAAATTGCAGGAGAAGACAAAGTGTATGTTAGTAGAATAAGAAATGATGATTCAATTGATAACGGTCTTAGTCTATGGGTTGTATCAGATAATTTAAGAAAAGGTGCCGCACTTAATGCAGTTCAAATTGCAAATATTATTATTTCAAAATATTCTGAATACCTTAATGATATATAAATCTTTATGAAAACTGAATCATATTTGAAAATTGTCAGACCTTTTGGTCCTTCATTAGGAATAGTTACTATGCCAAAAAATTTAATAGATATTATTAATAATTTTGTAGATACCCAGGTAGTTAATAATAAAACTAAAGCTGAAGAACTTGATGCTGGACCTGAATTAGTTGGACAGGTTACCCAAGAAATTAACTTACCTAAAGAAATTATTGAGGGTAATTTATATGATTTTTTATTTCAAAGTACAAAAGCCTACATTAAACTTTCTATTAATAAAGAAGTTAATAAGTTTGAATTATTAAGTGCATGGGTAGTTAGACAATTCAAAAATGAGTATAATCCTATTCACTTTCATTCAGGACATATATCAGGTGCTGGATATTTAAAAGTTCCTAATAATTTTGGCGATACAATTCAAGACCAAAAAGTAAATACTCATGGAAGTATTAATTTTCATCATGGTTCAAAACAATTTATGTCCAGTGGTTATTTATCAAAAAAGCCTGAGGTTGGAGACTTTTATTTGTTTCCTCATTATTTATATCATTCTGTAAATCCTTTTTATAGTGAAGGTGAAAGACGATCGCTTTCTTTTAATGCAAAAGTTGATGATGAGATTTATCAGGTTTATGGTCAAAATTAATTTTTTAAGTACTTTAAATCAATCATTTTTTGTTTAAATGATTTTTCAATCAAGCTTATTTGATTTAAATTTAATTCATTTTGCCATTGTTTAAATTTACCTTTTCGGAAAAAAACTGAAAATTTTGATTTTTCTAAAAAACCTTTTTGTTTTTCAATTTTTTGCAAATTTTTAAATTTTGTTGTTTTAATAATATTCTTAATTTTTTCATTTTTATTATCAATTGAAATATTATGATTTTTATCAAAGTAATAAATAATATTATTTATTTCTTTTTCTATGTCTGATATTAAATTTTCATACCTAATAAAAAGAGATGGTACTTTTATAAAATTTTTCCATGATTTATAATGATCTTGCCAATTATATATAAATTCTGGCATTCTATTTTTTGTACTTTGATTTCCTAAAATATTATTGCTTTTCATAAAATTTATTGTTGATTCAATTTCTTTATTTAAATGTTTTGAATAAGAAATAGCAATATCTCTTGGATCTCTATATACGTAAATAAATCCCAAAGTAGTTATTTCATTAGTATAATCATATTCTTTAAATTTAAGTCTTGCATTATGAGTTTTAAAAAAACCAATATTTTGATACAAACCTGATATTTTTTTTTGAGACTCTATCCAATATTTAGCTAAAGTTGATGTTGATCCTTCATCATATTGATTAAATTTAAAAATATTATTGTAATCTTTAATAGATATATTTTTTATAAATTTAAAATTGTCATAAGTATCTAATTTGGGAATATTTTCTAAAATATTTAAATTTTCTATACGACCGTCCTTACTAAAAAATAATCCACATAGAATTAATCTTATCCATGTATTTCCACTTTTCGGATATGAAGAAATCCAAAATATTTTTTTATACTTTTCCATTATCTATTTATTTTGGCGGTCTTGTAGGGACTCGAACCCCAAATCCATGTTCCGAAGACATGTGTGATATCCATTTCACCACAAGACCTTTTTATATTCATTACACAAAAAATTTATCATAAGCTATTCAAAAATTTAAACACATTTAGTTTAATTTTTAAGATTCATAATCTTTTCTAGTATTAATTTTGCTAGTAGTTCATTACCATCTGAATTTAAATGCCCAGAATAAAATTTACCTGGGTTTTTAAATTTTTTTAATTCATTATCTAAATTTATAACTTTAATATTATTTTTTTTTAATAATTTAAATAAGTTGTTGTAATAATAATCATGATCATTTCTGTGAAATGGATTAATATATTTATTAGGAGATGGAATAAATACAAATATAAATTCGCCATTCCATTCCTTAGTTTCATTATTAACTTTAAATAAAATATCCTCTAAAATTTCTAAAGAATTTGGTGAAAAAGCATACTGTAGCCCAAGCTTAATTCTTAGCTTTCTAAGTTTATAAAAATTTTTTAATTGATTTTCTTTATTTTTGTTTTCTATTTTTTTATTTTTAAGTTTTAATTTTACATTACTTAAAAAATTATCATGAATTATATCAACTTCATTTTGTTTATTGATTAGATTTTGAATAAAGTCATCTTTTAAATAATTTTTATAGTACGAATTATACTCACTAGGAATGTCACTATTCAAATCATTTCCTGAATAAAAATTCCAAATTACAAATTTTGGTTTTAATATTTTTACATACTCTCTAAAAATTCCAAGTTGCATGATAGGTCCTGTTCCACCACAGCCAAGATTTAAAGTAGATGTAAATTTTTCTTTAACTATTTCTGCAAATGACTCTCCATGAGCAACATCGGTGCCATAAGTAAATGAATCACCTATAAAAATGTTATCAAATGAACTTTCTCTATTCCAATCAAATGAATTTTTAAATCCATAATTGTCAGTCTTGTCTTTTGTTAATTTACCTGTAACTTCATTTTTCAAACTTACAAAATTATGTGATTTTCCAGATAAGGGATAATTGCTTAAATTGTTTACATATTTATAATTTGAAGGACTAAGGGAATTTATGCCACCACAACCTAAATGAGGTGGATATATTTGATATTGATTATTTGAACTTAAATTTATTTTTTTTTCTGAAAGAATTAAGAAAATTTCAAATATTATTGTTGTTATTAAGAAAAGAAAAAAAGTATTAATTATTATAATTTTATAATTTATATTTAAAAATAATAGAATAATTCCAATAAAAATTGGCATATAACCAAATAAAATTGATCTATATAATGATAAAGAAAAGCTAGCTTCATTTAAAAATTTAAATCCATAAAATATTAAAATTATTGATAAAATTAATGAAATTAAATAAAAAATATTTTCAATTATATTTTTTTTATCTATTAAATTCATAAATAAATATTAATATAGAGAAAAATTAAATAAAAAAAACAAAAAATAATATTCAAACAATAATTAATATTTTATAATAAAACTATAAAAAAATTTAACCTAAAATTAAAATGTTAGAAAATAAAAGTTATATAAAAATTAATATAAGCACTGAAAGAAATTTCGGAATAGTTTTTAGTATTTTTTTTACAATTATAGGTTTTTATTTAATGATTATTAGAAATGAAATAATTTTATGGCCATTTATAGTTTCATTAATTTTTCTTTTTTTTAGTTTTTTCTTTTCAAACTTTTTAATTTTTCCAAATAAAATTTGGCATAAATTTGGTATAATTTTAGGTGCATTAGTTGCACCATTTATTATGTTATTAATATTTTTCTTAGTTATATCTCCAATAGGAATTATAATGCGATTATTTAAAAAAAATGATATTAATAATAAGAGGCAAATATCCAATAAGAGTTATTGGATTACTAAAAAGGAAAGCGACAGCTTCATGGAAAATCAATTTTAAATTTATTATGTCTTTTTTAATTGAGTTCTGGAAATTTCTTAGAGTGAGAAAAAAATTTTGGCTTATTCCAATTTTTTTAATTCTAATAATTTTTGGAGGTTTGATTGTTTTGAGTCAAGGTTCTGCTGTGGCACCATTCATTTATACTATTTTTTAAATTGACATTTATACTCGGTATTTCAGCATTTTATCATGATAGTGCAGCAGCACTTATTGCAAATGGTGAAATCTTAGCTGCAGCACAAGAAGAAAGATTTACAAGAATAAAACACGATTCTAACTTTCCAAAAGAATCAATAAAATATGTTTTAAAAGAAGCAAATATTAAACTTGAAGACTTAAGCTATGTAGTCTTTTATGAAAAACCTTTTTTAAAGTTTGAAAGATTAGTAGAAACATATGTTGTAAATGCCCCTAAAGGTTTTAATTCTTTTAGAATGGCTATGCCAATATGGTTAAGAGAAAAACTTTTTCAAAAAAATCAAATAACAAAAGAATTAAAAAAAATCTCAAATAAATTTAATAATAAAAAACTTTTATTTTCAGAACATCATCAAAGTCATGCCGCTAGTGCATTTTATCCCTCTAATTTTGAAGAAGCTATTGTATTAACTATAGATGGCGTTGGAGAATGGGCAACAACTACAGTATCTATTGGCAAAAGTAATGATCTCAAGGTAATTAAGGAGTTAAACTTTCCTGACTCACTAGGACTTCTTTATAGTGCATTTACTTATTATCTAGGATTTAAAGTTAATAGTGGAGAATATAAAGTTATGGGTTTGGCCCCTTATGGTGATCCAAAGTATAAAAATTTAATATTTGAAAATTTAATACACCTCAAAGAAGATGGATCATTTTTTCTCGATCAATCATTTTTCAATTATTCAACAGGATTGACTATGATAAGCAAAAAATTTATTAAATTATTTGGTGTACCAGTAAGAAATTTTGATAAAGATCCATTAAAACAAATCCATATGGATATTGCTGCTTCTATACAATGTGTAGTCGAAGAAGTAATTTTAAAAATAACAAAAAATTTATCACAAAAATATAATATACCAAATCTTTGTTTAGCTGGTGGTGTTGCTTTAAATTGTGTTGCGAATTCAAAGATTTTGAATGCAGGTCATTTTAAAAATATTTGGGTCCAACCTGCTGCTGGTGATGCTGGTGGAGCACTTGGAGCGGCATTACTAGTTTGGTATAAAAAATTAAATAAGCCTAGAAGTATAAATAGAGTTGACTCAATGAAAGGATCTTTTTTGGGACCCAAATATTCAGCACATGAAATAGAGAGCACCTTATCTAAAATGGATGCAAGTTATGAATTTTTAGATGATGAATCTATAATGAATAAAACAGCTAAAGCTATTGCTGATGGAAAGGCTATTGGATGGTTTAGTGGTCGTATGGAATTTGGTCCACGTGCTTTAGGAGCTAGGTCAATTATTGCTGATCCTAGATCTGAAACAATGCAAAAAACATTAAATCTTAAAATAAAATTTCGAGAGAGTTTTAGGCCTTTTGCCCCATCTATAATGAGTGATAAATTAAGCGATTGGTTTGAATTAAATTGTAATAGCCCATATATGTTATTAGTTAGTAAAATTAATAATAAAAATAAAATAAATTTAGATGATAACGATAATCAAATATTTGGACTTAATAAATTATATGTAAAAAGATCAAATATACCTGCTGTTACTCATGTAGATTATACATCAAGAATACAAACAGTTCATAAAGAAACAAATCCAAAATATTATGAATTAATATCAAAATTTAATGAATTAACAGGATGTCCAATTTTAGTAAATACCTCTTTTAATGTAAGAGGAGAACCTATAGTATGTAGCCCATTAGATGCATTTAAATGCTTTATGGGGACTGAATTGGATATTCTAATAATTGAAAATTATTTTTTAAATAAAAAAAATCAAAAATCAAATTTGATAAAAAGCTATAAAGATAAATATCCTTTAGATTAAAGTTTTGAAAATTAAATGAGTCTTTCAAAACTAAACCAATCAATAATAAAGTGTAATCTTTGTAACAGGCTTGTTAAATTTAGAGAACAAATTGCTAAAGAAAAAAGAAAACAATATATCAACGAAGATTACTGGGGAAAACCTATTACAGGTTTTGGAGATAAACATGCTAAGGTATTAATGGTTGGTTTAGCACCAGCTGCACATGGGGGCAATAGAACAGGAAGGGTTTTTACTGGTGACAAATCTGCAGATTTTCTTTTCAAATCTCTTTTTAAAAGTGGTTTTGCCAATCAACAAAAATCAATTAATAAAAATGATGGTTTAAAGTTAAAAAATTTATACTTAACAACTGCTTTGCGCTGTGTTCCTCCAGGTGATAAACCCACATCTAATGAATTAAAAACTTGCTTTAATTTTTTTAGTAAAGAAATTACTTATTTAAAAAATATTAATACTATAGTACCGTTGGGGAAAATTGCTTTTGATGCCTGTGTTAATTATTATAAGTTAAATTTTGATATAAGTAATAAAAATTTTATCTTTAAACATGGAAAAAAATTTATTTTACCTGATGGTAAAAAAATGGTTGCAAGCTACCATCCAAGTCCAAGAAATGTTAACACAGGAAGAATTGATTTACAAAAAATGTTAAGATTATTAAACTATATTAAAATTGTTATAGATGAGTAATAAAAATACTAATCAACTAGTTTTTTTTGGTTTTGATAATTTGCAATTTAAAACTATTAATTTACCTAAACCTCAAAAATTTAAATATTTAGATAATAAATTTGGCTTAAAAAAAGTAATTAATAGTAAAAAAATTAAATTAAATTTTTTTAAATTAAAATTTATATGAAAAAGTTTTTTTTATTAGATCCAAAACTTCTCTTTTATGGTTTTCTAATCGTTTTTTTTGCTAGTTATGGGCAAACCTTTTTTATTTCTTTGTTTAATATACAAATTAGAACTCACTATAATCTTTCTTCAGGTGAGTTTGGCTTAGTATATGCTTTAGCTACAACTCTTAGTTCTCTAATTCTTATTTTCTTTGCCAAGCTCATAGATTTTATTGATTTAAGAGCTTATTCTTTTTTTGTTTCCTTGGGCTTGTGTTTTGCATGTCTAGGTATGTTTAAATTTTATAATAGTGTATTTTTTTTATTTTTAATTATTTTTGCATTACGTTTTTTTGGACAGGGTGCAATGAGTCATGCAGGTGAAACTACTATGGCTAGGTATTTTGGGTCTGACAGAGGAAAAGCTATTTCAATCTCAACACTTGGTGGCATGGCAGGTGTTATGATCCTTCCTCTTTTAGTTGTAAAATTATTAAAAATAATGAATTTTCAATATGTATGGTTGATAGCTTCTATTAGTGTATTTTTTTTTATACCATTAATTTTTATAATATTGAATAATCAAAAAGTAAGACAGAATAATCTAAAAAATAAATTACTTGAAAACTCCATTAATAAAAAATGGAGAGTCAGAGATGTTTTATTAGATAAAAAATTTTATATTTATTTACCTTTATCAATTTCAAATTCTTTTATTGGTACAGGCCTTTTTTTTCATCAAATCTTTATTATAACTGAAAAAAGATGGTCACTTGAAATGCTTGGATCAAGCTATATTCTTCTTGGTATTTTTTCTATAGTTGGTCTAATTTTAGGAGGATCATTAATTGATAAATTCAATACTCGCAAAACAGTTTTAACTAGCTTGATACCTTTATTTGTATCGATTTTAATTCTTTTAATTTTTGAAAATTATTTTTCCCTTTTTATTTATATGTCATTTTATGGATTAAGTATGGGAATTACCACCCCATTTATTGGTGCGTTATGGGCCGAATTATATGGTGTTGAGAGCTTAGGGACAGTTAAGGCATTGCTTCACGCTAGTGGAGTTTTGGCAACTGCATTATCTCCATTAATATTTGGCTATTTAATTGATTGGGGTTTTGGCATTTTAACTATAGCAATTATAAGTATAATTATAATTATTTTTTCTACTTTATTGCCAATAATTTATAAAATAAATGAATAAAAAAATAAATGAAAGTATAAAATTTCTTTTGTTAGAATACAAAAGGTTAAAGAAAAAAAAACAAGAAAGAACGATTACTGATACAGAAAAAGAAATATTATTAAAATTAACTAAGTTTTTAGGCAAATAAATGAAATTTACAATTTTAGATCAATATAATAGTTTTGTAGAAAATCATTTTATTAAAAAAGATATTAAACAAATTAAAGTTTTAGAAATAATTAATCAAATTTGGTTAAATAAAAATAAATTATTTTACAAAGGCAAGTATAAAAAAGGTATATATTTATATGGTGGAGTAGGCACAGGTAAAACTTTTTTATTAAATTTATTTTATCAATTTTCAAAAGTTGGTGAAAAAATTCATTTCAATCATCTTATGAATGACATTCATAAAAATATAAGTTCAGTAAATAAAAATGAAAAAAAGTTAGAAAGTTATGTAAAAGAAATATCAAAAAAAAATAAAATTCTTTTTATTGATGAGTTGCATATTTTTAATATTGTTGATGCATTGATAGTAAAAAAAATCTTTATGCTTTTTGATAAATATAATATATTCATTTTAGTTTCTTCAAATTTTCATCCTAAAGAATTGTATTTAAATGGTTTACAAAGGGGAGATTTTTTACCTTTTATAGATTTGATTTTATCTAAATTTGAAATCATTAAACTAGATAACTCTATAGATTATAGAAGAATAACATTAAATCAGTCTAAAACTTATTTTTCACCAATTCATAAAGACACACAAAAAGAGTTTAAGAAATTATTTGAAAGGTTTGTAGATAAATCAATGTTAAATTCTAAAAATATTAAAATCAATAACAGGCTAATAAAACTAAAAAATTATTCTGCAAATGTAGCGTTAACTAATTTTGACTCACTTTGTTCAGAGAATTTAGGACATGGTGATTATAAAAATCTTGCTAAAAAGTTTTCTTTATTATTTATTGAAAATATTCCTCAATTTCACCATGATTTAGTAGATGAGTGCAGAAGATTTATTATTTTGATAGATATGTTATATGAACAAAAATGTTCAGTTGTTTTACTCGCTGAAGAACCGATTGTATCAATGTGCAAAATAAAAGGTTTATCAAAAGAATTCAAAAGAACAGCAAGTCGTCTTTATGAAATGACTTTAATCAAACCTCATTAAATGAAAAAACTTTATTTTACTTTAGGGTCATTATTATTTTTTATACTTATTTTTTATTTAGGTATAGGTTTATATATTTCATATAGTATTCTAAAAATTGATCCAACTTGTGGTTTACATGAAGGCTCTAAGCCAAATACTTGGAGTACTAAAAAAGATTATCATGAATATTCAATATTAGAAAAAAGAGATTTACGTGAAAAATTTAACTCAACAGATTATCATTTAGATAAATGGCAGAACGTTTATTTTCCTTCTCGAGATAATGAAGTTAAAATTAATGGATGGTTATTTAATTATTACTTAAACAGGCCTATAGTTATAGTAGTACATGGTATATTTCCAAACGGTAAATGTAAGCCAGAGTCAAATTTAATTGCTGGTTTACTTATTAAGAATAATATTAATGCTTTAACTATTGATCTTAGAAATTATGGAGCAAGTGACAAAGTAAGTAATTACGAAAACTTAGGTTTGAAGGAGTATAAAGATGTTTTGGGAGCATTTGATTTTTTAAAAGAGATAGGTTTTAATTCAAATCAAATTGGGCTGCATGGTATTTCGCTTGGAGCTAGCACAGTAATATTTGCTGCAGCAAATGAAAATGAAATAAAG
>MDTE01116028.1_pt1 | contig 10811 bp, 6 predicted proteins | sample 811231 | NCBI WGS metagenome assembly MDTE01 (sample SAMN05326651, study PRJNA326480) | marine metagenome | isolation source: seawater | place: Indian Ocean: Red Sea | collected 2010 | reverse complement strand
GAGGTTCCCGTCGAGCCTGCACATCGCCGCCGCCGCCGCCGCCATCGTCCGGAGGTAGAAGTAACCGAGCACCTCGGTGTCCGCCTCGCCGTCCCGCGGACCGACGGTTGCCGTCGGGTCCATCTCCGCGCTCGTCGCTCGTCGCTCGTCGCTCGTCGCCCGTCGCTCGCCCGTGGCTTCTGCGTCGCTCCAGTCCCCGTGGACGTACGTGAGACCCTGCTCGACGTCGTTGAAGCGGAGGGATCGCCACGGTCCGTGCGCGACGACGCGAACCCGGCCGTTGAAGTTGCTCCGCTTGTCGAAGAGGACGACGGGGGTCGATTCGTGCTCGAGGTAGCCGTGCTCGGACCTCTGGTCGCGTTGCACGGCGTCGTTCAATCTCCCGCCGACGTCCCACCATTTGGGAGCGGAACGCCCCTCGGAAGAACCCTCGGCGGTTCGATTCGAGCCGGCCACGAGCGCCCACCGGGCGCGCGCCCGAGGGACGGAGCATCGACGCGGGGTGACGTCGGATGAGACGCGGGGCATCGAGACGGTCCCCGCGAAGGCCGCGGAGCCGGCGGGGCGAACGAGGGTCGAACGAATCGCCCCCCGAGACGGAATTCGCGATTTGACATCGTCGAGGGTCGGATTCGAAGCGCGACTCGGGGTGGCGCAGGACATGGCGCCGGCGCTCGAGGACACCGGACTCGACGCGGACGAGGTCGGGGTCGGAGGCGACGTTCGAACCGGACGCTGCGCGCGAGCTCGTGTGGCGTTGGTGCCTTCGCTATAATATTACTCGTGCTAATTTTTTTAAGCTGCTTTTTTCACAGGTTCACGTCGTCGTCGCCGCGCTCGTCGTGCCTTGGAGGGGGATCATCGCTACAGCGCGACGCGTCTCACCTCGCCTCTCACCACACCCACTTCTTCACCCACCACACCCTCTGACTCTCTCTCTCTCTCTCTCTCTCTCTCACTTTCCCCACTCCGTATTACTTACAAACCTTTACACAGGTGCCAACTTCGGGTCCGATTCGCCGGTGCCCTCACCAGCCACGGCCCTTCACGCGCGCACGGCGTTCGGACGAAGGTTCTCGATGCCCGTGATCTCGGTCGGCGCGCACCGGTTCTTCTTCGCCGGGTTGAGCGAAGAGGTGGGAGATCCGGGGGGCGTCCTTTTCTTGGGCAGCGCAGCCTGGCCCACCCGCCCCATCGGGGTCGAGGGGCCGAGGTTGTTCGTCCTGCGGTAACGGGTCCCGCAGGCGTTGCACAGCATCGGCTTGGACGCGGGACCCCTCCTCCACTGGGGCGAGTCTGCGGATAGAGGTCACGGAGGACGGGTAGATGCTAGGTCAGTTTCCATTCATCAAAGAGGCGTGCGACTCGGGGTGAGCGCGCGATCTGGATATCCGCGATCGCATCGGGCGACAGCGTCGACCGAACGGGGGGAACTCCGCGCGCCATCGGGGAAAAAGGTTCGGGAGCGCGCGGGAAAAAAGCGCGATGGAGGTTCGTGGCGGGGTACGTACCGACGGCTCCGCAGTGGTCGCAGGGACCGCCGGGCTTCTGGTGAACCGGCGTCGTCGTCTTGTATCCACGGTAATCATCGCGCGAATAGTCTTCCGCATCGTCGCTGAGCAAGGAGTTCGCGTCCCCGTCGCTGCCGTGAAACCCGGTGAACGTCGCATCGTCGAGACCCCGCTGGTCGGGCTCGCTGAGGATGAGCTCCTCGAGCTCGGCGAGTTCGCCGTCGCAGGCGCCGTGACCCAGCCCGTAGGGGTCGAGCTTAACGAGCGAATACCACTGCTTGTTGGTGGGGCCGTTGCTCTTGGCTCCCATCGACGTGACGTGCAGTCCGGCGGTCACCATCTTGCGCTATTCTCCCCTCCTCTTCGCGAGCGCGAAAAAACAAAAAAAACCGCGACCGGAGAACCGACAACGGCGTCGTCCGCGACCTCCGCGGCTGTGCTGGGCGTGCGAGACGAACGAGTTGGAGTGAACCTCACGGAACCTCACCGATCGAGCTCGACCTGCGGGCGTTGACACGCGCGGGTGCTGGTATGACCTTTCGGTGACCAGATGGTCCCGGGACGTGCGGGCACCGTCTTTTTCCACCACAAAAGCGAGGTTTATTTACCCCTCGGACTCGCCATGCCTCTCTGCAAGTCAGACTGTTTGCCATACGCGCGACAGAGCGGATCTATGAGAAAATTTTCGACTGACACGCTGGCACTTGCGGAACAAAATATCAACACTTTTTCGAAAACCTTTTTCATTGGATTGACGGTTCACAAACCCCCTTTCTCCCCCCCTTTCCCTTCTTCCCTTCCACAGTCTTCGATTACGCCAAGCGGTGAAACTTCCCAATCGTCATCCCATCGGCCAGTTGTACAGGGGCAACCAACCGTCGTCCAATTATTGGAACTTTATTGACCAAATCGCATCTTCCACGTCACTGGCTGGGAATGGTGAGATTTGAATCTAATTCTGGTATCGCATGCGATGTTCGCATTTCGATACCACCTGACGAGCAGCCGCGGGTCTGCTTCTCCTCGCCCGGACCCCCGGGGCTCGCCAAGGCAGGGATCGCGCTTTTGTCTCGATGGAATTCGGAGGTGCGTCTCGCCCTCAACAAAACGAGGACGCGCGGAGGACGGGTGCGTCGGGACAGGCCCCGGTTCGGATCGGGGAGACGCTCGGGGAGATGGAGGGTGACGATGAGCCGCCGCCCTCGCCGCTGTTCGTAGAGGGAGGAGCGCCGGCGTTCACCTCGGAGCTGGTGCCGAGCGGGTTCGGGGTCGATGCGGGAGGAGCGCACGGGAGCCCGAACGCGCCCGCGTTCCTGCATATGGGCGCGCCGCTGGGTGGCGCGGAGCCGACGCTGGTGCAGCCGACGCTGTTCTCGTACAACGCGAACGATCTGGTGTGGGCCAGGACGGGCACCAAGGGCAACCAGCCCTTCTGGCCGGTGAGTGCGACTTCAAAAACGTTAACTGAATCCCCTAAAACCTGAGATTTCCAAACCGCCCCGCCGGACCCACGCCCGACCTCCGATGACCCGAACGACCCCCGTTCGCATCGCAGGGACGCATGATCGACGTGATGGAGGCACCCGAAGGCGTCCGCAGGGAGGCGGTACCCAACAGCGTCTGCGTCCAGTTCTACGGCCCGTCAGCCTCCAAGGGCCGAGACAGGGATTACTGCTGGGCCACCGCCGAGCAGCTCGCGCCCTTTGGCGAGAACCTGGCGCTCCTCGAGCAGCAGAAAATCCCCAAGCGCCTGAGGCCCACCGCGTACAGGGAGGCGCTCGTCGAGGCCAAGGAGCTTTACGCCGAGCTGGGGAACAACGTCAGCGCGGTGGTCGCGTTTGACCCGGAGGAGGGCGTGGCGGAGGCTGCCGGGAACGGGGACAACCTCGAGGACGCCGACGTGCCGCGGTGCTCGTCGTGCTCGATGGCGCTGGAAGCACCGGGCGGGCACAAGGACACCGGGCGATGTAGGCTGTGCGCCAAGCTGCACCGCGAGGGGCAGTACTGTCCGGTGTGCGACAGGGTGTGGCAGTGGGCGAATTGCCCGGCAATGGTCGGGTGCGACTCGTGTGACTTTTGGGTGCACTGCGCGTGCGACGAGCCCGCGAGGACGGTGATGGAGGCGCAGGAAAGGGGCGACGAGGTGGACTACCACTGCCCGCGGTGCAGGGTCAAGGCTGACGAGGAAGAGGATAAACGGAGGGAGAAGGAGGTGAAGAGCGCAGAGAAAGCTGCGGCTAAGCGCGCCAAGCTCGAAGCAAAGCACGCCACGAAAATGGCGGGCAAGGCTGAGGCCAAGGCGCTCGGCGTGAGCCCGACTGGAAAGGTGAAGAAGAAGAAGAAGAAGAAAAACAAGAAGTTGGGGCGGCCGCCAAAGGATGAGAATGTCCCGGTCCGGGGTCGACCCCTCGGGACCGGCAAATCAAAGGCTTCAATCGCGGCGAGGAAGATAAAGGAACAGATGGGTCACGTGAAGCCGCCGATGACACACCCCAAGGCCCCGGGCGGCATCCCGCGTCGTCCAAAGTCCGCGTGGCAACTATTCGGGTCCGATTTCTTCAAGCGGTACAAACAGGAGCACGAGGGCGAGGATATTGATTTCTCGAATGTGTACAAGCTGCAGGGTCAGGCTTGGAGGGACGTGTCCAAGGAGGAGCGCGCGAGGTACGAGCAACTCGCCGCAAAGGAGACGGTCAAGTTCCGCAAGTACAAGCAGCAGCTGGAGCAGAGCGGCCTTGCCGTCGACGAAGTGCTTCCAACCGTACACAGGGCCAAGTCAAGGACTCCGGTCTCTCCTGCGGTGAAGCAGAAGGCTGTCAAGGCGGTCAAGGTGAGGCCGCAGGGAGCAGAGGCTGACAAGGACGAGTTGGATGAAAACGGCAGGATCGACATGGGCGGCGGCGTTACGAAGGACCCAAAGACCGGAAAACTATACAACTTCGAGGGGAAGCCGTTGGTGGGCAAGGAGGCCGAGGCTGCGGAGGCTGGCTGGCGGCCGAGGATGGATCGCCGCGCGTCGCACTGGAGCCAGCACTTCAAGGTTGACGACATCATGAGCCGACCCGAGCGGGTGGACGTGGTTTGCAACGGCGTTAGGGCTACTTTCTTGGTCAGAGAGTTCAAGATGTTGTGCCAATGCAGCCAGTGCAAGGGACAGGGTAAGCCGCTGTCAGCGACGGAGTGGGAGAAGCACGCCGGTATGGGACAGGCCAAGAAATGGAAGGCTTCAATCCGGATGGTGGAGCCAGCGAGGATGCCAATCGGGCGCTGGCTCGACGGCGGCAAGCGCAGAGGAAAGAGCGGGACGACGACGGACGACGACGATGGTAAGGTCCGCAAGGGCAAGTCCGCGAAGAGCAAATACCCGGTGCTCGGGGGCGTGAAGAAGAGGAGCTACCAGATGGTTCGCGTGCAGTGGTCTGTGGACAGGTGCGCGGTGTGCGACGACGACCGGGACTTTGACTTCGACCAGCTCGTCACCTGCGACGGCTGCGGCATCTCCGTCCACCAGAGCTGCTACGGCATTCCCGAGATCCCCGACGACGCCGTGGGATTCCTCTGCAACGCGTGTGAGCACACCGGCGGCGACACTTCCGAGACTCCGCTGTGCGTTTTGTGCCCCGTAGAGGGCGGAGCGCTGAAGCCAACCACGAAGCCCGGCGTTTGGTGTCACAGCGCGTGCTGCCAGTGGATCCCCGAGACCACGGTCGTTGACGTGGACCGCATGGAACCCATCGATCAGATCCACACGATCCAGCGCGAGCGGTGGGAGCTGCTGTGCACCGTGTGCAAGCAGCGCATGGGCGCTAAGATCCAGTGCGATCATCCGGGGTGCTACCTCTCCTATCACCCCCTGTGCGCGCGCGCGGCGGGTTTGTTCATGGAGGCAAACCTCGACGACGACGGCGATGAGGATTCCCCGCTGCAGATGGTGAGCTACTGTCACCGCCACTGCAGGGTGGACACCGAGAGGGCGGCACTATACAGCGGCGGCGAGGGTAAATCCATCGGCCGCGACGGGAAGCTCGTGGAGGCCAGGGAGGACCACACGAGGAAGCTCACGAAGGGGGTCAAGAGACGGATGGAAGAGGAAAAGAAAAAGGTGGAGGAGGAGGAGGAGGAACGCAAGGCTCGCGAGGATGAGTCCCTGGATACCCCGGAGGATGACCGCGGCGCGGCCAGGTGCAGGGAGTACGCCCCCCAGGGGCATCCAAGGACCGAGGCTGGTGACGAGATTATCATGGCGCTGGACAGCGGGCCGAACATGCGCCGCGCCCTGCAGCACGGCCTCGGCCACGGCACGGGCAGGAAAAACAAAGGACCACGTCGCCGCGAGAGGGAGGCTTGGGTGCAGTGCGAGTCGTGCAACAAGTGGCGCCGGGTGCCGCAGTCGCAGGCTGAGGAGTTTTCGAGGGCGGATGCGGGCGAGTGGACCTGTTCCGTCAGCTCACACCCACGGATAAACAGCTGCGACGTCCCACAGGAGCTCGAGGACGACGACATTGACGCGAGGATCGCGATGGGCGACAAGTGCCCCTTCTACGACGACAATGACCTCAATCCACCCGAGATAATCGCGGAGGAGGAAGAGCCGGCAGCTGAGGATGATGAGGAGGAAGAGGAGGAGGAGGGCAACGACGAGTCCTCCTCCGAGGCTGACGACGACGACGAAGATGAAGGCGTCAAGGAGCTGCAGGACGTGGAGAACGATGACTGGGACGCCGAAGACAACGGAAAGTCAGCGGATGCTGAGGAGCACCTCGCGATTGCGGCGGCGGGCGGCTACGGGGGCGCCGACTCGCCGCCGGCAAAGCGCGTCCGATTCGAGGATGCGCTCGCCGCGGTGGAAGAGGACGACGGCGACCTACCCTCCGCCGTCTTCTCGGATAATCCAATCGTGTCCGAGGTGAAGCTCGAGGCCGAGAGCCCGAGGTTCCCGGAGGCGATGATCGCCGCCGCGATGATGGTCCCGTCGCCCATCGAGGAGTCCCCGGGCATCAAGCGGGAGGCGCCCGCGACGACGCCGGAACAAGCGCTGGCTGCAGCGATGGCCGCGAGCGACGGGGAGAACGACGAGGACGACGATGCGGCTGACGGGGAGAACGACGAGGACGACGATGCGGTCGATGCCATGGACGCGGATGAGAAGGATGAGAACACCGACGCGGAGGTCAAGGCTGAGGGGACAGAAGACGGGGACGGATCCAAGGAAGCCCCGGATGAGCCCGCCCAGCCCCTCTCTGATCTCCCCGACGTGCCGGTCATCTGCAAGAGCTTCCGCGGCGTGTTTCGCCCGCGCGATAACCTCATCGAGTGCGAGTGCGGTCGATGCGTTCGCGAGCGTGAGGATCCAAAGGGTAAGACCGGGGAAAGGCTGGGCATCTTCGAGCCGAATAGGTGGGAGATGCACGCGGGGATGGCACACGCCAAAAAATGGAAACAGTCCATCGTCGTCATCGACCCGAAGCTGCAGCCGGAGGCTGCGCCGGAGGGCGAGGAGGAACCCGATCGCATCGAGGTTCCCTTTGGTCAGTGGCTGGATGATAATGGCCTTCACGTCGAGGTGATTCAGAAGTCGCGGAAGCGCGGCCGCCCCAAGGATGACGGCAAGCCCAAGGCGCCACCCAAGCCGAGGGTCCCGCACCAGAGGGCAAACCGCGGCAAGTCCGCCCTCGCGGTTCTCGCCATCGACCTGGACCTGGACCTGCAAAAGGCTTCCGACAACATCGAGGAGAAGGCCAGAGCGCTCGTCGGCCGTCGCATTCGCATCAACTGCAACGCCGGTCCCAAGGGTGCGCAGCTCATCCTCGGAGGCGCGCCAAACAAGCCCCCGGTGTGGATATCCGGCGTGGTTCAGGACATGAAGTCCTCGCGCGGCGGATGCAGGCACCTCGTGCTCCACGACGATGGCACGCACGAGTGGTACGCGCTCAATCGCGTGCAGACGGAGTGGCCGGGCGGGGAGGAGGGCGACGACGACGAGCCGGACCTGACGTTCATGCCCGCGCCCGAGGTGCCGGCCAAGGCGAGCGTGCAGGGTTCCAGGCGCGGGCTCACCGGCCTGCAGTCCATGCTGGCGCTGTCCAAGGCGGCCCCCGCCAAGAAAGGCACTCACCAGGCGCCGGTAGTCAAGGAGGAAGACGGTGAGGCTCCCGAGGTTAAGCCCGAGGAAGCCCCCGAGACCCCCGGTCGCGTGAGGGAGAGGGAGGCGTGGCTTCGCTGCGGGAACGTCGAGTGCTGCAAGTGGCGTCGCGTCCCGGAGTCCGTCGTGGCCGCCTTGGAGCGGGAGAAGGCGACCGCCGCCGCAGCCGCGTTGGAGGCTAAGCAGGCAGCGGACCACGGAGACGCCAGCGCGGCCGCGGCGGCCGCCGCGCGAGCCGCCCCGCCGGCGCCGTGGACGTGCCGTCGCTCCGGCGACCCGATGAGGAACACGTGTGAAGCCGAGCCCGAGTTTGGCGAGGAGGAAGTTTCCGTTCGCATCGCCGCCGCCGAGCGCGGTGAGGCGCCCCTCAGCATGTACGCCGACGGCACCGTGTGCGGCGACGGCGAAGAGGAGGAGGAGAAACCCGTCATCGATAACGGCCTGGAGGGTGTCCTTCCTGACGATCTCCCCGACGTGGTCACCGTCATCTGCCGCCACAAGGTTGGCGACTATTACCCGCGGACCGGTATGATCAGGTGCCTGTGCCCGACCTGCGTGATCGCCACGGAGGAAGGGAGGCACGAGGAGTCCCTGCAGGAGCCCAACCGATGGGAGATCCACTGCGACATGGGCCAGGCGAAGAAGTGGAAGGCATCGGTGCGGGTGGTGCTTGAAGGGCACAAGACGATGCCAGTGGGACGGTGGTTAGAGGGCTTCGGCATCGCCGTCGCGGCCAGGCGCGCACCCAGGCAGGCCAGGCAGTTTGGCCCGAAGCGATCCAAGCTGAAACAGATGAAAGAGCGCGGGGAGCTCGAGGAGGAAGAGGAGACCTACCGTAGGCTGAAGCCGATGAAGGGATGGAAGAAGGGCGACGAGGTGCACCGGGGGCCGCCGCCCAGGAGCGGCAAGCGCGAATTCGTCGAGTTGATCCCCTACAAGGTCAACGGCGCCAAGCTCAGGAGCAAGGGAGGGAACAACTCGCACGGGTACGCCTCCCCGGGTGCGGGCGGCGTCGGTGGCGGCGTGAAATCCGGCAAGGACCCGGCGAGGGCAGAAGGCGTGGGCCTCCCCGAGTCGACGGTGTTCACGCCTAGCGAGTGGGAGGCTGAGGTTGCGTCACGGCTGGCGGCTAAGACCACCGGCGCGGTCGCCGTCGCGGCCATGGCCGAGGCTGCCAAGATCGTGGACGAGGGCAAGGGCGTGCGTGAGCGCGTGGCTGAGTGCCTGCGCCTGCGACGCGAGCGCCTCACCTTCGGGAAGAGCAACATCCACGGCTGGGGCCTCATCGCGAAGCAGTTTTTGAAAGCCGGCTCCATGGTTGTCGAGTACGTGGGCGAGCGCCTGCGTCCCAGCGTGGCGGACCTGCGGGAGAAGGTGTACGAACGCACGGGCCATGACGTATACCTCCTCGCCGCGGACGATAAGACAGTCATTGACACCACCGTCAAGGGTTCCATCGCCAGGTTCACCAACCACAGCTGCACTCCGAACATGTACACCAAGCTGGTTGCCTTGGACGGTGACTCTCGGATATTTTTCTTCACCCGCATCGACGTGCACCCGGGACAGGAGCTGACGTACAACTACAGGTTCGATGCTGAGAGCGGCAAGGTGCCGTGCTACTGCGGGGCGAACAACTGCCGGGGATTCCTGTGCTGAGAATCCCCTCGAACTATAGACACGAAAAAGATTTGAAAACAATCATCAATCTGTCAACAATGGCTCATGATCCTCTCTTCACCTCACCTCCTCCACTCCTCATTCAGTGATTCATCCCGTCCTCTCCGAGCCCCGCGTCCGGCAGGTCCATGCTATCCTTCACGTAGTCCGCCATGAGCCTGTCGTTCTCCTTTGTCAGCTCCGCGACGGCCAGGTCGTGCATCCCCCCGAAGTCGAACTGCCCGCTCGCGTACGCCCTCCTCACCTCGAGCAGCCTGAGCGCGGTGAGCCGCATGTTATTGTCGTCGTGATGCATGAGCTGCTCCAGCCACTTGTTGCCGTCGCGCAGAGGGTTCTCCGCGAGGAAGTCCTGCAGGCCCTTGTACGTCGGTGTCATCGCGCCTCCCTCGTTGTCGTAGCCCTGCTCCTGCGCCATCACCACGCGCACCGCCACCATCGTGAAGAGGTTCTTCAGCGCCGACGCCGCCTTGTACTCCGGGCTCATGCCCCCAAATGCATCCGTCGGGACGTGCATGCGACCGTTGTCCCCCGTGCCTCCGCCCACGGGACGCTGGGACCCACCCTCCTGGGCGCGGGTCACGAGGCTGACCGATCGCCCGCGGGATGTTTGAAGGCGTGCGCCTCCGGAGCGGGCGCCGGAGGCCCTCGACCCGGTGACGAGCGAGCCGCCGAAAGTCATCGCGACGAGCATCGCGGTCGAATGGCTGTGGCGCGAGACGTGAGGACTGACCTGTATCGGCCTATAACGAGGCCTCTCCGACGAGAACGAACAGCGAGAAGGGAGCTGACTGGATCAGGTCGTGACTAACTCGTGACTGCGTGAGTCATGGAATCGATCCCCGATTGCCCGAGCCCATCGGTCCGCAGTCTCGCCGATATGCTCTATTTTTGAAATAAGAGCCGAAATATCTCGCCTCCGTATGAACAACGTCCCTCTGGGAAACAGAGAGAAGAGGGTACTGCCAGAAATAAAAACCCTCAACTTTTTAGTGCCACGCGACAGGAAGATTTTCTTGTCGGCGTCGAGGTCGGCGGCGGGGGGAATCACTTGTCGGGACCCGGAGCGGCTCGCGCGGCATGTCGGTGTACGAGAAGACATTCACGCTCAAGGATGAGGACCACACGATGGGTAACGCCGTGCGGTACATGCTGAACAAGAACCCGCAGGTGTCGCTGGCGGGTTACAGCGTGCCGCACCCGATGGAGAAATCCGTGAATGTGCGTGTGCAGACAACGGGGGAGGTGACCGCGACCGCGGCGATGAGGGACGCGCTGCTGGATATCATCTCCGTGTGTGACCATGTACATGATACCTTCGACACGGCGGTGGCGGACTTCAAGGCGAAGCAACCGGCTCCCATGGACGCCGACTCGAAGTGAGCTGTAACTGGAAAACTTGAGTGCTAGTAGGGAAAGCGGTCCGCAAGCGAGCTCAGCGATGCGGCTTGATAATAGTTAGTTGTCTTGTATTAAATTTT
>MDTE01128993.1_pt1 | contig 10812 bp, 10 predicted proteins | sample 811231 | NCBI WGS metagenome assembly MDTE01 (sample SAMN05326651, study PRJNA326480) | marine metagenome | isolation source: seawater | place: Indian Ocean: Red Sea | collected 2010 | reverse complement strand
CGCCTATTATCCAAGAAAATTTTAAATCCAAATTAAATTCCTTTTCTGCTTTTTTTAAAAAAAATGGGTTAGGTTTTTTGTCAAAACAAGGTGGACCAAGATTCTTTTTAATACTTTTTTTATGTCTAAATGAATAATAAAATTTTTTTATTTTTATCTGATTTTTTTTTAATTCTTTTTTAATTTTTAAGTCAACTAATTCTAAATCAGAATATTTTACATAACCTAGAGCATAATCAGGTTGATTAGAAATTACAAAAAAAAGATAATCTTTTTTTTGCAATTTTTTCAAAATATTTATAAAGTTTTTCTGTATTCTTACTTCTCCAACACTATGTGGAGCAGTCCATTTATTCATATCACTTCTAAAAATTTCATCGTTAATAATTCCATCTCTATCTAGAAAAATAGCTTTTTTCATTAAAGAAGACTTTCCCATTTCATTGAATTTTCTTTTAAGAGCGGATGTGTGACAATTAAATGCCATATTATTGATTGATATGATTCTGTTAAAGCGGTTATATTATTTTTATTATTTACAGGAATCTTAAGACAGAAATTCGCATTTTTATTTGTATATCCTCCATCAGGTCCAGTAATTCCAAAAATTTTACTTTTTTTTTGTTTAGCATATTTTATTGCTTCAATTATATTTAAACTAACTTTTTTTTTTAGATTACCACCTCCTACTGAAAAAATAAACAAAGCATCATTTTTTGAAATATTACTAACTTCTAACCAATTTTTATATGATGTTTTCCAACCATCATCATTTATTCTTGCTGTTAATTCAGAAACGTTATCAGTTGGACAATAACATTCAATTCCACATATTTTTCTAAAATCATTTACAGCATGAGAAGCATTGCCAGCACTTCCTCCAACGCCAACAAAAAAAACTCGTCCTCTCTTTTTTTTAATTTTTTTTAAAGAAACAATTATATTTAAAATTACTTTATAATCTATGTAATTTGATATATCTGAAACTTCGTACAAAAAATCTTTTACAAATTTATCCATTATTATTCATTAAATATTTAGTATTTTTATAAACATTACAAGCAAAGTTTAAATCAATTTTATATTTCTTTTTATATAATAACTTTGTTTCAAAATCCTTTATATATTTCTGAATTAATTTTTCATTATTATTTGTAAAATCAAAAGAATATGATTTTGTTTTACAATTGATAATTATTTTTCTTAAATTATTTTTATTAAATTCTGATTGAAATATTCTAAATTTTGTATTGTTAAAATACATTAATTTAATAGCAACTATATGCGAACCAAGTTCATGAGATGCTGAAAGATTTTTAAAATGACTTTTTTTCTTTGTATTAAAGAAACCTGAAAAAAAATTTTCTTTTTTATTTAAAAAACTTTTATTCTTTAAATTTATAAATTTATTCAAATAAAGAAATTCATAGTGGATACCAATTTGTAATCTTTTTTTTTTAGATAACTTAATAATTTCATTAGTTTCCTTTAAATTAGAAAGCCAAGGTTTCTCAACTATAACATTTAAATTATTTTGAATAGCTTCTTTGAGTATAAAATATTTATATTCGAATGGAATAGCCAGCCACAATATATCAATATTTGAAGAAATCTTAGTAATTTCTTTTTTAACAATATTTTTATATTCATAAATATTTTTATATTTTTTTGGACTTTTTATATTTAAATAAACAACATTTTTATTTAGATCTTTTAAAATCCTAAAAATTTTAGATCCCCAATTTTTGCCTATTATTCCATATCTAAATTTAATCATTTTTCTATATTAAAGATACTTTGTTGTATTAATATTATATTATTTAAATTAAAAAAATATGAAAATTGCAATAATAGGAGCAGGCTGGATGGGCTCACATTTGGCCTATGTTTTAAAAAAAAAAAAAATTAATGTAAAAATTTTTGAAAAAGAAAAAAAAATTTTTAAAGGTATGTCAGGATTTAATACTAATAGATTGCATATGGGATATCATTATCCAAGATCTTTAATAACTAGAAAACAATCACTGAGTGGATTTAAATTATTTATTAAAAAATATCCAAATTTATATAAAAAAATAAAAAACAATTACATTGCAATATCAAAAAATAATTCAAAGGTTAATTTCATTAATTATAAGAAAATTATGAGAAAAAATAATTTACCAATTATTGAAAGCAACGAAATGAGCAAAGAAATTATTAATATTGAAGGGTTAATTAAAACATCTGAAGGATTAATACTATATAAAAAAGCAGAAAATTTTTTTAATAAAAAATTAAAAAATAATCTCATTACTAATGTAAAACCAAATAATTTAATTAATAAAAAAAAAGAAATTTTTCTAGACAAAATTAAATATGATTGGGTGATTGATTGTAGTGCGGCGCAATGGAGAAAAAATAATATTTTTAATTTATCTTTTGAACCCAGAGTAACATTTATATATAAAAGTAAAATTAAAAATTTTGCATTAATGGTCATGGATGGAAATTTTTTTACATTATATCCACATAAAAAGAATTTATTTACATTAGGTAGTGTTAAATATTCAAGATTTAAAAAATTTAAAAAAATAAGTTTAGCATCTAAATATTATAAAAAAATTAAAATAAAAGACATATTAGATAGAAAGAGAAAAACTGAAGAAATAGTAACAAAATATTACCCAATATTTAAAAAAAAATTTAAATATGTTAGTTATTATAAATCAATGACAACCGTATTTGATTCAACTAAAGATTCAAGACCAACATTGGTAAAGAAAAAAAATAGATTAATATCAGTTTTAGGAGGAAAAATAGATACAATATTTGAAGCGGAAAAAAGAATATTAAAAATTATAAAATAAATTAAAAAAGTTTATTTTTTTTTATAATTCTTAAAGATTTATTATAAGTATCAGGAGTATCAATTCCTAAACAATATCCATTTTTTTCTATTACATAGCCATAAAAATTTTTATTTATTAATTTTGGAAATAGATCGGAAGAAAAATCATAAAAATTATTTTTGGGAATTATTTTCAGAATCTTTTTATTTATAATGTAAGCACCTGTATTAACATATTTATTTTTTTTTGAATTTTTATTTCTTTTTTCTTTAAAACTAATAATTTTGTTATTTCTATCAATTAATATATTGCTACTTGCTAAACCAGAAAAAAAATTAACTGAAGGAGAATATAAAGCGATTGATAAATCAGATTTTTTTTTTTTATGAAAATTTATAAATTTTTTTAAATCAAAATATAATAAATTATCAGAATATATAACTAAAAAATTTTCTCCTAATTTATTTTCAATATTTTTTACCGCACCAGCTGTTCCTAATAATTTTTTTTCTAAACTAAATATAAATTTAATTTTTTTTTTTAACTTTTTTTATTTCATTAATAATAAGTTCAGGCTTAAAAAATAAATTAATAAAAATATTATTAATTTTATAACTAAACAGCCAATCAACATTTCTTCTTAAAATAGTTTTTTTTTCTATTTTTATTAATGGTTTTGGATTTCCTTTTGAAATAGATAATATTCTACCACTTGTTCCCGCAGCTAATAAAACACATTTCATTTGTTAAACTTTTTTAAATAAATATTAGTTAAATGTATACCTTTTTTTGATCCTATCTCATAAAATTTTTTTTTAATAATTTTATAATCTAGTTCACCATAGTTTATAAGTGTTTGATTTATTATTTGTAAATCCATTTTTTTTTTAAAAGTCCATTTTTTAAATATATCCTTACTTAAAATAGTAATTCCATAATTTATATATTTCATATTCTTATTTTTATTTTTTTTATCATATTTTATAATTTTTTTATCTTTAATTTCTACATCACTTAATCCTTCACCTGTTTTGTCTTTAAAATTATTATTTTTATAAATAGTCATTAACCCGGCTTTTTTTGAATTTAAAAAGTCAAAGTAAAGATCTTTATAATTAATATCAAGATATGAATCACCAAAAATTACAAAAAAATTATCAGTTAGTTTTGGTAATGCTTTTTTTATTGCTCCTCCTGTTCCAAGCATTTTATTTCCATCATTTGAAAAAGATATTTGGATTTTTAATTTTTTTTTTATTGAAGATACATAATTCTTAATTTTTTTTGATAAGAAACCTGTTGAAATAATTACTTTTTTAAAATTATTTTTTTCTAATAATTTAAGTTGATAAAATAAAAAAGGTGTTTCGTTGAATAAAATTAATGATTTAGGAATATTTTTTGATATCTTTCCTAATCTTTTTGCTTTACCACCTGCCAAGATTAAAATACTAGGTAGCTTCATCACTTTACCATTACTTTTGTTCCTTCATAATCAAAAATAAAATCTACTTCATTTAATCCCTTTTTTTTTAAGGCTTTTTGTAATTTTTTTTTATTTCTTGAATAAAACATTAAAAAGCCTCCTCCTCCAGCGCCTACGACTTTACCAGCATCAGCGCCATTAGATAAAGCAAAATCATAACATGAATTTATAAATGAATTTGACATTTTGCTTGATCTTTCCTTTTTGAAATGCCAATGTTCATTCATTAATTTGCAAAACTCATTAAAATTTCCTTTTTTAACACTTTCTAAACTTTTTACTCCAAGCTCTTTAATATAATCAAGATTATTAATCATTGCTTCAGAATTTATTTTTGTTTTATCATTTTGTTCTTTTAAAATTGCTGTAGATTTTCTTGAAAAACCAGTAAAAAAAAGAAGCAAATTTTTTTCAAGAATTTTTATATTTTTTTTTCCAATATTATTTTTTAAAATTTTAACTTTTCCATTTTTTAAAAATTCAAAAACCTTTATGCCACCATGCGAAGCAATATATTGATCTTGTTTTCCGACAGGATCATTTAATTTTTTAATCTCAATTTTACTTGCAAGCTCAGCTAAATTATTTTTAGATAAATCTTTATTCTGACTTATATATAAACCTTTTAAAAGTGCAGTAGTAAAACTTGCAGAAGATCCGAGTCCTGTGCCAGCAGGAATATCAGCTTGACTGCCAATCTCTAAATTTTTATTAATTAATTTAGATTCCTTTAATGCTTCTCTAATTAATGGATGTTTAATTTTATTAATTTTTTTTACTTTTTCAAAACTTGAATATTTTAAATAAAAACCATCTTGAAATGTCTTATGTATATTAATGTATACATATTTATTTATAGCTGCAGAAAAAGTAAATCCGTTTTTTAATTTATAATATGAAGGTAAATCCGTACCGCCTCCACCTAAAGTTATTCTTAGGGGACTTCTTGTAATTATCATTAGTGTGAGTCCTTTTTAAGGATGTTAAAGCCTGCGCTATTAGCGTCTTTAAAAAAATCATTCACTGTGTCTAAAGAAAATTCATTTAAATTTTTATTCAAAAATTTTATTTTATCTAAAATATCTGGTGCGATAGTTATAATATGTGATTTTGTTTTTTCAGCATCAAATATATTGTATAATTCTCTGGAACTAGCCCATAAAAGCTCAAGATTTTTCTTATTTTTTAATAATTCATAACATTCTTTCATTATTAAAACTGGATCTCTTCCACTATCAGCTATTCTTCCAGCAAAAACAGATATTATAGATGGGGTTGAATTATTAAATGAATCAATAATTTCTGTAAGTTGTTTAACAGTAAATATTGCTGTTACATTTACTTTAATATTATCATTAGTTAAATTATTAATTATTTCTTTTGTTGAAATACCTTTGGTATTAGTTATTGGAATTTTTGCATAAGCATTTTGCCCCCAACTACTTATAATTTTAGCTTCTTTCTCCATATCCTTTGGATCGTCAGAAAAAACCTCAAAAGAAATTGGTAAATTATTTGATATCTGTAAAGCTTCTTTACAAAAAGTTTCATAATTTTTGACTCCCTCTTTGTGCATTAAACTTGGATTTGTCGTAAACCCTTTGATAAATGGATAATTTGATAAAGCGTCTTTAATTTTATCTAAATTAGCAGTATCTAAAAAAATTTTTATATTTAAATCTTTTAAATCGATCATTTTTAATTTATTTGCTCAGCAAACCTATGGCCAGCACTATTTACAAGTCTTTTTATTAAATGTTCTTTTGTATTTACAGTTTCATTTGCTTTATCTCTAATTTCTATTAGTTTTTCAGGACTAACAGTTGTATTTTTCATTACAGGATTTTTCCAATTCATTTTATCAGTATCAAAATCTTTATCTAAATAATCACCATTTATAGCAATATTATATAATGCACTTCCAGGAAATGGAATTGGTATAAAAAATGTTACATATGGAGCTCCATTATCCATTAATTTTTTTGCAAAATCTATTGACAAATTAATTTCAGCCTCAGTTTCATCAGGAAAACCTATCATCATATTTACAGGAGCTTGAATACCAATATCAGTCATTTTTTTCATTAATAATGGCAAATTCATTCTATCTAAATTAACTTTATTAGTTGCATAAAGTTTAAGGATTCTTTTAGCTGCAGATTCAACTGGAAAAACAATTTGATCAAATCCTGAATTTTTCAAAATTTCCAAATATTCAATATCAATATCAAATTTTCCATCAATCCATCCAGATCTATCATGAGAATTAAAGAAATGAACTAAATTAACACCGTTAACATTTGCAATAGACAATTTTTTATTCCTAACTTTTTTAAATATTGTTTTAACCCTGTCTTTATGCGCTAATAAACTATCATCTTCAAAAAAAAGTTTTTTTACTTTTAAAGAAACTAAATAATCAATTTCTTCTATTACTCTTTCTATACTATGAGTTCTTAATTTTCCTATATCACCAAAAATTGATGGATTATTTTTTTCTTGAGAAATATGACAATAAGCACATTTGAAAGGACAGCCTCTTGATGTCATTATCGGCGCGTATCTTTCAGCTCCTCTATCATTAACATTAACGCCATGTGGAGAGGCTATTTTTTCATATTTTTCAAATGGTAAAGCGTTCCATTTTGGCATTGATAAATCGTCTAATTTATTTGGAAAGCAATTTTGATCTACAGGATTAGTTATATATCTACCTTCTTTATTTATTGTAACAGTGCCAGGTATTTTTGATATTGAATAATTATTTATAACAGCAAGAATTATTTTCGGAAAAATTATTTCTCCTTCAGATAAACATATGGCATCAAAATTACCTGTCTTTAAAAATCTTTGATAAAGATTTCTTGCATTAACACCACCAGCAAAAATTTTAATGTTATTATTTTTTTCTTTAATCGCTTCAGCGGTTTTCAAAGCCATATTTGTTTGTGGTGTAAAATTAGAACTGATTGCAACAAAATTATATTTACCTTTATCTACATAATCAGCAATTTCATTAAAATTCATACCAATTCTGATTAAACCATTACCTTGTCTAATTCTTCTATAAAATGTATCTTTTAATGAATAATTATCACCACCTACTGACGCATCTAATACATCTGTTTCAATTCCAACTTTTTCTAAAGCAGAAGCTAAATATAATGGCCCCAAAGAACCATCAGGTCTAGGAGTTTCCACGTCTAATAATTGATTAGGAGGATATATTATTAAACATTTATAGTTTTTTTTTGTCGAATTAATCATATTAAAAATAAAGGTTATTATAAGTTTAGGTATAGATATATATTATTTCAATCTATATTTTAACATTGCATATACAGCTTTTGGTCCATCTTTTATAATTGATACTTTTTTACCTTCCTGATGTGATCTTGATATATAATTTACTGGTATCTCGATAGGTTTAAAACCATTCTTAACAAGTTTACAAATAAGTTCCATATCGAAATCAAAACCTAAACATTCAAATTTAATATTATTTAAACAATCCTTGCGAAAAACTTTATAACATGTCCAAGGATCTTTAAGAGATTGTCTATAAAGTAAATTAAATGAAAAAGTTAAAAAAATATGAGAAAAATTAAAAATGAAAGATTTGAAAATATTATTGTTAAATCTTCTCATCCCGAAAATACCTCTTTTTATTCTCGCTCCCAATACAAATTCAGTTTGATTTTTTAAAATTGGATTTAGCATAGAATTATAATCACTTGGATCGTACTCTAAATCTCCATCTTGAATTAAAATAATTTCACCTTTTGCTTTTTTTAAACCATCAATGACAGCGCTTCCCTTTCCTAAAGGTTTAGATTGCAAAATAATATCAAAATTTTTTTTTCTTAATAATTTTACTTGTTCTCTAGTTCCATCATCAGAATTACTTTCTACAATTATTATTTGAAATTTAATATTCTTAATTTTTACATCTAGAATTCTTTTTAAAAGCTTAGGAAATGTTGCGATTTCATTGTATATTGGTATTATCACTGAAACTAATGTTTTATTTTTCATAGATAAAAAATTATTTTATAAGTCAAAAAAATATTGGATTACAGTAACATAAAAAAAATATACATAGTATTTATTTCTTTTTGGATAATAAATTTTTTATTATCAAATTATCAAATAATACCTAATAGTGATGACGCTTTCTATATAATTCCTGCTATAGGATTTAGTCAAACTAATGAAATATCCTTTATACAATTTAATGAAAAATATACTTTCTTTGAAAGATTTCCTTTTTACACTTTTGTACAAGGAATATTTTACAAATTAATATCATTTAAATTTGATATAAACTTTTACAATTATAGATTATTAAATATATTGATATTTACTTTAATATTGATTTTTTCATTTAAAATTATAGAAAAATTTAACATTAAAGATCTAAAAAAAATTATCCTTTTTCCAATCTTCATAGCTTTAACACCTATTTCGCAAACTTATATTCTTGCACGGCCAGAAATTCTTGGAATTTTATTTATATTAATAGCAATTTATTTTTTTATAAATAAATTAAATTATAAATTTGGATCTTTATTTCTAGGATTGGCATCAATATCTCATCCATCATTTATATTTTTTAATATTATATTTTTTTTTAAAATATTATTAAAAAAAAAATTAAATCTAATAATTTCGTGTTTTTTAATAAATTTAATCCCAATAATCATTTTAATTATCTATTATTATTTAAATGAACCTGAATCAATATCTCAATTAAATCTACAAGCAAAAGGATTACCGTATTTTAAAGCTTTAACGGGTCTATTTAACTATTCTTTTGGTTTTTTAATTAATGAATTCTCAATAATAAACTTAATAAATAGTTTTTATTATTTACCATCAATAATAATATTAATTATAATTTATTTTCAGATAAAAAAAGAAAGGTTCTTTAAAAATAATTTAAAAAATAAAAATATTGTTATTTTATTATTTATTAGTTCCTTAATATTATTGATTGTAGAGAGAAATCATCCATATTTAATATCAATATCTAGTTTCTTTTTAACTTTTGTTTTATTTTTGTTACCATGGAAAACTTTTTTATTATTAAAAACTAATAAATTTTTAAAAAAAAAAAATCTTAATATTTTAATAATTGCTTCATTTTTATTTATTTCTTCTTGGAACTTAATACATTTATTAAAATTTAAATATTATAAAGAAAGTTATTTAAATAATTCAAATATATTAAATTTAAAAAATCAGATCTTGAATGATAAAAAAATGATTTTGGTAACAAGACCTGAACTCGTTCCATATTTTAACAAAGAAATTTATAAAAATTATAAAAATGGAAATTATCCCATATATTGGTTATTCCCTGATAATGGTAGAGCAAAAAATTATAAAGAAAGAGAAAAATCTGAAAAATTAATTAAAGAATTAATAAATAATAATGAAAAAAATAGAATTGTCTGGTTAATTGCTAAAAAAAATTTTAGTAACAATTGTCTAACAATAGACGATGCACTAAATTATTCGGAAAGCATAAAAATAAACCTAAATAATCTTAATGTATTATATGAAACAAATAAATATTTAATATTTAATGCGAAACATATTGAATATTCTAATAGTGTTTGTTAACTTTAAATCTAATCTTTAATTTTATTATAAATTGCTCTTTACATCATTCCCATTTATAGTTTTTATACTTACTTTCTTCTCAATTTATTTTTATTTATCTAAAAAAAAAAAAATTATTTTTTTAGTTTGTTCAAGTTTCTTTTTTTATGGATGGTGGGATTACAGGTTTCTCTTTTTACTAATTTTTTCCATTTTATTTGATTTTTACATAGGAAAATTAATAAATAATGAAAATATAAAGAAAAAGAAAAAAAAATATTTATTTCTAAGCATTTTCTTAAATTTAACAGTACTTTCAATTTTTAAATATTTAAATTTTTTTTTAGAAAATTTTTATTATTTATTAAAAAAAATAAGTATTACAAATCTTAATGAAAATTTTTTTAACATAATACTCCCAATAGGAATTTCTTTTTACACTTTCCAGAAATTAAGTTACATTTTTGATTTATATAAGAATAAATGTAAAGTTGAAAAAAATTTATTGAATTTTACTTGTTATGTTTCATTATTTCCTCAATTAATAGCTGGACCTATAGTAAGAGCAAAAAAATTACTTCCACAATTAAACAAAGAACAAAAACCGTTATTTTTAGATGGTTTACGATTAATTTTATGGGGATTCTTTTTAAAATTATGTCTAGCTGATACTTTATCTATATTTGTTGATCCATGTTTTGAAAATCCAAATAATTTTGGTTCAATGGCATTATTACTAGGTTCTTTTTTCTTTTCATTCCAAATTTATGGAGATTTTGCTGGATATTCATTAATAGCAATTGGTCTAGGTAAACTAATGGGATTTGATTTTGGTATTAATTTTAATTCTCCATATTTTGCAAATAGTTTTAGAGATTTTTGGAAAAGATG
>MDTE01120416.1_pt1 | contig 10812 bp, 10 predicted proteins | sample 811231 | NCBI WGS metagenome assembly MDTE01 (sample SAMN05326651, study PRJNA326480) | marine metagenome | isolation source: seawater | place: Indian Ocean: Red Sea | collected 2010 | reverse complement strand
TCTGATAGTGAGGCTGAGAAAATTCTAACTGTTGGTGATGCTATAAAATTTATAGAAAACAAAGCAAACTAAATTTTTTACATGTCATCAGAAAATGACGGAGCAATAATTATCTTATCTTCCCCGTCAGGTGCAGGAAAAACAACTCTTGTTAAAAAACTTAGTTCAATTGAAAATTTTGAAATATCAATTTCCTACACAACAAGAGTTCCTAGATTAAATGAAGTAAATGGTAATGACTATTATTTCATTAATAACAACGATTTTAATGAATTAATTAAAAAAAATGAATTATTAGAGTATGCAGAAGTATTTAGTAATCTTTATGGTTCATCAAAAAAAAAAGTTATTAATAATTTAAAACTCGGTAAAAATATTGTTTTTGATATTGATTGGCAAGGAACCAAACAAATAAAGGAAAAAAATTTAAATTTCAAATTAATTTCTATTTTTATACTGCCCCCATCTAGAAAAACTTTGGTTAATAGACTTTCAGAACGAGAAAATAATGATGAAAATATAATTAATGAACGAATGAAAAAATTTGAAACTGATGTAAAGCATTGGGTCGATTATGATTTTGTAATCATAAATGATGACTTAGAAACATGTTTTAATGAATTAAAAGATATAATTGTAAAAACTTTAAATAGAGAATTGATTAAATTTGATAGTAAAAAAATTCAAAATCACGTTGAAAGTCTACTAAGTTGATTTTCATATTCACTACAAATTTTATAGTAAGTTTCTGGACTTAATTTTTGTGGTCTGTCATTTAAATTTATTTGAAATTTTTTAGAAATTTTATTTATATCTTTGAAAAGAATTCTTAAGGGTTTTTTTATCATTTTACGTCTAAATCTAAAGAATATTTTTGATACGTATTCTAAATTTTGTATCTTATTAAATTTTATATAATTTTTTTTTGGAAAAAACTCCAATATCGAACTTTGTACTTTAGGTTTAGGGTAGAAACAATTTGGGCTTATATCTTTAATTTTTTTAATATTAAGCTTCCACTGCGCTATGATTGATATTCTGCTATAATTTTTAGTATTTTGTTTTGCAATTATTCTTTCAGCTACCTCTTTTTGAAACATAAATACCAATTTTTCGTAATAAAAGTTTTCATTACTTTTTATTATTTTAACCAATATTTCCGAGGCAACATTATATGGAAGATTGCCGAACACAGACAAATTTTTATAATTTATATCGATTATAGATAAATCTAGAAAATCTTTGTTTATTACATCTACTTTATCATTAAACTTTTTTTTTAAATTTTCGCTTAAATTTTTATCCTTTTCTACCAGAATTATTTTTTTTGGTTTTTTTGATATTAATTTTTCAGTTAAATTACCTGTGCCAGGACCAATTTCTAAAATTGTAGAATTTTTATTTATATTTCCTAAATCGGTAATTAAATCTATTATATTATTATCTACCAAAAAATTTTGTCCAAGGCTTTTTTTTGGTTTTAATTTCATAGATTTCTCTCAAAAAAAAGTATCGATTGTATTATTGATGTAGGGTCAGAATTATTTTTAGATATCATTTTTTCATTAGGCCCGTGATCTGGAGAAACCCTAATAAAAGGTAAACCTGCTGTTATATTTATTGCATTGAATTTAAATATAGACTTTATTGGAGTTAAGACTTGGTCATGATACATGCCAATGACTAAATCAAATTTCTTATAATTTGGATCAATAAAAAAAGTATCTGCTGAAAATGGTCCGCTGATTTTAATCCCAGTTTTTTTTAAATTTTTAATTGAAGGTAAAATTATGTTATCTTCTTCACTGAAACTAGATATTGTTTCACAGTGTGGATTCAATCCTAAAACAGCGATGTAAGGTTTTATTTTGAAAATTTTTTTGTAAAATTTATTTATCAATTTTATTTTATCTTTTATATATTTTTTTGTAATTTTTTTATTTACAAATTTTATAGGTATATGGGTAGTAACTGGACTTACACTTAGTTGCTTATTATATATTATCATTGCAACATTATTTGATGATGTTTTGTGCTTTAGATATTCTGTTATGCCCGAGAATGACTTTTTTAAGAATTTTTTTTTACTAATAGGGCCATTAAGCAAACCAATAGCTTGTTTTTTTTTTAATAATTTTATTGCTGTACTAAATGAGCTTTCTATATATTCATTAGAGTTATTAAAAATCTTTTGGAATGGTTTTTTTACATCTAAATCAATATTAATAAGATTTATATTGTTATTATTTTTAATTAACTTAATTTTATCATCATATATTTCATTAATTTTATAGTTATAATTAAAATAATTTAATTGTTTTTTTACAAGTGTGGATGATCCAATTAAAATAATTGGTCTTTTAATTTTTTTTCTTAATTTTTTATAAGCTTTTAAAAAAATTTCTATAAATACGCTTCTTGGCTCACCAAGCACTATCAATAAAGGCTTATAATTCATAAATAAAAATATTTTTTTTTAATTTATTAAAAAAATTAATTGAATATTGATTTAATTGTCTATCTGTTTCTTTCTGTATCAGAATTTTTGTTTCTTTTTCTAAATTAATTTTTGACTTTATTTTTCTTTTATCATCTAGTTTAATTATTAAATAACCATTACCAATTGGTATATAATTAGAAATCTCGCCTACATTAATTCTGTCTAACTGGTCTGTTATTTTTTTTGATAATTGTAATTTAGAAACCCAACCTATTTCACCACCATACTTTGAGGTGTCAGATAAACTAAAAATATTAGCTGCGTTTTCAAAACCTTTACTTTTAATAGTATTTATAATTTCAAGATATTTCTTATCTAAATTTTCGTTTTCTTCGAGATTAAATAATATCTCTTTCAGGTAATATTCATCAATATTCTCCTTATTATTAAAATCTTTTAAAAATTTCTTTTTTAAATCATCTTCATTTATAGATATTTTATTTATGTATTTGTCGTATATTAATTTGTTCCAGAACAACTCGACTCTCATTTTAAATTTTACCTGATTTAAGTCTAAATTATAATAGGCAAAATGTTGTCTAATGTTTTCCTGATCATCAGTTCCAAGTCTTTTGTTTAATTCCTTTAAAACAATACTATCAACCTCTGTAGTACTATCTTCAATTTTAAAGTATTTTTTTAACTCTAAATACTTTATTTTTTCTTTAATTGCTGAGCTAACAGCGATTTGATTTAATTTTTTTTTTTCTAAGGACGTTAAATTATTATTTAAAGAGACTAAATAATTTAATTCATTTATAACATCTTGATTAGTAATTATTTCATTTTCTAACTTATACAGAATCTTTATTTCATCTGCTTTTACCGTATTAGCTATAGGTAACAATAAAAATAAAAAACAAATTAATAATTTTTTCATGTATTTTTTATCTAAGATTTGGAGTATTTATACTTCCAAATGGAATTATAGTTATTGAAAAAAATATGTTCTCATCTGGATCTAAATCAATATCGTCATAATAAGTTTTCTTATACTCTACAGAGGCTTTTAGGCAATCATTTCTATATTCATAAACTAAATCGTAATATTCAGTTAAATTACTCTCTAAATTTTTGTTTGTAGTGAAACCAAAAGAATTGTTTTTGTCAAATGAGTATTTGGTTGTATTTGATAAATAACTTCTGTTTTCAATATCATTACTATCTGACAAATATTTAAAGGATGTCATAAAATTATTTACCAAAAAATTAGTCTCAGCATAGTTATAGTTTATATCTTTTAAATCGTTATCTATAGAAAATGAGTAGTCTAAATTAAATAAATCTGTTGGTACAAATTTTAAATTTCCTATTATATCTGATCTTTTTTCGCCAATACTTGTAACTTTAGGAATATCTCTCTCCTCTTTTAAACGAAAAACTTGACCACCAGATAAACTAAAAAACTCACCCTGCTCGTTACTTAACTTATAATCAGCTCCAACAGTTATAGACTCTCCACCTTCTAATGCTGTATTTTCATTTAATCTATCTGTATTGAACAAACTGATAAAATCTACTCTTTTATTTGTATTTCTTATATTTTTTGTTTCTGTCGGACTTAATCTTGCAGAAATCTTTGGTGTAAAATAACTTAAGGTATTATTATTATTTTTTTTTAGAGGATATTCTCTATTTAAAATTATTCCTGACAACAATTTGTTATCATAGTCTTCTTTAAGGGAAGATGAATTATCTCCTTTTGTGTTCACATTTTTAATAATTAAATTAAAATCATCAACAAATCCACTTTTTGTTATCTTTTTGTTAGAATTGTATAATAAGTTGTTTACTAATATTCCATCATAACGATTAGTTTGATATTTCTTTTGATGACCTGTTATATCTAAATTTAACTTACCATTTAGATTTGTATTTAATTTTGAGGTATAATTAACAGATGGATAAACAAATTCATAGCTGTCGGAGCTTTTTAAAGTTAGGTCCTCAAAAATCTCAAATGACGATCTAAAAGTGCTGTTTTCATTGCTTTCTTCGAATTCTATATAGCTATTTAATGTAGTGTGATTATCTACTAAATTTGAATAAATATCATATTTTTTAAGATAATTTCGATTTGAAACAGTTTCTAAGTTTAACTCAAATTTATTATTATTATTTACAGAAAAAAAATTTCCAAATAAATGCGATATTGAGTTCTCATTATCTAATTTAATACTATGATCTATAATTAGATCAGATTTTTTAAATACTTGTCTGTATTCACTTTGTAACAAAAATTTATCATTAAAGAATATACGAGGTGAAATTGTAACATCCTCACTATCTGAGATGACTTTATAATAAGGAATTTGTAGCGAACTTCCCAAAAAAGTAGAGTTATTTATTTTAGGCATTAAGAAACCAGATTGTCTTTTAACTGAAGGGTCAGGATGAAAAAAGAATGGAAAATATAAAACAGGTTTGTCATAAATTCTTAAATATGCATTTTTATACTCTACAATTTTATTTTTTTTATCATGTTTAATTTCTTCAGCTCTCATTTCCCATGGGGGACATTTTTCTTTTTCATTTAATTTACAAGACGTGAAAACTCCTTTGTTTACTATAGTTTCATTTTTGTTGTTGATTACAGAATTTCCAAACACTCTAGGATCATTATCTACATTTCCTAAAATTGATTTATCAAAAAATAATTTTAAGTCTTTACCAGCCATCTCTCCATTTTTTAAGTCTATAAAAGCCTCCTTTAAAATAAAATTATTTTTATTTATATCTGTTGAATCTAGATTAAATACTTTCGCTTCTTTTTTGTTAAGGTCTAAATTGAAATTACTAAATTTAATTTTATTACCATTTTTGTCCAAAAGAACAGACTTCTCATTTGAATAAATAGAATTAATATTCTTGTCGTAAATTACTTGCTCTGAACTTAAAGTGTATCTATCTTCAAATGTAATTTCAGAGTTTCCACTTATTATGGCTTTATTTTCTGCTCTGTTAAATTTTATTTCATCAGATTTAATTTTCAAATCATTTGTCTTATCAATCAAAAAAACGTTTCCAGATGAAATTATTAAAGATTTTTTTTTATCTAAAATTGATTGATCACTTAATATTATTAAATTATTATTCGTTTTAACCTCAACATCACCAATTGCATTTACTATATTCCCTTCATCAGTGACATTGATAGAATTAGATTTTACTTTAAATTCATCAGATATTGATGAATTATTAAATATCACTAATAAAAAAATATATAAAATTAATTTAACTTTATTTCTCATTAATTTTTATTAAACCTATAGTTGAGAACAATGATAGTATAAATATAGGGAACCAAACAGATAAAAAAACTGGAATTCGTTCGTTTGTTCCCATTATGTTGAACACATAATTTAGATAATAAATAAAAACAGATAAAATAATTCCCACCATTATATTAAAAATTTTGGATTTATTATATTTTGTATTCATCATTAACACTGACCCTATTAATATCATTATAATTAAATAAATGGGCATAGATAATATTTTATGCAATTCACTCTCAACATCTAAAGTAGAGTATCCTAACGATTTAAAATCATTATATTGATTTTTCAATTGTAGTAAATTTAAAGATGAAAGGTTAGAAAATAAATTATTAACTTTTAGATAATCAAAATTACTTTTAAAAAGCATTTTTTCTTTTTTTATAATTTTTCCTGAAACATCATACTCTTTTGCATTAATTATTACCCAATTTTTTTCTTTAATGTCTGCGGTATCAGCAATTATTGTATTAATTAGTGTGAAATTATTATCTAACTGATTTATAGATATATTTTTTAGTATATTTTTTTCAATTATTTCAGCATTAATTATATTTATTGTGTCTTCAGTCTCATCTTTGATCCACAGCCCCTCCTCATTAATTACAGCAAGATATTTGTTATCATCAGTAAAATTATTTTTAAAATTCAAATAATTGTGTTTTAAACTCGAAGAAAATGCATGGAAAGCAATAATAATAATAATTCCTAAAGCAAAGGTTAAGTATGCAATAATCTTTATAATATCAAAATTGGTTACGCCATAATTTTTTAATAATATTAATTCATTCTTATTAAATAGATTAATAAAAAAAAGTTGAGTGGTTATTAAAAATATAAAGGGAAATATTTCGAAAATAATTGATGGTACGTTCAAAAATGTAAAAAGTAATGGATAATATATTCCTAAATTAAGACTGTTAAAAAAACTTACCTCTTCAAGTATATTTAATACGAAAATTAAACTAGTAAAAATTATTGTTATAATAAAAAAGCTTTTTAAATAGAGTTTAATTAAATAATTTTTATGACCACTTAGTAATTTCATGTCTATTCTTTTAATTTAAATTGTATAAATATATAAAAAATTAGGCTTAGTAAAAAAGGCATAATCAAAATTGAAATGTTTTTTAATAAAAATTCACTAGAATATTTGCTAAGAATTTGTGAAAGTATTATAAATATCATACCTGTCAAAAACACTAAAATCTTGTGTATATTAATATTATTTTGTAATTCTGATTTAAGTGCTAAACAACTTCCAAATAGACTTATTATAAGTATATAAAATGGCACAATTAGTCTCTTGTAAACCTCCTCATTAACATCAGATACGCTATTTTTATTACAATTCAAATTTCGTTCAACAAATCCAATATCATATTTATAAAAATTTCTTATACATTTTATTAGTAATCCGGTAGGTTGTTCTTGTATTTTGGGTGCAATAGTAGTTTTAGTTGTAAAATTTGAAAGATTAAATTTTGTTTTGTCAAAAGTAATTAAGTTAGTACTGTTACCACTTCTATCAATTATACTTCCGTTGTATAATTCAAGATAATATTCTTTGTTAACTCTTTTTAATAAACCATTTTTTGCTAAAATTATTTGTGAAAATTCAGCGTCACCCTCCTTCAAAAAAATATTTTCAAGCTGGCCCTTATCATTTTTTTTATCAATAAAAATTGTTAAATCTTCAACTGCATTTATAAATTTTTTAGATTTTAACAAAGAAGGAAAATAATCAATATTAGATGACCTAATATAAGACCTTGCTATATCCTGACTTTTAGGAACAATAAAAGCATTTAATATGATTTGTATGATTATTAATAGAAATGATATTTTAATTATAAAATTTAAAAATTTTTTTTTTTTAATTCCATTAGTCCAAAGAATCACTAATTCATTTTTTTCTTCATATCTTAAAATTGTATAAAATATAGATATAAAAAAAATAAAAAGTAATAATCGAGAGAAAATTTTTGGAAAGCTAAGAAAAGTGTAATATAAATAAACTTTAAAACTATGTCCATCTTCAGACACAAAATCTAAGTAATTTACCGCTTGTATCACCCAAACTATTAGACTTAAACTTAAAATGCCTATTAAAAAAAAACCGATAATATCAAAAAAAAATTTTCTAAAAATTAATTTTTCCATTGAATTGAGCCAATATTATTCATATATATCTCTTTCTTAAATTTATATTTTAAAAATTATGAGTGTTCAAGTCGTCTATAAAAATAGCAAAAAAATAGCTAATTCTAAATTTCAAGCCGTTTTTACAGGTGAAAATTTTACAATGAGTGAAATAAGTTCTTTGTCTAAATTAGAAATTACAAAACTAAAAAAAATAATAAATTTTAAAAATGTTAATTCAAATAACATTTTTCACTTAAATTTAGATAACAAAATAATTATTTTAATTCCTGTTAAAAAAAATTTTAAAATTAATGATTTTGAAATTCTTGGGGCTAAGTTATATGAGTATTTAAAAAATAACTCATTTAAAAAAGTTTCAATATCAAAAAATTTTATTAATATTAACAATTTTAATCATTTTATTCATGGTTTAAAAATTAAATCTTATGAATTTAATTTATATAAAGGTTCACAAAAGAAAAATTTATTTTTAGTTGAAGCTTTAATCAATAGATCAAAAAAAGATAAAATAAATATCCAAAAATTTAACTCTATTGAAGCGGGAGTTAATTTTGCTCGTGATCTTGTATCTGAACCACCGAATGTTCTTTTCCCTAAAGAATATGTAAATCGATTACTAAAATTAAGAAAAATTGGAATTAAGGTTACAGTTTACAATGAGGCCAAAATGAAAAAATTAGGTATGAATTCTCTTTTAGGTGTTGGAAAAGGGAGCTCAAAGGAGTCATACTTAGTTACATTAGAATATTATGGTAATAAAAAAAATAGAAGTAAATTATTTTCTTTTGTTGGAAAAGGAGTTTGTTTTGATACAGGTGGGATTTCTTTAAAACCTGCTAGATTCATGGAGGAAATGAAATATGATATGGCTGGCTCGGCAGTCGTGTCTGGTTTAATGCAAAGTCTTGCGTTAAGAAAAGCAAAAATAAATGTTGTCGGAGTGGTAGGCCTTGTTGAAAATATGCCAGGTGGAAATGCTCAAAGACCAGGAGATATAGTAAAATCATATAGTGGCAAAACTATTGAAGTTTTAAATACAGACGCAGAGGGAAGGTTGGTTTTAGCTGACGCATTAACATTTACTGAAAAAAAGTTTAAACCAAAATTTATTATAGACTTAGCCACCTTGACTGGAGCAATAATTGTATCCCTTGGAGAAGAATATGCAGGTTTATTTTCAAATAATGATGAATTATCAGATAAATTATATAAAGTAGGATTAGAAGTTAATGAAAAAGTTTGGAGATTACCTTTAAATAAAAATTATGATAAATTAATAAATTCTTCAATTGCAGATGTACAAAATATTAATTATTCGGGTGGAGCTGGCTCGATTACTGCAGCACAATTTTTACAAAGATTTATTTTAAAAAATACTCCATGGGCACATTTAGATATAGCAGGTATGGCTTTTTCAAAGAAAGCTGCAAATTTAAATCCAAGTGGTGCAACAGGTTTTGGAGTTAGACTGCTAAATCAACTAATAGATAAATATTATGAGTAATATTCAAAAAACACTTTCAATTATCAAGCCTGACGCTGTAGAAAGAAATTTAACTGAGGAAATTAAAAGTATATTTAAAAAAAACGGTTTTGAAATAACAAATGAAAAAAAAATAAAGATTTCGAAAGAAGAAGCTGAGAAATTTTATATAGTTCATCAAACAAAGCCATTTTATGATGAATTATGTAATTATTTATCATCAGGCCCAATAGTTGTTATGATTTTGAGTAAAGAGAATGCAGTTATAGCAAACAGAGAGTTAATGGGTGCTACTAACCCAGAGGATGCAAGAGAAGGCACAATACGTAAAAAGTATGGTCTTTCGATTGATAAAAATTCAGTTCATGGATCTGATAGCGAAGAAAATGCCAAAAAAGAAATAGATTTTTTTTTTAATACTTAGACAAAATTTTAATAATTGATTTCGGGTATAATTTATATTCTTCTTTTAAAACCCTGTTTTTTAGACTTTTAACATTGTCTTTTTTAAATATTTTGATCTTTTTCTGTAAAATAATTTCACCACTATCCAATTTTTCATTTACAAAGTGAACAGAACATCCAGTCATTTTTTCATTATTTTCTAAAACTCTTTGATGAGTATTGAGACCTTTGTACTTAGGTAACAATGAAGGATGAATATTAATAATTTTACCTTTAAATGACTTAATAAAATCCTTTGATAAAATTTTAAGAAATCCCGCTAAACATATTAATCGTATATTATTAAATTTTAAAATTTTTAATAAATCATTAATTTCGCGCTTTTTCGAAAAATTTATAATTTTAATTTTTATTTTATTTTTTTTTGCATATCTTATTCCATAAGCGTTTTTTTTATTTGAGATCACTATATTAATTTTAATAGGTGAATTATTTGTTTTCGAAAATTTGATTAAATTTTTTAAATTAGTTCCTTTACCTGATATAAATACTGAAGTATTTATTTTATTTACCCCAATTAATTTTGCCATTTAAAATAACTGATTTTTTTTCTTTAATTATCTTACCAATAACGTAGGGTTTAAATTTTGGATTAAAAAATTTACTTATTTTATTAAGATTATTCTTTTTAATTATAATACAAAAACCTACTCCACAATTAAAAGTTTTAATCATCTCTTCATCAGTAATATTAAATTTTTTTATCCACCTAAAAATTTTCAATGTTTTTATTTTACTTAAGTCAATTTCTGCACATAGTCCTTTTTGAATAACCCTTGATATATTATCTCTTAATCCACCACCAGTAATATTTGCGCAAACCTTTATCAATTTTTTTCTATTTAAACCCATAATTTCTTTAGTATATATTTTGGTAGGTCTAATTAATTCTTTTTTGAGAAAAGAATTTTTTTTAATAT
>MDTE01099354.1_pt1 | contig 10812 bp, 6 predicted proteins | sample 811231 | NCBI WGS metagenome assembly MDTE01 (sample SAMN05326651, study PRJNA326480) | marine metagenome | isolation source: seawater | place: Indian Ocean: Red Sea | collected 2010 | reverse complement strand
GCCCGTGGCCGAGGTCTTCCGGCTGCAAAACGCCGACGAGCTGGCCGAAGCCGAGCAGCGTTATCTCCCCCGGCGCGAGCCCGCGCGAGCCATCGTGCTGGCCGCCAGCCGCGGCCGCGAACTGGGCGACCTCACCGCCAATCGCCCCAAGGCCATGGCTCCCATCGGCGGCACGCCACTGCTGCACAAGCTGGCTACTCAATTCCGCAAGGAGGGCATCCGCGACCTGCTCGTCGTGCGCGGCTACGGCAAGGACGAAGTCCACGCCCCCGACGCCCGCTACGTGGACAACGAAGATTATGAAAACACTGGAGAGCTATCTACACTCGCCCACGCCGCCGATGCGCTAGAAGGCGAGGTGGTCATCGCCTACGGCGACATCCTGTTCCGCCGCTACATCCTCGGTTTACTGCTCGACGCCGCCAGCGACATCACCCTCATCGTCGATGCCGCGTGGCGTGAGAAAACCAGCCGCAACGGCAATGAAGACTACGTCCGTACCACCGCCCCCCACAGCCTGCAATACAGCGACGAAGAAATCCACCTCACCGAGATGAGCAATAAACTTGATCCCGAAGCAACCGATGGCGAGTGGATCGGCCTTTTAAAAACCTCCCTTCGCGGCTCCGCGACTTTGCGCGAGGCATTGGCTGAACTGCAGCAGCGCGACGACTTCCCCACCCTGCAAATGTCCGACCTCTTCAACCACCTCATCGCCAAGGGCGAGCCAATCCGTATCCTCTACATCACCGGCCACTGGCTGGACGTCGACAACCTCGACGACCTTGCCCGTGCCCAGTCCTTTTAAACCATGATCCCCGCCGCCGCCTTCATCGAGCACCTCCGCGAACTCGGCTATTCCCAGTACGCTGGTGTGCCCTGCTCTTACCTCAAGCCCTTCATCAACTACGTCATCGACGACCCTACCCTCGACTACCTCGGTGCTGCCAGCGAAGGCGAAGCCGTCGGCATCACGCTCGGCGCGCACTTCGCCGGCCGCAAGACCGTCACCATGTGCCAGAACTCCGGCCTCGGCAACATGGTCAATCCGCTCACGTCTCTCAACCACCCCTTCCGCGTCCCCACGCTGCTCATCACCACCTGGCGCGGCGAGCCCGGCGTGCCCGACGAACCCCAACACGAGCAGATGGGCCAGATCACCCACCGCCTGCTGGAAACCCTCGACATCCCCTGGCACCCCTTCCCCACCGACGAGGCCGCCATAGCACCTACCATGGACGAGGCCGAAACCCACATGGCCAAACACTCCCGCCCCTTCGCACTAGTGATGAGCAAGGACTCCGTCGCGAAACACACCCTGCAAACCCAGCCCACGTCCGTGGTCACGACCTGCGAGGCAAAGAATCTTTTAAACACCAACAGCGAACGCCTCACTCGCACCGCCGCCCTAGAGCTGACGCTGGAAACCCTGAACGGCGACGAGGCCCTCATCGCCACCACCGGCAAGACTGGCCGCGAACTCTTCACCCTCGCCGACCGCCCCGGCCACGTTTACGTCGTCGGCGGCATGGGCTGCGCCTCCGCCATCGGCTTGGGCATCGCGCACGACCGGCCGCGTCAGCCCGTGGTCGTCCTCGACGGCGACGGCGCGGTCCTCATGAAGATGGGCGCGCTCGCCACCATCGGCCACATCCAACCCGCCAACCTCCTGCACATCGTCCTCGACAACGAGGCCCACGACTCCACCGGCGGCCAAGCCACCGTCTCCCCCACCACCCGCTTCGCCGAAGTCGCCGCCGCCGCCAACTACCGCCACGCCCATGCCGTCACCAGCGCCGGCGATTTTTGCAATAGTTTAAAGGAACTCCGAAACACAGACGGCCCATCGTTGATCCACGTGAAAATCCAGCCCGGAGCCCCCACCACCCTGGGCCGCCCCTCAATCAAGCCCCACGAGGTTCGTGATCGCATCACGGAGTTTCTCCGCTCAAACGATTCTTAAATTGACCCTGAAAGCAACAGATTAAGATTTTGCGGAGTCAAGCGACGGGTATTGTGACCGTATAACTTCTGGGGAAGCAGACGCGCCACTTCCTGAACATGGGACAACTGCACTCCCAAGTCTCCCAGCCGCGTCGGCATTTGCAGCACTCCCAGCATTTGAATGAGCCGTTCCACCGACTGTTCCGCCGAACTCACTCCCAGCGACTGGGCCATGTGTACAAACCGCATTTGCACCGTGTTCGGCCCTCGCAAATCCGCGCAATCCGCCGTGCTCACCTGCCGGTTGTAATCTAGCAACCGCAACAGCAACACTCCAGCGAGACGCCCGTAAGGCACTCCCGTCCGAACAGACAAAGCCCCCGCCGCTGCAATCAAAAACGCCGGCGCAATGAGGTCAGCCGATTTTCCCGCCAAATTTGCCGCCCTTAAAAGCCCGGCGCGGCCTCCCGTTGTGGCGCCGTAAAACTCGTTCTCCAAATTTCCCATCAACAACCGCAACGCCTCCTGCGCATAGCCAATCGTCCCCTCATTGGCTTGAATATCCCACATCGATTCCAGCGCCAAAGCCAACGCCCCCAATCCCGCACCCGCAACCTCTGCCGCCGACAAGGTGCCCAACAGGGACGAATCCAGCATCACACACTGCGGCCGCATATGCGCGTGCGCCACGAAATGAATCATCCCATCGTCCGCATGAATCACCGCGAAATGTGTCGCCTCCGCCCCACTCCCCCCCGTGGTGGGGATAGCCATCAAAGGCTTGCCCGGCATCGCTCCACCCGGCTTGCGCCGCAGGTAAAGCGATGGATCCACCACCTGCGCCGCCAGGTGATTCACCGCTTTGGCCAGATCCAGCGCCGCGCCTCCGCCGATGGCCAGCACCACATCCGGCTGCACAGCCCGAAACGCCGCCACAGCCTCCACCAGCTGAGATTCCAGAGGCGGCCGACCCACATTATTGAACAAGGTCACTGCCCGCTGCCCCAGAAGTCCCTGCAGACGCCCCTCCGCCCCCGAGGCCGCATACCCTTCCGGGTCGGCCACAATGAAAACCGTCCTCGCCTGCAATTCCTCCAACCAAGGTCCCACCAGCTCCAACTGCGGAAAATCCCGCTGCCGGTTCATCGTCGTCGCAACAGATGGCAAGGACATCGACATCACGTGGAACTCACTCCAGAAAATGACACCCCCTCCATTGAGGCAAGTTAAAATCTCATCCAACCACCTCAGCCAAGGCTCAACACGGAATTCTTAATGCCAGTGATCTGGCATCAAATTGAAATGTAAAAATTCAAACAAACTCCCCCTTGGGGCAGCGAATGTCCCGGGCCTCTTACTACCTTGTAAGGCCCGTGAAATCGTTTAACCATTCGCCCGTGGCTCAGCCCTCGGTCATTTATAAGGAGTGGGACAAACCACTGCTGACCGTTGCGGTCGATTGGCTACTTGGCGACATCCCATCAGGAGTAGCGGACTTGCGCAGGTGGCAGCTCGTGGTACCCACACAGCAGGCGGGGCGGCGATTGCGGGAGGCGTTGGCGTGGGAGATGGATCAACGCGGCGGGGCATTGTTCCCGCCGAAAACCGGCACGCCGTGGCAGTTGGTGAAGGCCGATGAGAAGGCCGCGGCCAGCGAGTTGGCATGCCTGTGGCATTGGGACCGGGTGCTGGCGGACGCTGACATGGCGCAGTATCGTGCCCTCTTTCCTCATCCGCCGGAAAATCGCGATGCCGCTTGGCGCCGGCAACTCGCCCGTTCCCTGCACGCGATGCGCGGCACGCTTGCCGAGGGCGGCTTGGACTGTGCAGCAGTCGCAGCCGCGGACCATTGTCCCGAGCCCACACGCTGGCGCGATTTGAAAAAGCTCGAGGCGTCCTACCGCCGGTCGCTGGGCGATTTGTGGGACGTGCACGATGCCAAGTGCCAAACAGCCGAGCAGCCGCAGCTCGCCGATGGCATCCAAAAAATCGCTGTGCTCGGCGTGCCGGATCTGCCCGCGGTTGTTCAAACCGCGCTGGAACACTTGGCCGCGCAAGGCACTCCCATCCACCTGATCACCTTCGGGCCGGCGGGTGAAGAGGGAAAGTTCGATGATTGGGGCCGGCCCGTGGCGGAGGCTTGGGGGGAGAGGGAATTGCCGCTCGCTGAGGAGCGATTGTTGGCTTGTTTGGACGAGGCGGCACAAGCGCGGGAAATCACAGGGCGGCTTGCGGCGTATGGCAAACACCGTGCGCGGCATGCGGCAGTGGGCGTGGCGGATGCGGAGGTGACCCCGCGGCTGGAGCGGGCCCTGGCGGATGCGGAGATTGCCAGTTTCAATCCCGATGGCGTGCCGCTGCGGCGGGCGCCGTTGGTGGCGTTTCTCCAGGCATTGGCGGAGGTGCTGCGCCAGCCGAGCTTCGCGAACGCCGATGCGTTCCTGCGGCTCCCCGATGCGTGGGGCTGGGCAAATGGAGCGGTGGGAAAGTTTTCGCGGCGCCGACTGCTGCGCGGATTGGACAAGCTGCGCACGGAGCATTTGCCCACCCGGCTGGACGCGGCGGCGCGATTGCATTTCGAGGATGAATCCGCGGACCGCATTCATGCGCGAACGGTTTTGACCGAGCTGGAAAAGGCGCTGAAGCGAATTGAAAAGACTCCGCTCTCCGAAGGATTGCTGGAGTTTCTCAAGGCGGCATTTGGTGCGCGCAATTTTGTGGAGGGCCGCGATTGCGACACGGCGGATTTGGAGGCGGCGAAGGAATTCATGGCGAGACTGAGCGACTGGGAGGCGGCAGTGGACGGCGAGCGTTATCCGGCGGCGGATGCACTGGCGCTGCTGCTGGAGTCGGTCAGTCGCGAAGCGGTGTTTGCCGAGCGGCTGCCGGAGGCGGTGGACATCCAAGGCTGGCTGGAGCTGGCGTGGGAAGACGCGCCGCACCTGTTCGTGGCCGGCGTGAATGAAGGCAGCCTGCCCGAGGCGATTCGTGGCGACCTGTTCCTGCCGGACGGACTGCGCGAGCTTCTCGGCTTGCGCACCAATGCTGATCGTTTCGCGCGTGATGCGTGGCTGATGGAGCTGCTGCTGGCCACGCGCGCGAAATCGGGACGGGTCGATTTTTTCGTGGGCCGCCAACGCGCCAACGGCGAACCGCTCAAGCCGTCGCGGCTGCTGTTCCGGTGCCCGGACAAGGCGCTGCCCGCGCGCATTCGGCATCTCTTCGCCGAGCTGCCGCCCGGCCCACAGCCGCCGGCATGGCAGGCTCCCTGGAAGCTGGCCTCCGTGGCGGGCAAGGAGCTGGACCATCTCAGCGCCTCGGCGATCCGCGATTATCTCAAGTGTCCTTATCGTTTTTATCTTGGGCGAGTGGTCGGCATGAAGCCGATTGATTTTGAACAGCGCGAACTCGACGCGATGCGGTTCGGCAGCTTGGTCCATGCCGTGCTCGAGGCGTTTGGCAAGGACGCCCAGGCGCACAAGCTGAAGGACGCTGCGGCAATCCAAAGATTTTTCGCGGCGGAACTGGCGCGACAAGTGGAAGCCAAGTACGGCAAACGGCCGCCGCTGGCCTTGCGCGTGCAGCAGGAGATCGCCGGCCAACGGCTTGCGCATGCGGCGCACATTCAAGCGGCGGAACGCGCGGCGGGCTGGGAGATCACCCACTGCGAAAAGGAAATTAAGAAAAAGCTCGATGGCCTGCCGATCATCGGCTGGATCGATCGGATCGAGCGCAATCGCAAAACCGGCGCGATGCGCGTGCTGGATTACAAGACTTCAAACAAGGGCGATGGCCCCGCCAAGACCCACTGGCAACCATTCAAGGAGGGGCGTGACGATGCCGTGCCGGAATATGCGCGATTCGCCATAGCCGGCAAGCCGCACGTGTGGCGTGACCTGCAGTTGTTCATCTACGCATGGGCACTGGGCGAAATGGAGCGGGACGATCTCGAGCTGGGCTATTTCAACCTCCCCACCGTCGGGAGCGATGCGGGGGTGAATCTGATTACTCCGGTTAATCGCGAGGTGTTGGCGGCGGCGATGGCTTGCGCGCGCGGCGTGGTGGCAGACGTGCGCGCGCGGCGTTTCTGGCCGCCGGCGACAAATTTGAAGTACGACGATTACGAGGGCGTTTTGTTCAGCCAACCGGAAATGTGCGCGCTCGAGCCAAAGGGGGTGGCGGCATGATTCAGATTCCGAATGAAATGATTCGCGCCAGCGCGGGCACGGGCAAGACGTATCAGCTGACGAACCGGTTCATCAAGCTGCTGCTGTGCGGGGTGCCGGCGGAGCGGATCATCGCGCTGACGTTTACGCGCAAGGCGGCGGGCGAATTTTTCGAGGGCATCCTCACCAAGCTTGCGAAGGCAGCGGATGATTCGAAAGAAGCCAAGCAGCTCGCAAAGGAAATCGGGATGAAAGACACGAAGCCGGCGGCGTTTCGCGAGGCGCTGCGGCGATTGGTCGATGGCATGGGGCGACTTTCGCTCGGGACAATCGACGGGTTTTTTCATCGCGTGCTCGCGATGTTCTCGCTGGAGTTTGGCTTGGGCGGCGAGTTTGAAATGATGAGTGAATTTGAAAAGCAACAGGCCCGCCTGCATGTGCTGGAAATGTTGCTGGACGAAAACGCCGCACGCCAGGCGGGCCGCGAGAGCCTCATCGAGACGTATCGCCTTTCCACCGCAGGCAAGGACGAACGCCGCTTCGTCGGCTCGTTCGAGCAGCATCTCGAGAGTTGCCACGAGCTGTTCCAGCGCGTGCCGGATTCCACCCTGTGGGGCGATGCCGATCGCCTTTGGCCGACGGGCAATCCGTGGGTTAAGGAAAAAGCCAGGCTGCCTGACATGGTGGATGACTGGCGCCAGCACATCGCCGAGCAAGACGCATTCACGGATGAATTGCACCGCAACTGGAACGGCATCGCCGACTACCTGCAGCAATGGGTCCCGGGCAAAGAGTTGCTCAAGAAATCTCCCAAACTAATCAAGCAAGCGGTCGAGGGATTGGATGCGCTTGGCCAAGGCGCATGGAGCTTCGAGCACCGAAAGAAAACCCGCTCCGTGACCGCCGACTTTGCCCAAAAGTTGGGCCGCGTCCTGCGATATTGCATTGCCTGGGAACTGGAAGTCCGCCGCAATCGCACGCGTGGCATCCACAACTTGCTCGCCGCATTCGAGCAACGCTACGACGCCCAAGTGCGCCGGCCGGGGCGGTTGTGCTTTGCGGATTTGCCGGTGTTGCTGCAGGCGCGTGAGGACAAACTCGATCTCGAGTATCGATTGGATGGAGCGTTTGACCACTGGCTGCTTGATGAGTTTCAGGACACGAGCCGGTTGCAATGGCAGTCGGTGGCCAATCTCATCGACGAGGTGATGCAGGATCCCGAGGGGCGGCGCGGGTTCTTTTGTGTCGGCGACCAGAAGCAGTCGCTCTACCAATGGCGCGGCGGCGACCCGCGGCTCTTCGATCGCGTGGAGGAAATGTACTCCGGCGGGATCAAGTCCAGTTCGCTTGACGAATCGTGGCGCTCGGTGCCGGATGTGCTGGAGATGGTCAACGCCGTGTTCGGCTCGCCCATCATCACTGGCGACAAATACAACGTCACCGCCGGCGAACGCTGGCGCGATGGTTGGCGCAAGCACACCGCCGCCGAGCCGTTGGCCAAGAAAAAGGGTCACGCGATGTTCGTGACTGCGGACGATGCCGGCGAACGTTGGCAAGTGCTGCAACATTTGCTCGAGCAGCTGCAGCCCATCGAGCGCGGACTCGAGTGCGCCATTCTTGTGCAAAAAAACGACACCGTGCGCGAGGTCGTCAACTTCCTCCGCGGCGCACTTTCGGGCATGCCGGTCATCGGCGAATCCGCCACCAGTCCCGGCGCCGACAATCCTCTCGGCGCCGCGCTGCTTTCGCTCTTCCGCGCCGCCGCTCATCCCGCCGATCGATTCAGCCCCGGGCACCTTGCGCTCACTCCCTTTGCCGCGCATCTCCCCGAGGATCACGACGACCGCCAAAACGCCTTCCGCCAACTCCAGCGCGACCTCCATCAAAACGGCTTCGAGGCCACTTCGCGCGAGTGGATTGCGAAAGTCGAAACCGACCTCAACGACTTTTCCCGCTGGCGCGCGTCCCAATTCCTCGAGTTGGCCCGGCAATTCGACGAAACCGGCAGCCGCGACATCGATGCCTTCCTGCGCTTCATGCCCGCCCAGGAAACCACTGACGCCGCCGGCGCCAATGTCGTGCAGGTGATGACCATCCACAAAGCCAAGGGCCTTACCTTCGATGTCACTCTCGTTCCCGACCTCGAAAACCCAAAAGCCCGGCTCGACACCACCCGCCAAGACGCTCTCCACACCCACCCCGGCCAGGACGGGGGGGCGAAGTGGATCCTTGATTTGCCGCCAAAGGAATTGTGCGCACTGATCGACCCGCTGGATGAGGCCTCCGCGCAAGCCCGGGCCGAGGCGTGTTATGAAAATTTATGCAAACTATATGTGGCGCTCACCCGGGCGGCGCGTGGATTGTACGTCATTACCTCCACGCCCTCGGCGAACGCCGGTTATTTCCCGAGTTTGCTCATGGACACTCTGACGGAGTCCGATAATGAAGGCGCAGATTTGGCGGGCGGTCCCGCGTCTGCCAAGGTGCGATTCGAATCCGGCAGTTTCGAGTGGCTTGATAAGTGGAAGGCCAAAACGGAATCGGAAGACCCTGAAACGCCCTTTGAGCCGGACCCCGCCGAGTGGGGCCACCGCCGTCTCGCCCGCCGCCGCCCCTCCGCGCACGGCGGCACGCAATTTGGCGGGGCCAGCCTGTTCGAGCCCAAGGGCGCTGATGCGGCGGCGTTTGGCACGGCGGTCCACAACATCTTCGAGGAGATTGAATGGGCGGACGAGTCCACTGCGGCGATGCTTGAGGCACAAAAGGAAACAAACGCCGCTGCCGCTGCCGAGGTGAAACGTTGCTTGCAAGGTACGGAAGTGGCGGCGTTGCTTGAGCCGGATGCCGGCGTGAAGGTTTGGCGCGAGCGGGCATTTGAGTTGGTGATCGATGGCGAGTTTTGCTCAGGCGTTTTTGATCGCGTCCATCTCGGGGAAAACTCGGCGGTGATCATCGATTTCAAAACCGACCGCGTGGATGAGGACACGATCGATGACGCCGTGAAGCGGCATCAACCGCAACTGGATTTGTACCGCCGCGTGCTGTCACGCTTGACCGGGATCCCCGAGCAGGCCATCACCTGCCAACTAGTTTTCACCCGGATGGCTCGGGTGATGACGGCATGAAAAAAGCCCCCGCGAGCGGGGGCGTGAAATCGGTTGTGCCGAAAATTACTTGGGCAGGTTTTTCGAGTACTTCTCGGGGTTGGCCTTGAAGCGGCTCACGGCGCGGGTTTTGCTGAAATAAACCTTTTTACCGCCAACCTCCATGGACGGGCTCTTCGGGTGCACGCGAGTGTCGGTGTACACCGGGCAGAAAAGTTGCTTCATCGGCTTGATGGTTTTGGAGGCCACGGCTGCCAACTGCGGAGCCTGCTTCACGGAAACCACCGCGTAATAGTCAGGATTCTGGGCCCAAAGCTTTTTGCAGGTGCCGCAGCAGGTAAAGACCTTTACCCCCTTGTAGACAACAAACTCCTCTTCATCGATTTCGTCCTCGATCATCAACGGGCAAATCTTTTGATTCGGCGCAGCTTGAACTGAAACTGCGACGCCCAACACAAAGGCCGCCACCATCAGCATTTTCGTAAAAACATTCTTCAACATGTTCCTGTTATTCCTTTCAATTTCCCTTGTTCAAACGGGGTCGGATAAGACGCCACAAGAACTCGTCCGATTCAACTCATTTCTGCCACAAACATCGTTTCGCGCCAAAAAAAGGCCGTTTTTCACAAAAAAACATCAAATGCAGGTGGATACTGAACCTCTGCTGTCACTCCATCCAATGCCCCCGGGCCAAGCTCCAACGCCATGAAAGCCTCCCCGGAAAATGGGGAATTGAGCCCCTTCGCCCGCTCAACAGAAAATCCAAATCGTGGATAATACGCCGGATGCCCCACCACCAGCACTGCCTTGTGCCCTGCCTCCTGGCACAGTTTTAAACCCGTCTCCACCAGTTGCGTTCCCACCCCACGCCGCTGCCATTCCGGTTTTACCGCCATCGGTGCCAACGCCAACACAGGCATTTCGCCTACTTGAATCTCGCTGAACAGAATATGGCCGACCAGACCGTCCTCCACAACCTCGGCCACCAGTGACAAGCGGGCCAAGCCTTCCGCCCGAAGTCGATCCACCAAGTCAGCCTCGATCTCCGTTCCAAACGCCGCCCAATTCACCTCCCGTATCGGAATGCGATCCCCCCCCGTCTCCTCTCGAATCACAATATCCATCCAGCCGCACCGAGCCTTCGATGATCCAACCCAAACTGGCAACAAAAAACCCGCGCCAAGTGACGCGGGTGCTTTTAAGTGACTTTCCGTTTAGACGTCTTTCCAAGCGCGGTCAGCCGCCGAGGCGAGCACGGCGTCGCACACTTTGGCGGTCTCGAGGGCGTCGCGGAAGGTGGGGTTGCACGGGGTGCCTTCGTCGAGGCTCTTCAGGAAGTCGGCCACTTGATGGACGAAGGTGTGCTCGTAGCCGATGCAGAGACCGGGCACCCACCACTTGTCCATGTATGGCATGTCACCGTCGGTGATGTGCACGCTGCGCCAGCCGCGGGTCGTTGAGTCGTCGCGGTGATCAAAGTACTCAAGGCGGTTCAGGTCATGCAGATCCCAGCGGATCGAGGCGTCGGAGCCATTGATCTCCAGCGTGTACAGCGCCTTGTGGCCGCGCGCGTAACGGGTGGATTCAAACAGGCCGAG
>MDTE01146592.1_pt1 | contig 10813 bp, 9 predicted proteins | sample 811231 | NCBI WGS metagenome assembly MDTE01 (sample SAMN05326651, study PRJNA326480) | marine metagenome | isolation source: seawater | place: Indian Ocean: Red Sea | collected 2010 | reverse complement strand
TTGTTGCACTGCCTATTTTTTTCTGGTTGAAGCTTGGAGCACAAACCGTGAAATTGTTAGCTATAAGTTTTGTTGGTCTCGTTTGCGGTTCTCTAGGATTTGTTGCAAGAGCTGAGTCCTGTGCCGGCCCAAAGTTAGTCTGCGAAGCAGTGACCCGGGTGTTTGCGATTTCATCAGAGGTACCGTTGGCAAGTGCTGTATTTATTGATGCAAATTTGCTAGTAACAAATCGTCATGCAGTTGCTGATAGGGAAGAGGCTACGGTTTTTTTGCCTGGTGGAGGGCATAAAAAAGCAAAAATTTTGCCAACGTCATATCTGGGTGATCTTATACTGTTGAAAATCCAAGGGTCTGATGATTTAAAAGCTCTGGATTATTCGGCTGAGTTTTCAGTATCGTCTGAGGTCTATACTGTTGCCGCAGACCTAGGTCGAAAAAGTAAGATCCGCGTTTACAAGGCCGGTAAAATACTCAGCATGCCACCCCCAGGCAAACCGTTGGCCAGAATTCACCACACAGCGGAAAGTTTTCCAGGAAACAGTGGTGGAGCTTTAGTTGATTCTTTCGGGCGTTTGGTAGGCATTGTCACGTCTGGTGGGGATGGATACTTTGAAGCTATCCCAGTTACGCAAATAAGTAGCTTGATAGAGAATTCAGGTAGGAGGCATGAAAACATAAGTAAAAGACTTGGTTCAGCTTACCGGCAGTGCCGCAAGGCGATTTTTCAGGCGAATAATAGCAGAAAGGCAATGGAAAAAAAACATATCGACTTTATCACTAATCGATGTCTTGCGACTTCAAATAAGCAGTTATTAGATCTGGCCGGGCAAGCGCTTGGGTCGCGACGTCATTTTGCGAGTGCCATTGATTTGTTTGATTTAGCTATACAGCAAGATCCATTATCAATAAATTCCCGTCTTGGAATGGTTGTTACTTTACATTTAGCAGGTCGTTACAAGGCAGAATTTCCTCATCTCCAGCATTTGTTAAAAGTTATACCAAATAATCTTCAAGTGCTGAGGTTTGCCATACAGGCGGGCACTTGGGGTGAAAATATGGAGTTACGTAAATCAGGTCTAAAGCTACTAAAGCGCCATTTCCCGAAGATGGCACCGCTAGCTGAGAAAATAAGCACTTCCCCCCCACCCCTAAGGCAAAATTAATCTGAAGCTTTTGTAAGTTTTAGAATACAGATACTGGATAGAAAATTTGGTTATTAAACTGTAACAGTTTATCCTATATTGTTTCGCGAGTAAATTAAGGTAAGAAATCATCTGAAGGATCTGAAATCCATCCATGACTGAGAAGTGCGCGTGGCTCGTATGGTGACAATATAGCTTTCGAGAGAATAGCATTTTTTATTTCAGCAGCCTGCCAATCAGGATTCTTAGCTAGCAATCTAGCAGCTAATGCAACCACACGGGGGACGGCAAAACTAGAGCCTGAGGCTTTTCTTTTCATGCCTTGGTGATCTATTACAGAAATTTGCTCGCCGGGGACCATTATATGGACCGATTTTCGCCCCCAGTTAGATCCTTTTGCTAATTGGCCAAAGTTATTTGCTGAAGTGACTACTAATAAGTTTTCTAGGCCTAATGACGCTGGATAAACTGGATCGCTATCTAAATCACGATTATTGTTACCTGCAGAAACAACAAACAAAACGTCAGGTACCTTGCGTGCAGTAGTCTCAAATACTTCCCAGTTCTTGCGATCGTTTGACCCCATTGCCAGATGAACTATCCTAACACCTAGAGCGTTGAGATTAAAAATCAAATCGCGCATTCGATGCATATTGTACCTTGGAAACCGATACGGAACGATTCTGACTGTTGGTGCTTCACGGATCAGGATGCTTGCTACGGAAGTACCATGATGGAATGGGAAGAAAGGCGAACGACTGGTGTCAAGATCGAATGGGCGTTTATCCATATCCCAAAAGTCGTAGCCAAGCAGCTGGCCCGTGTTATCTCTCGCAAGACGTTGCTCAATAATTCCTAATGTGTAATTTACCCCGGTATCAACTAGCGCGACTGGAATGCCGCCCGGGTCTTTTCCAAGTGGTATAGGGGGATTTAGATTTCTTGATGAGGTGATCTGGGTAAATGTGTCGTCTAGGGTAATAAGACGTTCTAAAGTGCCTATCTTATTATAAATTAACTGCCGCCCTTCACGGATTTTACAATCTCTCTCAACAATAGCCATTGCAGATGAGCGCGGTTTACCCTTTTTCTTTTGTTGATGGTATTCAATGATTGACCGCTGCAGTTGACCGCCGAAAAACTTTCTGATGACCTTTAGAGCCGATCCGTCGTCCAGTTTGAATAAAAAAATTATCTGTCCGCGGCTTCCCGGTGTGCCAATTACTTTTTTTTTATGAAAACGGCCCCTTTTAAATGTTTGACCATCTGCTCACTTGCACCTGGTGTTACATTGCACGAAGAAACAATTGCCATTTTCAGTTGGTTGACACTCTTTATAGCAATTTGATGATTTTTTGGGTAAGCATCTGCTCCTAGAAAGAAGAGATAGCCAATAGCTTGAACAAATAAAAAAGCCTTCAAGCAAGGGATGGAAATCTGCCGACTAGAGGGTAATAAGTGTTTAAATTTTAGAAGCATGTTTTCCAATTTCATAACTATTGCAATGTACTTTATAAAAAATTTTTAGGAAAATACATGAAATAAGTAGGACTAAAAGTAATTTCTGCAAACACTTTTCTTCTGTTACAAGTAAGTTTTTCCTTGTTTGTAATGAAAATTATTGATAGCCAAGGCGTTTGCGGGGCAGGATAAGTATCGTGTTCGATAGTTTGCCTCTAAAAGGACGTGTTTAAGAACAAAAGTGTAAACTATTTATCGAGTGGATAGCTAGCCTGGGAGGCATGCAGTGACCCCGTCACTAGAAGCGATAATATTCTCGAGTCCGACAGTCTCTTTAAACATAAACCGACTGTCAAAGCCTTTAGAGCAACCCGAGCTTATGTTTAAGAGCTCCATGTTGAATTGTTCAGTAGCTTTTAAATATCCTAATTTTGATACGTCAACGCCAAGCTCTGCAAATATACCAGGACTTGAAACATCTTCAGATTCGAGTGATGCAGTCAAAACAGCCATATTTGTTCCAAAGGATTCCGAGGATTTGACATTGGGTGGATTTGGAATTTTTATGGATGATGATCGGCTCAACGAACTTTTGCAAAGGTACTGTGGCTTTGATATGGAAAGCAAAGAAGGCGTATCGGATATGTCGATTCTTAAAGTGCTTTCAAATATTCCTTCCTTGGATCCGTTTTTAGTAAAGGAAGCGTTGGGCCTTGAGAAAATAGAGATAAATCCAGCATATACAACAATTAGCGATGCAGAAAGAGCGGCAATTCGTGGCGTAATAGCTACAAAGGTTGAACCTATTATCGATAAGGCAATTGGGAACAAGAGTCTCAAAGAGGTAGAGGGTAAAGCTGATGAGTTTTTAGATGCAATTTGGAACCCTTCTGCTCCATCAGCCAACCTTTTTATTAGGGCATTCGGCATCAAGCAAACGGAAGCGCCACAAGTTTTTTCAGCATGGAAAGGGGTGGCTTTCTTTTATAACGAATTTACAAAAAGTACGTCGGGAATTGCAAAGGTGTTAGGTTGGCTTGGGTCTGAGCAATCACTGCCCAAGGAGTATAGAATTCTAGCTAAGGGCGAAAAGGAGCAAATTTCAATGTTCCGCAATAGTGTGCATAACAAAATCCGTAAAGTAGTTGAAAATGTAAATGGCATATTTAAGATCTATCATCACAGTCATTCGCGATTCATAGAAAATGATGATCCAACAGAATTTCGGACATTTCTTCAAAGCGCTACGGAATACTACTGGAAGCTTGGTGCTTGCAATGGGGTTCTTGCGCAAATTTCAATTACTTGGGATCGGTATTGTGGGCAGACTAATGGTAGACCGTTAGAGTACGCGGTTCTAGAGCGGTTATTTAAGGTTTGTGATAATATTTTGCAATCTAGAGGTGAGGGTTCAAGTCTAAGCGGAAGTGTATAGGGTTGTTTGTTCTTTCATGTTCGGTACCGAATGAATGTTGATTATTTTGGCATTTTACAATATTTGGGAAACGTAATTATCTTTTGGGCTTTCTTGCTTTCATACTTGCTATAATATCCTTTTGAATACTTAGGGCAATCCAGAGCAAGTCCTGCTATGATAATAGCTTTTCCAAGGTCTATATTGTGGAGATAACACTTTCCAACTAGTCGATCATATGATTTTTGGCCATTAAGCTCACACTTAATAGTTTCCCCAAGGATCAATTTCTTTAGGAACTTTTGCGCCTCTAATCCAAGCTCTTGATTAAGTTCTGGCGCAGAAATGCCGGCAATTCTGATCGGGATAGTACTAATTTCAAAAGTATCGCCATCACGTACATGATTAACTGTACCAATAAGAGCAGCCGGTTCTCCTCTAGAATCAACAGTAAATGTGAGAAGTACAAAAAGAACTATGATAGAATATTGCTTTCGCATGAGTTACACCGCGCTGTAATTTAGTACATTAGAAGAATTTAGCAGTTCAATTATAATGAACAAATACGAATGCTTCTAAAATTATTGTAACTTTTGATATTCTACTTTGCTACGTATTATAGACAGGTTTATAAAAGTGCTTTAATAGATACTTCCGAAAACGATGATTGATTGGGCATTGACTTTTGGAAAGTAAATAAAAACTTCTGAACTGGTAATTAAAATAACAGGGGATCAATCATGAGCGAGGTTTGGATCCCAATCACGGTTGCAGCCGCGTTCTTTCAGAATCTTCGATCTGCTTTGCAGAAGAAACTTAAAGGTAAACTTTCTACAGCAGGGGTTACCTATGTTCGGTTTTTTTATTCGTGGCCGTTTGCGCTTTTATATGTCTTGGGATTATGTTACTGGGCGAAATTTCCTATTCCCGACCCAAACTACAAATTTTTTGCATTTTCTATGTTGGGAGGGATATCGCAAATCATCTTTACAGCGTTGTTGATTTGGATGTTTTCATTCCGGAATTTTGCTGTAGGGACGATTTTTTCGAAGACCGAAGTACTGCAAGTCGCAGTTTTTGGATTGGTCTTGTTAGGAGATTCGTTAACTTTGTTGTCGGGTGCAGCAATTGGGATAAGTGTTGGGGGTATATGCATATTGTCGATTGGTAAAGGACAAATTTCCCTCTCCACATTGATTCTTAAGGCAAAGGAAAAATCAACATTGATAGGCCTGGCATCAGGGTTTTTTCTGGGCATTTCAGTGGTATTTTTTCGAGGAGCATCATTAGCGCTCGATTATAATGGTACGGTAATGGCAGCCGCCTACACTCTATTATTTAGTGTTACGTTTCAAACTATTGTGATGGGTTTCTATTTTCTATGGCGAGGGCTATCTGAATTGACTGCAGTATTATCTAATTGGCGTAGTGGCCTTCAAGTTGGTATCGTTGCAAATTTTGCGTCAATCTGTTGGTTTACTGCGTTTAGCATCCAAAACGCGGCCTATGTTCGTGCCCTTGGCCAAATAGAGTTAGTGTTTACATGTATCGCTACTATATTTTTCTTTAGAGAAAAAATCAGTTATTTTGAAGCTTATGGAATTGCTCTGGTCACACTTGGAATTGTATTGTTAGTCCTAGCATAGTAGGTAACTAAGTATCAAGTTTGCTCTCAAAGATAATGAGTAATTTATGGCAATAACCCCCCAGCAAAAGACAGCGCTAAGAAACACTTTGGTTGATGCTGATTTTTCTGAACTGCCAAATTATCAGAAAGGGAAGGTTAGAGATTCATTTGTTCTGGGCGATGGCCGGCGGATTATAGTTTCAACCGATCGACAATCAGCTTTTGACCAAATTTTGGCGTCAGTTCCATTTAAAGGGCAAGTGTTGAATCAAACGGCTCAGTTCTGGTTTAATGCACTGGCCGATATCTGCGATAGCCATGTGCTCGAATATATAGATCCTAACATAGTGATTGTAAGTGATCTTGAAATGCTTCCAATTGAAATAGTTGTTCGTGATTATCTAACCGGTTCTACAAACACTAGTATATGGACTATGTACCGGGAGGGTGCGCGTGATGTGTATGGCTACCGCCTGCCAGATGGCTTATCGAAAAACGAAAAACTGCCTAAAACACTTTTAACCCCGACAACTAAAGGAGAAAACGGAGAACACGATATTCCTCTGACAAAAAAGGAAATATTTGAACGGGCTTTGATTACGCCAAGGCAATGGGACGAGTTAGAGGTAATGGCATTTGCTTTATTTGACCGAGGAAAAAAAATTGCTTTGAAAAACAACCTGATATTAGTAGATACAAAATATGAATTTGGGCTGACCCGTGGAGGTAGGATTGCGCTTGCCGATGAAGTGCATACACCGGATTCAAGCCGTTATTGGGACTCTAGAACCTATTTTTCACGCTTCCTTCAAGGGAGCGAACCTGTAAGCCTTGACAAAGAATTCTTGCGACTTTGGATTTATCAGCGTTGTGATCCGTATAATGAAAAAATACCAGAGATACCTGAGGAAGTCCTAATTGAATTTTCAGAAAAATATATTTCTCTTTTTGAGACAGTTACAGGCAAAAACTTCAAAAAACCGGACATTAATATTTCTGTTCGCGATAGGGTAAAGCAGTCTTTAAAAAATAGTTTTCCCCAATATTTCTAGATTATCATTACAACAAAAAAATAAATTCTAACCATAATTCCTACGAGCAAAAATGTATCTGCACCTCAATAATCAAGCCATGTCCCTTTTCCCATAGCCTTAGCCTTTTCGAAGACACGTTTGGCTATCACGGCATCTTCGACGGCAACACCGAGGTTTAAAGTTAGTAGAGTTTCGTTTTCAGATGAACGTCCTGGGCTTAGTCCTGCCGCAACTGAGCCGAGTTCAGAAGTAACAGTTTGCAGGTTTAAAAAATATCCATATTCTTTGAGGTGTTCCATTTGCCCTATGTCGTCAGTAAAAAGTTGGTCAACTGCTCGTATTGATGATGGTTGCCAATAGCAATCATAGTCAATAGTTATTCCAAGCGCACCTTTCTCTAGCCAACCAGGTTCCATAGTGCGTTGAGTGTTTGCTTCAATAGGGCCGCCTGTAACCATGATTTGTGCCTCGAGCGCAACTTCTTTTGCATTTTTACAGGGGATAACTTGGAGACCGTACGCACCCTCAACTTCCTTTGTATATTCCGTCAAAGCCATTGGAGAGATATCATAGGCTTTAACCGTTTGTATTTCAGAGCATTCAGTGAGAAATGCTTCAACGTGCATGCGGCCTTGTGTCCCGCAACCAATTATACCAATTGTCTTCGTTCCTGGATTTGCAAGGTGCCGCATGGCAACGGCAGAAGCAGCCGCAGTTCTTTTTGCGGTAATCCATGTTGAATCCATTATCGCAAAAGTTAGCCCTGTCTCAATGCTATTGAGCATCAACAAGCCAGTTAAATAAGGTAACTGGTAGTCAGTATTTTTTGAAGACCCGCTCTGCCACTTGCAGATGGCTGTTCCAACCGCAGGCACCGCACTGCTCATCGCAGAGAAGAAACGGAGATTGTCAGAAGGAATCCAGTGTTTGGGCGGCATATGGGTGCGTCCGTGTGCCTTTTCAATAAGGGAAAATTCTACTGCATCAATGACTTCACCCATTGAAAGGTTAATAGAAGCAACGTCTGCATAGCTTAAATAAAGCAATTTGATTGGTAAGTTTTGTGAGGCCATAGCTTTCTTGTTACCTGATCTATGAAGCGATAATTTGGAGAGTTGAATTACCCTGGAACCTATTGCTAAAATATATAAAAATAAAGTTTTAAGTGCTGAATTGTCGAGGGCCAGCTGACTTTAATTTGCGTAAGAACTCAGTGTGCTGTTGTTGAGTGAAAGTCTATAGAAGCATAGGGTTGAATTGTGTCTATTGGGAAAGTAATACAAACATTGATGATCACCCTTATTTGCTTGGCAGTTCTAGAAGGCTTGATAGCATTTTCATTATATGTTCCGTGGGCGTATCAGTTGATCCCAACCCTAGCTCAGGGTGCTGTATCACGAATATACACAAAACATTTGGTCCGGCATATCTCTCTGCTGCCAGAATGTGCCCAATATGACCAAGAGACCTTTTATATATTGAAAGCTAACAGTACTTGTAATTACTCAAACATAGAGTTTGATACCACTTATTCGATTAACAGTGCAGGGGTTAGAGATGATGAACTAGCATTGACCGAACCAAAAATAATCGCACTTGGTGACTCTTTCACTATGGGAGTAGGTGTAGAACAGGATGAAACATTTGTAGAGCGATTAGCAGCATTGACAGGAGAGAACATACTCAATGCGGGGATCAGTTCATTTGGAACGGAACGGGAGTACCTCTTGTTGAAACGTTTTGATCTTTCAAAACTTAGGATTGTTATTTTACAATATTCGGACAACGATTTTCTAGAGAATGCTGAAGCAGTTAGGCAAAAGAATTTAAATATCAAATCCCGATCAGAATATAATAGAATTAGTGCTAAGCACCTCCGGAAGACAGAATATTTTCCTTTTAAGTTTGCAGTGGGTTTTTTCAGGGATGCGTTCAGCTCCGGTATTCAGATAATAAATAGGAAGATAAAAGAAAAGACTAAAACCCACTTGGGTGAGGAAGTAAAAAATTTTCTAACAATTTTTGCTAAGATAAGACAGGTAGCTCCTTCAGCGAAGTATATTTTAACAGAACTCAACGGTCTAAAACGATCGCGAACTGCTTTTCTTAATTCGGTAAATGAATATTTTATGCATGATAGCTTGGTATCTGTAATAAAAATCGAAGATAAGGCGAGTATATCCAATTACTTGCCAATTGATGGGCATCTTAACAGGTCTGGTCATGAATTCGTGGCTAAAGGATTAGCACCCCTAATTTTACAATATTTGGAAGAGGACGAGAGCGCGCGTTAATTGTTTGAATAAAATGAATCTAATCTGTGGAACATTTAACAGGTTTCGTCATTGTATCTTTATTGTCACTGGTGGAGCCGAGGGGAATCGAACCCCTGACCTCTACAATGCCATTGTAGCGCTCTCCCAACTGAGCTACGGCCCCTTGCCTTATTTATCAATGACTTTCGAGGAATTTGAAAACCCCTAAAAAAAGATTCATTGAAATTTCCCAAACTCTTCACAAATTCCCCCCTACTTTGGTGATCGATTAACCTTTAACCCTTTACCAACTATCCATCCACGCGGCAATACCTCGACCAATTTCGTCCGGAGAATCCTCTTGGACAAAATGGATACCCTTAACTGTCAGTTCTGTCGTATTTGGCCAGGTCCTGCAGAATTCGCGCTGTGGGCCAATCAATATGGCCCCGGGGTCAGCATTAATGAACAATTTAGGAAAGTCTGTTGTTGCCATCCAATTGCCATAAGCTTCTACAATTTCGACAACGGAGGCAGGTTCACCATCCAAAGGTATCTGTCGCGGCCAACTTAACGTAGGACGGCGGCCTTCCCCAGCATCAAGAAAGGGGCGGCGATATTCAGCCATCTCATCTTCAGTGAGATCTCGAAGGATTGAGCCTGGAAGCACCTTTTCAACAAAAATATTTTTCTCCAACACCATGCTTTCTCCAGCAGGAGACCGAAACCCTTCGAATACGGGGCGAGCGTCCTGGTTAAATTCATTCCATGACATGGGTTTGGTGATAGCTTCCATGTACGCAATGCCTCTGACGGTATCCGGATGCCGGTGCGCCCAATGAAAACCCAAAGCAGAACCCCAGTCATGCACAACAAGCGTAACATTCGCAGAAACTCCGATCGCTTTTAGAAATGCATCCAAGTAATCGCGGTGTTCCAAGAAACCGTAGCTTTCCCGACTGCTATTATCGAGTTTATCAGAGTCACCCATTCCGATCAAATCCGGTGCAATCAAACGCCCTCGCCCTAATAGATGTGGTATTACATTGCGCCACAAATAAGAACTGGTAGGATTGCCGTGAAGAAAGACAATTGGGTCCCCCACGCCCTCGTCCACAAAAGCCATAGATTTCCCTTTAATGTTAATAACCTTCTTATTCATATCCGTTGGCCCCTTCCAAAAGGGTTTGGTAAATTTCTAAGTTAAAGATTTTTTAGTTAAACTATGAGCTGACGGCATTCCAAATTTTTGATTTCCGAACATTTCGTGGAACTTAGTTAGCTTGACATAACACCAAGTTTATCAAAATCAAAACTTGGTTGCAACTTGGTTGTAGGGAAGAAAAAGCCACTGTTTTCTGCAGCTCTAACTAACTTATTTTATTGACGTTTTTATCTTGTCTTGGAGTTGGTCAGGAGAGCTAATCTTATGCCATTGTAGCGCTCTCCCAACTGAGCTACGGCCCCCTTTCTGGGTTTTTCAATAATCTACAGTAAAATTCATTCAGCATAGCCTGCTGTGCTAGTAAAGAAAACTAGAAGACAAAATAATATTTGGTTCTACATAAGGCAAGTTTGTCCTGTGTCCGTAAATTTAATCTTTGATTGGATTTTCTATCTCTAGTTGTTCCTTTACTTCAGAAACGTCAGTATCTTGATCATCGATTGATGAGGTATCTTCTATTACCGTATCATCTAAAACCGTATCGTTTATTGCAGCATCATCTAAAACTGCATCATCTAACGCTCCATCATCTATAGGGTCATCACTCAATTCTTCAGCAATTTTTCCGTTCCCCGTTTCTGTCTGCATAACGTTCTTCTCAGCAGCTTTGTTGGGAATAAGCTCGATCTCAGCATTTTTTTCCGTACTTGGTGTT
>MDTE01140315.1_pt1 | contig 10815 bp, 11 predicted proteins | sample 811231 | NCBI WGS metagenome assembly MDTE01 (sample SAMN05326651, study PRJNA326480) | marine metagenome | isolation source: seawater | place: Indian Ocean: Red Sea | collected 2010 | reverse complement strand
TTTCATTCATCTTTATTAGAGTCTTGTGGAACAAGAGGTAGAGCTCCATTCGAGTCAATTTTATCTCATGGTTTTGTTGTGGATGGTAAGGGTTTAAAGATGTCTAAATCATTAGGAAATGTAATTGCCCCTGAGGATATTCTGAAGAAATATGGTGCTGATATTTTAAGAATTTGGGTAGCTTCTTCTAATTACGCAGAAGATCTAAGAATAGATTATTCTATTTTAGATCAACACGCTGAGTCTTATAGAAAAATAAGAAATACATTTAGATATTTATTGGGAAATATAAATGATAATTTTGAGGTTATTGATTTAGAAAGTTTGAACATTAAACAACTGCCTGAACTTGAGCAGCTTATGCTTCACAAATTATATTCTCTTAATTTAAATTTTAAAAAATATTTTAATAATTATGATTTTCATAACTTGTATAAAGAATTATTAAATTTTTGTACGGTAGATCTTTCAGCTTTTTATTTTGATATAAGAAAAGATTGTCTATACTGCGATCCTCAAGGTGCCGAAAAAAGAAAAGCAACAATAATTTTACTAAATATAATTCTGAACTCTCTTATGAGATGGTTTGCTCCTATTTTGTCTTTCACCACTGAAGAAATTTACAGATTATTGTTTAGTAATAAAAAAAGTATACATCTGGAAAAATTTATAGAATTTCCTGAAAAATTTAATAATCAAAGATTAAATGAAAAATGGAAGCAATTGATAAAGATAAGGGATATTTGCAATATTAGTATTGAGGAAAAAAGAGCTAGTAAAGAAATTGGTTCGAGTTTAGAGGCAGAATTAAAAATTGAAGTTAATGAAAATTTAAAAGATTCAACAAAAAACATAGATTTTTCTGAACTTTGCATTACCTCAAAAGCTGATTTAGTTTATGTTAATAAAGAAGAAGTGGTAGCATTTACCAACAAAGCAAAGGGTTCAAAATGTTCTTTGTGTTGGAAAATTAATGAAAAACCATGTCAAAGAGAAACTTGCCCAAAACATAATCAATGAAATTTAAATTTATAAGGGGAAGTTTATTTATAAATACGTTAATTGTATTTATAATTTTTTTTTTAGACAGAATTTCAAAATCTATAGTAATCAATTTTAATCAAAATAGCTTATCTGATGAATTATATTCTTCTAAGTTTCTCAATATCCAGCTGATTTGGAATAAAGGAATAGCATTTGGTCTTTTTTCTTTTGATCAAAATAGTTTATATAATTTATTAACAATTTTAATTTCATTAATTGTTTTAGTTATTTTATATTTAATTTTCAAAAGTAAGGGTATTGCGAAATATGCTCTATTAATGATTTTTAGTGGAGCTTTAGGAAATCTATATGATCGAATATTATATAAGGCTGTTCCAGATTTTATTGATGTTCATATCAACGGATATCATTGGTTTATTTTTAATATTTCAGACATTTTTATTTCTATTGGAGTAATAATTATGATATTTTTTGAAATATTAACAAATAAGAAAAAATATGACTAAAATAAAAATCTTGTTTTTAAGTTTTTTGATTTCGATAACACTACTAGGCTGTAGCTCAGTAAAACAAGCATTCGACTCTGAAAGAAAAAATAGCACAGATGAATTTTTAGTTGAAAAAAAAAAATCTCTATCATTTCCACCAAATTATAATGATTTACCTAAACCAAAGATTAAAAATATTTCTGATAAAGAAGAAGAGGATGATATTAAAAACTTGATAATAAGTGAAAAAATTAATTTTCCAAAAAATCAAAAAATTAATAAAAAACTAGAGATATTAATTTTAGAAAAAATTAATGAAGATAACTAATAACATTTATCTTTCTGGTTTCAGATTAAAAAAAAAAAGAATAAATTAAAAAATATTTTAAATTTTTTTTTAAATGAAAAAAGCCAAGTACTTTTATCATTATCTAAAGATTATAAAGATAGTTTTAATATAAAAAATTTAAAAAAATATAAAAATAATTCTACATTTAGATTGATAGGTATAGGTGGATCTATACTTGGCTCTCAAGCTATTTACGATTTTTTAAAAAAAAAAATAAAAAAAAAGTTTTTATTTGTTGATAATCTCGCATCAAACAAAAATTTTAAGAAAAAAAAAATGACCAATTTGATTATCTCAAAATCTGGAAATACGATTGAAACAATTGTTAATTCAAATATTTTAATTAAAAAAAAAGATCAAAATATTTTAATTACTGAAAATAATGATAATTATCTAAGTTTAGTTGCAAAAAAGTTAAGAGCAGAAGTAATTCATCATAACAACTATATAGGAGGAAGATATTCAGTATTGTCTGAAGTTGGAATGTTGCCAAGTGAATTGATGGGATTAAATTCAAAAAAATTTAGGCAGCTTAACAATTTAATAAAAAATAAAAATTTTTTAAATTCATTAATTTCCAATGCAGGTGCAATAATATCATTAGTTAAACTTAAGAAATTTAACTCTGTAATTATAAATTATGATCAGCAATCAAATAATTTTTTTAACTGGTATCAGCAGTTGGTTGCAGAAAGCTTAGGTAAGAATAACAAGGGTATTTTACCAATTATTTCATCTATGCCAAAAGATAATCACAGTGTCATGCAATTATATTTAGATGGATTTAAAAATAATTTTTTTACCTTTTTTTATGTGAAAGAAAATAATTCATTAAAAATTAATAATAAAGAAATCTTTTCAAAAAGAAATTATCTAAAAAATAAAAATATTGATAAAATTTTATATTCTCAAAAAAAAGCAACAGAAAATGTTTTCATTAAAAAAAATTTACCTTTTCGAAGTTTTGAAATTAAAAAAAGAGACGAGAAGACTCTTGGAGAATTATTTTGTTTTTTTATCTTAGAAACTATTTTGATTGGAAAAGCTTTAAAGTTGAACCCATTTGATCAGCCTGCAGTTGAATTAATAAAGACTGAAACAAAAAATTTATTAATTTAAATAAAAATTTCCAAATATTATTTTTGATATACCATATTTTTTTTCGACTAAAATATTAAATTTTTTAGGAAAATAATTTTTTTCTTTTTTATGTCTGTGTATTATGATTATTCCATTTTTATCAAGAATTCTATTCTCATAAATTAGATAAATTAGTTCAAATATTCTTTTTTCTTTATATGGTGGATCTAAAAAAATGATATCAAAACTTTTATTTAGTTTTTTATTATTAAAAATTTTAAATGCATCTATCTCTAAGACATCAAAATTTTTTAATGAATTTAAATTATTAAGATTTTTTTTTAAAATTTGTAAAATTTTATTGTAATTTTCAACAAAAGTTACATGTTTTGCCTCCCTAGATAAACATTCTATTCCAAATGAACCTGTACCAGAAAATAAATCTAATATTTTCGATTCCTTTATTTCAACTGAAAAATTATTAGAATGATTTATTATATTAAAAATTGATTCTTTAGTAAGATCTTTCAAAGGTCTAGTTAAAACATCTTTAGGTTTTAAAATTTTTTTTCCTCTAAAATTTCCTGCGATAATTCTCATTTATCTATTACTTTGAATGCAATATCCCTTCTATAGAAACCTTTCTTCCAATTAAGTTTTTCAAGATATAAATGTATGTTTTTTCTTGCTGATGATAAATTGTTAGATGTTGATACGAAATTCAACACCCTTCCTCCAACTGCAACAATTTTATCTTGATATTTATTAGTTCCCGCATGAAATATATAGCTATCTTTATCTATTATTAATTTATCTAAATTATTTATTTCAATATTTTTTTCATATTTTTCAGGATAACCATTTGAACATAAAACGACACATAGACTACTTTTTCCAATCCATTGAATATTTGTTTGATCAAGTTTTTTATCTACACAATTCAATAATATTTCTAAAATATCTGTATTCAACATTGGTAAAATAGTTTGGCATTCTGGATCTCCCATTCTTACATTGTACTCAATTAGGTATGGTTCGTTTTCTTTAATCATTAGTCCAGCGTACAAAAATCCTTTGTATATTGTCCCCAAATTATTAATCCCCTTAATTGTTGGTTTGATTATTTTATCTAAAATTTTTTTTTCAAGTTCATCATTAATTAATCTTGAGGGTGAATATGCACCCATGCCACCTGTGTTTTTACCATTATCACCCTCTCCAACTCTTTTATGATCTTGGGCTGTACCAAAATTTTTTGTTGTTACACCATCACTTATAATAAAGTAACTCATTTCTTCACCATCAAGAAATTCTTCTATAAGAATATTTTCTGCTATGCCAAATTTCCCTTTGAAAATTTCTTCAACAGCTAAGTAAGACTCCTCTTTACATTTACAAATATATACACCTTTTCCAGCAGCCAAATTATTTGCTTTAATTACAATTGGAAATTTAGAATTATCTAAGTATTTTTTTGCATCCAATTCGTTTTTAAAAATACCAAATTTTGCTGTAGGAATATTATATCTTTTGCATAGATTTTTAGTGAATATTTTTGATCCTTCTAATTGAGAAGCTAATTTATTTGGCCCAAATACTTTTAATTTAAACTTCTCAAGATAATCTACGATGCCATTTACCAATGGTTCCTCTGGTCCAACAATTACAAGATCAACTTTTTCTTTGAGTAAAAAATCTTTTATTTTTAGAAAATTATTAAAATCAATTGAGATATTTTCTGCAACATCAGAGGTTCCAGCATTCCCAGGAATACAATAAATTTTTTTTGCTTTTTTTGACTTAGATATTAAATATGTTAACGCGTGTTCTCTTCCACCACTTCCAATAATTGCAATTTTCATTTATTTATTTATATATACTATTTGTGAAAAATAAATTAGCTAAATTAAAATATTTACCAAACAACTTTAGTATATTAGAAGAAGGAGATCATGTAATTTGTGCAGTTTCAAAAAAAAAAATATTTTTACAAAATCTTAATTATTGGAATGTAGAAACACAAGAACCTTACTTCTCATATATTGAAGCTGCAAAAAAAAAAGAGAAAGATTTAGAAAAAGTATAAAACTCAATATTAATTTTTCCATCTATCGTGTGTCCAAATCCATTGATCAGGATTTTTAAGTATCATTTTTTCAAGAATTTTATTTAGTACTAAAGTAATTTCCTGAATATTTTTATTTCTATTTATTTTAATTGGTTTTGAAATGTACATTTTAAAAAAATATTTTTTTTTTCTTTCAATATAAACTGGAACCAATTCACAATTGTACTTCTTTACAAGTTGTGCAGGAATAGTGGTTGTAGAAGCTAAACTATCAAAAAATGTGATCTTTTCACCCTCTCTTACTCTTTGATCAATCATAATTGCAATAGAAGTGCCTTTAAGTAGATGTTTTATAATTTCTCTAGTTCCAGCTCTACCTTTTTTAATTTGTTTTTTACATATTTCATTAATTCTAATTTCCTCCATTGTTTTATTTAGATAGATATTATTTAACGGTCTATATATAGCAGCAAGATCAACACCTGCTTTTTCAATTTGCATTGCCATTAATTCAAAATTATTAAAATGACCTGATACAAATACAAATTTTTTCTTTTTTTCTCTAATACTTTTTAGGTAATTGAGCCCTTCTATTGAGATATAATTTTTAAGTTTATTATTTCTGAAATCTTTCAAATGAATGTATTCTCCAAAAATTCTTCCATAATTTCCTAAAACATTATTCGCAATTTTATCAAAATTAACCTGTTGATAAATATTAGCTTTCTTTAAATTTTTAATTATAGATTTTTTAGATCTAAATAGAGAACCAAAAATAGTACCGATTAAATAACCAAGATTTGAAGAATTTTTATATCCAATTATTTTAAAAATAATAAATATAAATTTAATTATTATAAATTGAATTATGTGATTAATTTTTTTCATAATTTAGAATTTAAAAATTTTTTAAATTGGTTTATTTTTTTTATTTTTAAATTTACCTGTAAATAATTTATACTATTTCTTTCATAATTTTCTAATCTGAAATAATCTTTTTCTGTCGTAATTATATTTAGCTTGTTCGCTTTAGCTAATTTTTTAATTTTGATTAATTCTTTTTTAGATATTTTATAATGATCTGGAAAAAAAATTTTTTTTTTTATTCTAAAATTATATTTTTCTAGAGTATTTTCAAATTCTTGAGGATTTCCAATGCCACAAAACATAAGATAGTTTTTTTTATTTTTTAATTTTTTAAGATTAATTGGTTGATATTTTCCTTCGAAAATTTTTAAATTTTTATTTATTGATTTTAATTTTTTAGTTAGTTGAATATTTTTTTTTTCTCCATTTATAAATGCTAAATCATAATTTTTTAATTCATCCAGATTTTCTCTCAAAGGTCCCGCAGGTAATAATAATCCGTTTCCAAAGCCTTCTTGTGAGTTGAAGCATGCAATTTTTAAATCATATTTAATGTTTTTTTGTTGTAATCCATCGTCCATGATGGCTAGATCAAACCCTTTTTTTTGTGCGATAGATAAAGCAACTTTTCTTTCTTTATGAACTAATAATTTACCTTTTTTTTTAATTAAACTAATTTCGTCATATTGATTTGAATATTTTTTTTTTATGATGGTAATTTTTCTATTTTTTTTACTTAATTGTTTTTGCATTTCAATTACCAAAGAAGTTTTACCCGTTCCACCTACACTTAAATTTCCGACGCAAATAGTTTTGATAGAATATTCTTTTTTAAATGATTGTTTTTTAATTTGATTAACAAAAAAAGTAATTAAAGAAAGTGGATACAGTAAGAGTGAAATAATATTTAAATTTCTCCAAAATTTTGGTTTAATAATTTTCATTTAATAAATTTATTAATATACAATAAATTTTGTTTTAGGACTTTATCTCCAATTTGAAATATTTTATCTTTATTTTTATTAGACATTTTGTAATCTAATTTTCTTTCTATTATTTTTTCTTTAAAAGAGCGGCTTGTAATAGTTGAGGATAATTTATTTTTAATTAAATAAGCATATATTTCCTTAAAATTATCAATATTTGTACCATTTAATATATAATTTCCCAATCTAGCAGGCTCGAGGGGGTTTTGTCCTCCATGTTTAATAATTGATCCACCAACAAAGGACACTTTACTTAATTTAAAAAATTTCGATGATTCACCATAAGTATCAACTAAATAAATATCATCATTTTTTTTTAACCTATTATTTGAAGAGTGAGTGATTGTATTTAAATTTAATTTTTCTAAATCTTTAATTATTTGATGTGAGCGATTTATATGCCTAGGGATTATAATAGTTAACAAGTTATTAATTTTTTTTTTTAATCTTTTATGTAAATTTGCAATCAGTATTTCTTCAGTTTCATGTGTACTCGCCGCGCACCATATTTTGAAATTTTTAAATTTTTTTTCAAAAGCTTTTGATTCTAAATTTCTAAATTTACGGTCACCATAGTATTTTAAATTTCCTGCAAGCTTAATTTTTTTCACTCCTAATTTTTTCAGATATCTTTTAGTTTCTAAGTTCTGAGGTAAAGCTAATGTGATTTTACTAAATACATTTTTTGCAAAAATTGGAATTAAACTCCATCTTCTAAAACTCTTTTTTGTAATTCTAGCATTTAATAATATTATTGGAATTTTTGAGCTTTCTAGGTTTTTCAATGTATTTGGCCATATTTCAGAGTCTACAAAAATAGCTAATTTGGGTTTCCAATTTTTAATAAATTTTTTAGATATATAGTTTGTGTCCAAAGGATAATATTTATGAAAAGTTTTTTTAAATTTAATTTTAAGCTTGTTAAAAATTTTTGCAGAACTAATTGTGGTTGTTGTAAGAATAATTTTTTCTAATTTTTTGTTTTTTTCTAATTTTTTCAAAATTGGAATAATACTCATCATTTCCCCTACGCTTGCAGCATGTATCCAAATAATTTTTGAACTATTTTTAACTGAGTAAGAGGAATATTTTTCGAGAAATCTTTTTGGATCTTCTTTACGTTTTAGTATTCTAAAAAAAAAAATTAAGGGTGAAAATAAAATAATTATATTAGTTATAATTCCATAAATAAAATACATGATTATTTTATCTGTTTTTCATAAAAGTTTTTATAAATAGCTGATTTATTTAACAACTCATTATGTTTTCCGTAATCAATTATCTTACCTTTATCAACGACGTAGATATTATCAGAATTGAGAATTGTTGATAACCTGTGAGCAATTACAATAGTAGTTTTATTATAAGTTAATTCGTTTAGAGCTTTTTGAATTTTTTCCTCAGTTTCTGAGTCCAAGGATGAAGTTGCTTCATCTAATAATATAATTCTACTTTTTTTCAAAAAAGCTCTTGCGATTGATAACCTTTGCTTTTCTCCACCAGATAATCTTACACCGTTTTCACCTATTATAGTTTCAAAGCCATATTCCAAGTTATCAATAAAATCTTTACACATTGATAATTTTGCTGCTTCATAAACGTCTTCATCATTAGCTGTTGGATTTGCATATTTAATGTTATTAAGAATAGTGTCATCAAAAAGAGTAGTATTCTGGTCAACTATTGATATTTGATCTCTTAATGATGTTAAATTAATTGTTGAAATATCTTGTCCGTCTAATTCAATTTTACCATTTGATGGAGAATAAATTCTTGGGATCATATTTAATAATGTTGACTTACCAGATCCACTGTGACCAACAAGTGCAGTCATTTTTCCACCTATAAATTTTAATGACACATTTTGTAGTACTCGATTTTCTGGATTTGATTTATAAACAAAATTAATTTTATCAAAAATTATAGTACCTTCTTTAATATTTAATTTTTTATTATTTTCATTAAAATTTATTTCATTTTTTATATCAATTATTGGAATTATACGATTTGCTGCTGCTAAACCTTGTCCAATTGCTACATTTACTTTTGTTAAAGTTTTAACTGGCTGGTATGCTAACATCATTGCAGCAAGAAAAGAAAAAAAATTATTTATAGCTAATTCTCCACTCATTATTAGTTTACCAGAATAAAAAATTAGAACTGCAATCATAATACCCGTCAGAATTTCCATAATTGGAGTAGATCTTATATACACAGCAGCAATTTTTATTGATTTTTCTTTTAGTTCATTGACAAATTTTTCCGATCTTTCACTTTCAAACTTTTCTCTTTGAAAGATTTTTATAATTTTATGATTTTTAAATAGATCGATCAGATATCTATTTAAATCTCCAGATTTTTCTTGGGCTTGTGTTGAAATTTTTCCCATTCTTTTTCCTAGAATTTTAGCTGTCACTGAAGCTAGCGGTATCATTACAATTGCTATTAGAGACAATTTCCAATTTTGTATAAACATCACAAAAAGCAATCCTATTAGTGTAAGACCATCTTTAAACATGCTTAAAAAAGCATCAGCCAACATTCTGGTAATTTGGTTAACATCAAAATTAATATTAGAAATATATTTTCCAGAATGTTTATTATCTATTATTTCTGTATCTGCTTTGATGAAAGATTTAAGCATGTCAGTTTGAATAATTTTTTTTACTTCTTCTGCTACTTTGATCATTATAATTTTTGCAAAATACAGGGAGAGTCCTTTTGTGGTAAAAGCTAAAATTATTGCAATTGGTATTATTAAAATTAATGTTTGATCTTTATTTAAAAAAATTTTTTCTATAGCAGGATCTAAAAGCCAGGCTGTTGCTGAGGTGCTTGCAGCAACAAGCACGGAAAAAAAAGCAGCAAGAAATATTTTGCTAATAAATTTACTTGTATAATCCTTGTAGAGTCTTTTTAAAGTATTTGAATTTCTCATTTTAAATCAATTTACCTACAAGAATATTAATATATATAATTAAACCTAATAAATTATTACTTTTAAATTTTTTTAAACAATCTGTTGTATTAGAAATTTTTAAAGTTCTAATTTGAAAGTGTATCATTTGTAAAAATGAAATTATAAGAGATAAAAAAAAGTAAATTTTAAAATTCATAAGTACTCCAACGATTATCAATGAAATTAAAAATATCGCGTAGCATAAAAATAAAAATTTTTTTGGATCATCTTTGAATTTTATTGAAGTCGACTTTACTCCTATAATTTCATCATCTTTAATATCTTGAAATCCATAAATTGTGTCGTATCCCAGTGTCCAAAATATGGCCCCCAAATAGAATATTATTATAACTGATGAAATATCATTAGAAATGGAAATACATGCTAAAATTAAACCATAATTAAATGTAATACCTAGAAATAATTGAGGCCAATAAGTAATTCTTTTCATTAACGGGTAAGTAAAAGCTAATGGCATAGAAATTAGTGCCATTAAAATTGTATAATAATTAAAATTAATTAAAACTAAAAATGCTAAAAGACATAATGCACAACTATAGAATATAGCTAGATTTACAGATACCTTGCCGGATGCAATTGGTCTATTTTTTGTTCTCTCTACCTTTTTATCAAAGTTTCTATCTACTATATCATTAACTATACATCCAGCTGATCTCATTAAAATTGAACCAGCTAAAAAAAGTAATGCGTAAAAAAAATAATTAATTAAATTTGAATTGAAGTCATATGTGATTGTTAATCCCCAAATACATGGCCAAAATAAAAGCATGAACCCAATTGGTTTTTTTAATCTAGTTAATTCAATGAAAAGATTTAGTTGGTTCATATTTTACTTGTAAATAACAAAGGCTAGTTTCATAATCAAATTGATTCGTATGAATATAGATTACACAGTCACAGCACTCATGTTTCCTGCAATTCCTTTATTAATGAGTGTATATAGTAATAGATTTCATTCTTTGAGTATTTTAATTCGTCAGCTTCATGATGAA
>MDTE01054801.1_pt1 | contig 10815 bp, 9 predicted proteins | sample 811231 | NCBI WGS metagenome assembly MDTE01 (sample SAMN05326651, study PRJNA326480) | marine metagenome | isolation source: seawater | place: Indian Ocean: Red Sea | collected 2010 | reverse complement strand
GGGACAGGGTCGTTATCGGTGACTGGGAGAAGTCGCATCTTGGGAGCTTCTCCAACGTGATGTGGGCCAAGCCTGATGGAACCAGGGTACTACTGTCTCCTTCCAGGGAGCATGCCGACTACGTTTCTGAGCTGTACAGCTTCGAGGAAGTCCGCATCATGGACATACAGGTAGAGCGCCTCAAGCGAGGGTTGGAGGTCAAAGCAGGTGACCTGACAATCAGGGTGACTTGGGGCATTCCACTCCCGATCCCCTTCTGGAGGCCCCTATGGTTCGTATCCACGATCGAGTCATTTTTCGGAGGGATCTTCTTCGGAACCAAGACCCATGGAAGAACCCGGAACGATAGAAGGGAGTGGTATTCTGTAAGATCTATCTCCAGGATTCTCAGCGCGGATGCCGATTTGAAAGGGGAGGCGCTAGGGGAAAAAACTGGTTTCGAGACCTCTGCGTGCTTCGGATTCAGCGAGCCGCCCTCTATGCCTGCATCAGTCACTCTCAAGGCTTACATTGAGTGATGGTAGCCTTCATGAGTTTGGTCCTACACGCGAGCCCATGACAGCCGTTGAGCTAGAAATTGGAGACATGGCTCCCGACTTTGAGGCGACAATAACTGACGGGTCCAAGGTGTCCCTTTCAGAGATGCTATCTTCCGGAGAGAAGGTGATTCTATACTTCTACCCGAGGGACAATACTCCTGGGTGTACGACCCAAGCATGCGACTTCAGGGACAATTTCAGTAGGTTATCTGGTAGCGGCTGGAGGGGGATTGGGGTATCCACCGACAGCGCTAAGTCACACCAGAAGTTCATCGAAAAGCACGAGTTACCCTTCGAATTGGTAGTTGATGATGAGGCTTCTCTGCATGAGGCATACGGGACCTGGAGAGAGAAGAGCATGTACGGAAAGAAGTACATGGGAACTCTGAGATCGACGTTCGCCATTGACAGCGACGGTACTCTTGCTTGGGTCGGTTACGGAGTTAGGACAAAGGGCCACGTGGACGCTCTGATTGAGGCATTGAAGGTCGAATGAGATGAGCTTGGAAGAAAAAAGGAGCATCGTCGCAGACTTCCTGCTTCGTTGCGTCAACTATGCAAATGACTCCATTGATAGGAAGATGGAAAGAGGAGACGAAGAGGGGGAGATCTCCAAATGGGTGGCTTACAGGGACTTCACTAAGCACGCAGTAATGGAAGTAAAGTCTGGTGTGCTGGACTCCTGGCTGGAAGAAGAGTGACGTTGATCCTCACGAGTTGTCAATAGCCCGTTCCAAGGCTGGTGAGCCAAGTTTGTGCTTGTGAGTGTCCACCCTCATCCTTGCCCCTGCTATCATCAGCAGGGTATCGTCCTCGTTCAGGGCGAAGACAGGCAGACCGGATCGTTTCCCTAGATCCTGCGCCCTCCTTGCGCATACCGACTGCTGGCTGGGCATGTGGTCCAAGGAGTTCAGATCCACTATCACCATGTCCCCCATGGAAAGGTTTCCCTCTATTCCATCCAGCTGCAGCCTGTGTAGGCCATCGGGTTCCATGTAGATTACTCGCCTGCTAGGCCTCTCGGTCATCCTCTCAGTCCTGTCAGACCACCTCTTCTCGCCGAGGTCGTGAAACCTGTTCCCAGCCTTTGGGCCGGGCTCGACTGCTGAGCTGCGCCCCGCGGAACTAACCTTTGGCGAGTTGCTTGGGTTGGGCAGACCCAATAGCCTGAACAGATTGACCACGGTCGCGCCGACGGCTACTCCTCAAAGAGTGCTTCGATGTCATCAAGGTCCAAGTGGGCTTTTGCCCCGTCTAGGTCAGGGGCCGGTGGAATCTCTGGGGGGTTGCCTGGCTTGGTTCCTGTTAGCTCCTCGATCACATCGTCCAGCCCCTGCACCATAGGAGGGTCCTCAAGGGAGAACTCGGGTGAAGAGCCCTCTCTTTGGGGCTCAGAGGTGATGTCCAATGGCTCGGCTGGCTCATCGAAAGCGGCGTCGAAGTCTAACCTCTCCTCACCCTTTGGAGGAAGGGGTCCTTGCTTCCTAGTCGTGAGTAGGATGGCGTATGCTGCCCCCGAAAGAGCCAATGCTGCGAGGACGATGTATCCGATGTTTGACTGGATCGTTCCTGATATCGTGGGTGGCGCGTCCGCGACCTCAATGTCCATCGTGACCGAGTGGCTAGAGCTGTCGTCGAGAACCGTGAGCTTGGCCTTCTTGGACCCTCCTGTGTCGTATGAGAACTCTATCCATCTTCCTGTGAAGTCTACGTCGTTTGCAGGGTCGCCATCTCCGTCGGAGTCTACTGTGACGTCTATGTCCCAGTGGAACACTAGGGAGTCCATATCGGCGTTCGAGTCTATTGTTCCGTTTGCAGATAGGACAATGGAGTCCCCCTCAGTAGGGTTTGACTCGCTAGCCGAAGCGAGTGCTGAGGGAGGGGAGTTCACCACTAGGAAGGAAATCTCTACCGAGTCCGAAGCACCGTCATCGTCGGTGACGTGGAATATCACCGAGGCGGGGGCTGAATTAGAGTCGGGCCATGAGTGAACTAGAACCATAGATTCGACATCACAGTCGTTACTGCCATCCCCGTCGGAGTCGGAGTCGGCCGAGGGGTCAAGGTCGAAGCAATAGGTCAAGTCGCCGACGTCGTTTTCCGTATCCGTCACGGTTGGATGAATGGTGAATTCCTCGTCCTCCTCGAGGTCACCCAGGGATGTTGTTATCGGGGAGATTTCAGGGGCCAGATTCTGCACTTGGATGGGTACAATCAGCATCTCTGTGCCCTCCCCATCGTCGTCGAAAACCTGCAGAGTAGCCAAGTGCATCCCAGAAGTGTTGTACGACACGTTGGAAATCGTGCTCCTCTCTCCCGTTATGGTGTAGTTCGTTTCTGGATCTTCTTCCGCGTCAGGTTTCCATACGTGGACGAGCGATGAGAGGTCGTTAGAGGAGTCTTGGGCCTGCCCCCAGAAGGTCAGGGCTTCGCCCTCGTTTACTAAGAAAACACCTCTGCTGTCCGGGAACAAGCGTGCCTCTCCTAGGTATACCTCAACAACTGGTTCGCTCGGAGCTACGTTGCTTACATTGACTGTGTGGTAAGCAAGAGTTGTCTCCCCATCATCGTCAGTGGCTAGAACTTCAATAGTGTAAGTCCCCTCTACCATCGGTGTGATAGTGCATGCCTGGCTCACCCTACCCTCCGAGCACTCAACCCCCCAGAATAGTTCCACTGGCGCTGATGGGTGCTGCGTGTCCTCGTCGGTGATATTGGTCACTCTGAATGTTATCGGATTGGTTACCATGACTTCCTCCGAGTCTGATCCCAGAGTGACCTCCGGTGGCCTGTTTAGTACTGTTATTGAGGCCTGAGACGATGACGAGTCGCTCTCACCATCGGTTATCACGAGGGAAACGGTGAACTCGCCGTCGTCGAGCCATGACCACTCCAGAATGCAGTCCTCCTCCTCAGATTCTGCGGTGGTGCCATCGACCTTCTCGATCTCGAACTCGCATACTATGTCCCCTCCGTCCGGGTCTGATGATGAGCTCCCGTCAATTGTTACAGAATCGAGTGTGAGGGTTTCAGAAGGGTATGAGAGAGCAGCGATCGGGAGTGCCCCGACGAACAAGACGAATGAACCCCAGTTGTTAGAACGGTTTCCGTCCTGGGGAATCTCCTCCTGTGGATCGACCTCGAAATCGAGGTATACGTTGCCGAAGGACTGGGAAGAGGGGACTGTCCAATTTAGTTCGACCCTAGACTCCTGCAGACTGGAAAGAGGAGGGACGCTTCCGAATACTTGGGAGCCGTCGGGAGCGCTGACCACGATGGATGATGCCGGTGAGGTAATCAGTCCCCTGTTGAGGACTGGTACGGAGAACGTCAACACGTCTCCGGAGACCGCAGCGAACCCTATCTCTGAGTCAAGAGTAACGTCGTTGCCGGTGGTGGGCCTATGCCTCTGTACCGTGACTCCCGAAGACCTTGTTACCAAGTCAATTTCGTGGACATCAGAGTCGATTAGGAGCGTCGACGCGCCCAGGATGTTCTCAGAATCTATCCAAGCGACGATTCCGTGGCTCCCTAGCTCCCCTGACCCTTGCGAGTCATCGGGCTTATCCCCCGAGTTGAATACGATATGGTAGGAACCGTTGTCATCGGTTGTAACTGTCTGGTCAAACTGCTCAGACTCGTACCTGAACTCCAGATCCTGGCCAGAGACCGGTTGGCCCTGGTTTGTTACGTTGATCCAGGCGGAGATGTCGATTCCAGTTGGGGAAAGCGGGTACTCGATGTCGACTGTGACTACCTTGGATCTCGTGACCGGTTGGTAGCTAACGAGTTCGTGGACCGCTATGAATCCGAATGCCTGCGAGAGGGAGCTCTTGACCTCCCCCCTTACTGCTGGGCAGTACCAGTTGTAACCTGTTTCATCGCCATCAGAGTCGTAGTTGGTGACGTTGAACGACTGGTAGCACCCGGGGAATGAAACCCCGGAGTTGCCCTGGCTGACAACGGTCCAACTTGAAGAGTTCGAGTCGCTGGAGTCTTCCGGGATGTCGACGTAATTGCTGGTGCCGCTGTACTGCGTCTCCTGCTCGTAGTCCATGTTCCATGACTCGCCCACCGAGATAGGGAAATCGTAGTTCTCTAGCGGTGGTTCGAAGGTGTTCTCGACAGATAGCACCCCTATTGACTGGTTCAACCACGATGCGCATCCGAAGAATGCCGGCCAGAAGTACACGTCGAGGGTAACTTCCTGGGAGAATGTGGCTAGATCCGAAACGCGTACTATCTCTATGGTCTCCATTTCAACGAAAAGGCACCCATTGGTCCCGTCTATGCTGATTATTCCGTCGGACTCGTACTCCCCGACGGAGACCACCTCGTAAGCAAGTGTCTCGTTACCGCTGATTTCTGTCAAGTAGATGTCTTCTACTGTCCGATCCAATGTTCCTTCAAGTGTTTGGACATTGGTGGACACCCCCGAGTCTGCGACGAAATCTGCTACGTCCAGGTAACCATCGTACATCCAGTTGTCGTTAATCCTCCAGACTGGTACGTCTGAAGACGATGTTGTCCTAGCCTGAACCTTGCTGCCATCCCCCTCTTGAGAGAGGGAAAATGAGTCTCCTGAATCCCAGACAAAGGCCATAGGAGCCAACGCTAGGAGGGTGGTCACCAGTATGGCGAAGGCGTCCCGACGCATGGGGTTGCATGGAGGTCTGCTCAATAACGTTGGTTCGGTTATCAGAGGAGGTCAGCGAGCTCGTCCTTGATCTGCTCTACTGCCTCTAGGATCTCGTCTTTGTGCCTTGCACCGGTTATTACCATCTTCCCACTACCGAAGATAAGGCATACCACTCGAGGATAGTCTAACCTGTAGATCAGCCCGGGGAACTGCTCTGGCTCGTACTCGACCTTGTCGAAGGGTAGGTGGAATGTCAGGTTGTTCAGGTTCAGCTTCCTAGGGAGGGCAGCCAGAGGTTCGCCCTGCAATATACCCCGAATCCTCGAGTCCTCGTTTTCAACCTCCTCGTCAGTAGCTGCTCGAATTCCGCCACCCTCTACGTCGATAACCTTGGTGTTGATGTCATCCATCCTGGCTACCTCGCCATAATCCTCCGGATAGAAGAGGGAGTATGTTGCTACCATGTTCTGAACCTCTATCTCGACGTCCTTGAGATCCCAAGTATCGATTCCTGCCTTCCTTAGGTCACCAATCATCCTCTCTATTCCGGTCTGGATGTTGTCCTCGTTCTTGCCACCGGTGCAAACGGCCCTTCCAGACCTGAACATCAGTATGGCTAGTTTCGGGTCCACAACCCTGTAAACGACTCCTGGGAACTGCTCCGGTTCATACTCGCAGTTCAACTGGATTGCTATGTCCGGGAGGTCCAGTTCCTCCGCCACTCTGGTAGAAGCTACAACGTTCACTACGGTGAGTCTTTCTTCATCGCTCAGCATAGGTTGTCGACCTACATGCTGCTTATAAATGGTAATATATAGAAAATTGCGAATAGAGGAGCCCTGTCTTCTCTGATTGTGTTTTCAGAGCACCCTAACTCCATCGGCTCCCAACCTGGTTGAAAGGGGCTTCCCACCAGCTATTTCTATTGCCTCTTCTACCCTCCGTGGCTCGTTAGTAAGAGCAACCATGCACCCCCCTCCCCCTGCGCCAGTCAGTTTCGCTCCGAGGGAATATGGCCTGGCAGCCTCGACAAGTCTGTCCAGCATGGGGCTGCTCACCTCGAGGTTCTGAAGCTTCTCGTGGCAGGCATCCATAGCCATCCCCAACGCCTCTAGGTTTCCTGCTGAGAGTGCGGTCAGTCCTGCCTTGGTGATGTTTGATATCGCATCCATCTCCCCCGTCATCTCAGGGTTGTCGGAAATTAGCTTTGCAACTTTTGCAACCATCTTCCCTGTTGGAGACCCGACTCCGGAGTACCCAATCACTAGCCATGCTTCTCGAATTACCTCCGGGGTTTCTACTACGTTTATCGCCCAGTCTCTCTTCCCTTCGGGAGTCTGGAGGCTTGTTTCGAAGACGTGCCTAGTACCTGGCACGGACGACCCAGAAACCACAACGAGGCCGCCCAATGCACTTGTTGCAGTATCGGTGGGGCTAGCTCTGCCCTTTTGGGCGGTGACCTCAGCTGAGTGGGCTAGCCTAGCCATTCTGATCGGGTCTAAGTCCTCTGATGGGTTTAGGTGACTGTGCATTGCCGCGCCCAATGCGTTCGAAAGTGCGGCTGAGGACCCCATTCCAGCTGCCGAGAATAGAGAGCTTTGGATATCGATATCTAGAGGAGGGCCAGAATAGTCGTAGACGTTTTGGATAATGTGGGTGATATGGGGGTGTCGGGAGGGGTCGAAAATGGACCCCTCTAGGGCCCATTCATCCGATTCCTCCACCGAGACAGTAACCCCCTGGTCTATGGCGACCGATACCGCGGGATGCCCGAAAACTACTGCGTGCTCCCCGAAAAGTATGCACTTTCCCGGGGCGAAGGCCCTCGCCATAACCCATGGCTGGTCCATTAGGCCATGAGTGTTGGCCTAACTATGCGGTTGTTTCAAGGTCTTATGGCTCGTCGCATAGCTATCAGGCATGCCTGAGCGAGGAGTCCCCGTGGAACACCCTCTTCTGCAAACATATGGTCCGCTAGAAGGATGGATGATTCTTCTTGCGATGGGTGGAGTCTCCATCGGTTTCTTCGTTTACCAGGTTCAGAAGGCAACTCGTCTGGTCCTAATTGGCTCTAGTGACTCTAGATTCGACTCATGGATTCCCAGGATCAGGGAGTTTGTAGTAGGGTGGCTAGGTCAGAAGAAGGTGCTCAGGGATAGAGTCGCTGGTACCATGCACGTGCTGATGTTCTGGGGCTTCCTGATGCTGGCCTCAGATATGTTCGACCTAGCGACCGCGAACGCGTTCTCAGACCACCTGCTTCCCGATCTGCTAAACGGCCCTTGGAACGGGATGGTGGAGCTTGGCTACACAATGGCCCTCATAGGGTGCGTCGCGGCTTTGGTTCGCAGGGTGGCTTTCACCCCTGAGAAGCTCAAGGGGAAGTCACAGCTTGAGGGCAACGTAATTCTGCTGTTGATCTTCACCATCACAACAACCTCATTCATGATCGAGTCGAAGGAGGACCCGAGCGCGTTCTGGGAGCCAATAGGCCATCAGTTCAGCGAAATCGGTCTTGAGGACAGTACGGTCGTTATCGCTTACTGGCTACACATGCTTTCGATCTCTGTGTTCCTTTTCCTCATTCCACTATCCAAGCACATGCATCTTGTCATGGCAGTCCCGAACGTGTTCTTCCACGATACCGGGCCAAGTGCAAAGATGCGCCCGCTTGCTGTAGGTGAAGATGGCAGGGCCGTTCCCCTGGATGAGTTGGACATTGACTCCTTTGGAGTTAGTTCCTACACCCAGTACACCTGGAGGCAGCTGATAGACGGGTGGTCATGCACCTCGTGCGCTAGATGCCAGGACGTATGCCCAGCCTATGCCTCTGGTAAGGGGCTGAACCCCATGCAGGTCATTCATGACGTGAGGGACTACGCGAACGAACATGCCCCTCTGCTTCTTTCTGGGGAGTCTCCCGAGGAGACTATGATGCAGAGAATCACAGACGAGGCGGTGTGGGCCTGCACTACCTGCAACGCCTGTGTTGACGTCTGCCCACTATACATCGAGCACGTACCAAAGCTCACCGATCTTCGCAGGAATGCGATGATGGAGACGATGGAGTACCCCGAGGCCCTCAATACTGCCATGGGGAACATCGAGTCCGCCTCAAACCCCTATGGGTTCGGTGAGCACGAGAGGGCTGACTGGGCCGCTGACCTTGACGTGAAGGTGGGCGAGCCGGCAGAATACATCTACTTCGTAGGATGTGCTGCCAGTTTCGACGAACGGAACCAGAAGGTAGCGAGGTCTACGATTTCCCTGCTGAAGGAGGCGGGTCTTGATGTGGGAATCCTGGGCATGCAGGAGGGATGCTCTGGCGACCCTGCTAGGAGGGCCGGAAACGAGTACTTGTTCCAAATGCTTGCTGAGACGAACATGATGACTTTCCAGGAATTAGGGGTCAAGAGGATTATCGCGTCATGCCCCCACTGCTTCCACACCCTAGGTAAGGAGTATGCCGACTACGGGGGGGATGAGCTCGAGGTATACCACCACACAGAGATACTATCCAAGCTGCAGGAAGAGGCAAAGCTGCCATACCTGAGCGAGGTTCAGACAGAAAATGAACGTTCAATTACATTCCATGACCCTTGTTACTTGGGGAGAATAGGCGGGGTTATTGAAGAGCCCAGAAACGTGATCAGCGGGGTTGACGTGGAGCCCGAGAGACATGGGAGGGACTCTTTCTGCTGCGGTGCTGGTGGGGCCCAGATGTGGATGGAGGAGGATGCCGATAAGAGGGTCAACGTTATCCGGGCCGAGGAGCTATCCGAGACCGGTTGCGATACTGTGGCAGTAGGATGCCCGTTCTGCTCAGTCATGGTGAAAGACGGCCTTGATGCTATTGGATCCGAGATGGAGGTTCTGGACGTGGCAGAGATACTCTGGGAGCAAATCAAGCAGAGGGACGAAGAGATCCACAACAGGGCATAGAAAAAATCAGAGTTCACGATAGCGATTCTCATAAATCATGAGTCACGGCGGTGTTCATGGGCGAGGAGTTTAGTTTTCTTGGAATGACCGTTCCCCGTATAGCCATTGTGAACGGCATCGTCCTATGTGCCTGGGGAGTTGTCGCCTACTTCATCCAGACCTCCGACCCCCCATCGGTAACTGCCCTTATTCCGGCCGTTTTCGGGTTCCCCATGCTACTGATGGGAGTACTGTCAAAGTGGAACGATGAGAACAGGCACCACTACATGCATGCATCAATGGTAATTGCTCTCGTTATGGTTCTGGGTGGAGCGAGGGTCGTCCTGAATTTCTCGGGGATGTCGGTTCTTGGGATAGTGTCTCATCTGCTCCTCCTCCTAGTGGGAGTCTCGTTCACAATAGTCGGCATTATGTCGTTCAGGCACGCCCGGCTAATCAGGGAGTCTTCAGTGGTAGAATGAGGCCCGTAATAGGAATCACCTGCTTCATGCGTGACACCGTAGTCAGCACCGCTTTCGGGGACTGGGAGAGGCATGCCGCAGTACTCCCATCGGCTTACATATCGATGGTCGACAAGGCGGGCGGGACCCCCCTGATCATCCCCCCAGCAGGTGACATGACACAAATTCTGGATGGGATAGACGGTCTTCTTGTATCCGGGGGGCCGGACATCTCCCCGTCCAGCTACAACCAGGAGCCTGGGGCAATGACGAAGGAATTCTTCCCCGAACAGGACGATGCTGAAATGGGACTAATCCAAGGGGCGCTTGAGAGGGATATGCCGATCCTTGGTGTCTGCAGGGGCATGCAGATACTCTGCGTAGCCCATGGCGGTTCCATGCATCAGCACCTGGACAACACCCCGGGGCATGAGGGCCACGGGGCCTTTGACGGAGGGACCTCTGACCACGGGGTGAACATCGTGGAAGGGTCCCTCCTACACAGTCTGATGGGGGACTCACTAACTGTGAACTCGGCCCATCACCAAGGGGTATCGGACCCGGGCAGCCTCTCCATCTCTGCGATAGCGGATCACGACGGGCTCATTGAGGCGGTAGAGAGGGAGGACAAGCGGTTCTGCTTGGGAGTCCAATGGCACCCGGAGAGGATCGACCATGACGTACTGTTCACAAAGCTGGTTGAAACAGCGAGGGGTTGATGTCCGTAGTGGCGTGCCAACCATGTAGTGGGACTGAGGATTTACGACACGCGTTCCCGGGCAAAGCGGGACCTTGTGACCCTTGAGGAGGGCAGGGTCGGCCTGTATGCATGCGGGATTACGCCATACTCGCCCAGCCACATAGGGCATGCCAGGCAGGCCATATCCTTCGACATAATCGTTAGATGGCTTCGGAAGAGGGGTTACCAAGTAGACTACATCACCAATTTCACTGACGTGGATGACAAGATTATCGCGGCGGCAAACGAAGAGGGGGTCGATTTCCTGGAAGTCGCTAACAGGAACATCTCGGATTACTTCGATTCCATGGACGCATTGAACGTGCTTCGGGCGGACGCTTACCCCAGGGTGACGGAGACGATCCCTGAAATCATAGACATGGTCTCCAAGCTAGTGGAAATGGGGCATGCATACCAATCGGACGACGGCGTCTACTTCGAGATAGACACGTCTCCCGAGAAGTACGGCCAGCTAACCGGTCAGACACTTGAGATGGTTAGGGCAGGTGCAGGTGG
>MDTE01189153.1_pt1 | contig 10816 bp, 10 predicted proteins | sample 811231 | NCBI WGS metagenome assembly MDTE01 (sample SAMN05326651, study PRJNA326480) | marine metagenome | isolation source: seawater | place: Indian Ocean: Red Sea | collected 2010 | reverse complement strand
TAGTAGACATCCGAATTATTTTGGTAACATTCTGTTATGGTTCGGTATTTTCATCTTCTGCTTTGCATATGATGTTCCTTTCTGGACAATAATAGGGCCTCTGTGGACAACTTTTTTGCTACTGTTTGTCAGTGGGCTGCCTTTTTTGGAAGCGTCGGCAGATAAGAAATATGGAGATGATCCAGAATATCTAAAATATAAGGCTGGAACTTCGATATTAGTGCCTTGGTTCAAATAATACTAATTATTGTGATAGTGGGCGCTTACTTCGCCGTATGTGTGGAAAGTTCCACCACATTTCTCTAGTTGTTCCTTTAATCTTCCAAAAAATAGGTTTTCTTTATCGTAAAAGGATACATCGTAAGGATGTAGCACTAATCCCAGAAAAATATCTCTTCCTATTTTTTCGGATAGTTTTTTCCCTTCACTAAAAAGTTGGCCGTAGTATTCTATGATTTCATCAAATGTTGTTGGTGGAGATTCAAATAGTTTTGTACTTGATGTACCCGAGAAGGCTGTATCTTGCCACCCAATTGCAGGTATTTCCAACATCCCATTTTCATATCTATAAGGTTGCCTGATTGTACCATCCTCAGTTACCAATTTTGGATGGAGGGAATTATTTACATCTCTTAAGTCCGAACTTACATATTTAATTTCTAATCTTTTAAAAATATCAAGTAGTTTGAACTCTCCTTTTAGGCCTTCTTTGTGGCCTAAGGGAGTTCTAAATCCTCTCTTTTCAATATTTATTTCTGGAAATATTTTCTGAAACAACTCTGTATTTATTTCAAATTCCTCTTTAACAAGAGAATGTTCTATCGGTGTTTTATCAGGGCGAGTTTCTATCTTTTTCATTACCTTATGTGAATAAGAATGATCACATAATTCAACTAATTTGCTAATCGGATTAAATGCCTTCTGTATCCTATCTGCCCCATACTTTTCCGCCATACTCTCAACAAATTGCCCACAAAGAAAGTATGTCCTTGGGATTGAAAACTTTTCTAAAATTGTACTTATTCTTTCTATAGAGTTAATTTTTCTTTCGGCCATCTTAGAACCTTTTTTCGAATTTATGAAGTTTCCTCTAGGCCTGTCGCAATCAAATCCAATCATCGCCCGTACCGATGGTTTAGATTTCTTAATGATTGTTTTGGATGGTTCTTCTTTATGAGAATCGAAAGGTTTGAAAGTTAGAGCTCTTTTGAAACGCTCCTTCTTTCCTTTAGGCCATAAAGGATTCAAAAAACCGCCATACGGATAACCTCGAGGATGGTAGGTTGCTTTTGAAATATCTTGAGGTTTTAGAGAAAACGTTGAATCTCTTATAGATGGCAATAATTCTCTGAACAAGTCGATTCCTGCGCTAGTTACTTTTGTGTAAAGGGAGGCTCCTGTATCTTTATCATCTATAATCACACGTTTTTGGCCAACGATGGGTCCATCATCCACCCCATTGGCCATTTTATGAAAGGTGATTCCTGCATATTCTTCTCCATTAATAATTGGCCAGGCCATAGGAAAAGAGCCTCGATCTCTAGGGAGTAAGGCCGTATGTAAATTGAAAAATCCTAATTTGGATAAGCTCAAAACTTTCTCTTTAATTATTTCCCCCCAAAATACACCTATGGCGATATCTATTTGCATCTCTGAAAGAATTTTCTGAAATTCAGGCGAATTTATTGATATTTTTTCGAATACCGGCAAACCCAATTTTGTAGCTTCATCTTTGAGGGATTTGTGGTTTAAGTCATCATGCCAAACTTTCATGCCGGCTTCATGATCTCTTGTTAGGACGCCCTTAATTTTGAAATTAGCAGAATGTAATTCTTCTAAGACCTGGACTGATAGATTTTTGCTACCAAAGAGAAATACATTCATCTTTAGGCAATAACTCAACCCTTAATATATTTTTGTGATTTTAATCTTAAGAAAAGAAGCGGACCAAATACAATTTTTCGAAAAAGAAGCTAGCTTCTTTGATAATTTCTTTTTCCCAATAAGTTTCAAAGTCTCCCATTTTACTTGATTGTATCATATAAATCGAACCCGTAGATTCTAAATGTTGATTGGCTTCTGAAAGTAGATTCTTTGTGAATTCTATTCCTTTATTTCCCCCCTCAACCGCCAACTCCAGTTCAGGATCATCATAATTATCTGAAGGGGGCAAATAGGGGGGATTGCAGACTATATTACTAAATTTGCGATCCTTTACAGAGGAGAACATATTTCCTTCTAGGATTTCTATTTTCAAATTGTTATTTTTTGCATTGATTTTTGTTGCTTCGACCGCTTTTGGATTTATATCAATCGCTGTTACTGTGTTTCCTCTTTGAGCTAAATGAAGAGACACGATTCCAGAACCACATCCAATTTCTAAGACAGAACCGGAAATATCTGGAATATGTTTTACAATCAACCAAGAATCTTCAGCAGGTTCGTATACTCCTTCAAAGTTTGTTATGTGTATTTTACTCACTATAACCTCAAAGGAAAGGTTATATAACCTCTTATTTAAAGATATATAACTTATGGGTTGGAAAGACGGGAAAAAGCCTGAACAATATCTGTTCACTATTACGGATGATTTCTCTGAAAATTGGAATGCCTTGAAAGAAAAGGCAAAGAAAGATGAAAATAATATCAGTGATGCTTTGAGGTTGGCCGTTAGTTCAAAGGTAGAGTCTGATAGAACAAAAAGGGCCTTGATTCTTAGCCCCCATACGGATGATGCAGAATTAGGGTGTGGTGGCACAATTGCTAAGTTGGTTGAAGAAGGGTGGAAAGTTCACGTAATCTACTTTAGTGCTGTTGGAGAAAGGTACCCTAATTTGGCAGAGGAGGCTGCAAATTCAGGAAAGATTCTTGGAATAACTCACGATATTTTAGATTTTAAGACTCGTTACTTCCCAAGAGATCGCCAAGACATCTTACAAGCACTTTATGATCATTCCAGATCTGTGAAATACGATTTAGTTTTTACGCCGACAACAACAGACATTCACCAGGATCATGACGTCGTAACTTCAGAAGCAAAGAGGGCCTTTCGTAACTGTACTTTGCTAGGTTATGAATTGCCATGGAATAATTTAGAAGTCTCGCTCAATTGTTTTATTCCTTTAGAAGAAAGGCACGTCAAAAAGAAAATTTCAGCTTTAGAGTGTTACGACAGTCAGAAGCATAATCCATACTTTAATGAAAAGTTCTTCAAATCCGTAGTTAAGATGAGGGGAATACAACTCGCCCATGATTATGCAGAGGGTTTCGAAACCATAAAAGTGAGGTTAGATCAATTAATATGACCAAAGTAGCCATGATTCTGGGACATGATCTTCTAGAACCAAATGAAGATAATCGCGTTTACCGAGAGGCGCTAACTTTAGTAAAAGCTGATTTTGAAGTTACCGTATTTTGTTGGGCCCGGCGAATGGAAAAATATGAAACTAAGTGGGATGTTGAAAAAGATGGAATCAAAGTGGTGCGTATTTTTGAGGATTTGAAGGGTGGATTCTTCTCAAAAGTTAAAGGATTTCGAAGAGCAATGAATCAGTTGCAAGTAAAGGTAGAAGAATATGATGCTGAGATCATACATGCTCATGATTTGGAAACTTTGGATGCAGCAGTGAATGCTTCTAAGAAAAATAATGCTAAAGTCATTTTTGATTCTCATGAAGACTGGCCAATGCTGGAACTTGTTCAAAATTGGTTCATTGGAAAATATTATCAAAGGAAACAGAAAAAACTGTTAAGGAAGGTGGATGCTGTATTGACCGTTTCAGATGAGCTCGCACTCCGTCTTGGCGGAGGGACTGTTCTCTATAATTCAGAACCTATAGAGGTAGTAGAAACTCCTGTTGAAAATCATAAATTTGGAATGGATGGTGTAATTGCGGGATATATTGGAGGCCTCAGAAAACCAATACTGGAGGAAATTCTTGAGTCTGCATCGAAGGTGAATGCACTAAGTCTATTGATTGTCGGTGGGCCGCCCAAAGGAAGGGGCGGGTACAGCCAAATGATTGAAGAATTAGAAGAAATGGCAATTGAAAAGGGAGCTAATGCAAAATTCACAGGACCTCTTCCTTACAGCATGATGAATGAATGTTACGCAGCTTGTGATATTTTGATTGTTGGGCATTACGTAGATGAGCGCCTTAGAGATTTTGCAATGCCAAAAAAATTGTTGGATGCAATGGGCTACAAAGTTCCGGTTATAGTTGGGCCGTATGAAGCCCGGAGAAAGATTGTTGAGCGCTATAAGTGCGGAATTGTATCAGATGACTGGACTAAGACATTAACCTCACTTTCTAGTGACAAACAGCTCAGAAAGGAGATGGGTGAGAATGGTTTTAAGGCATTTAAGATGAATTATTGCTGGGATATTCAAGAGAAAAAATTACTGCGAGTGTATAATAATTTATTAGAGGGGGGAACTGACAGTTAGGAAACAATGGCGAATATCCTGATTACTGAATTTATGAATCAAAAGCAAGTAGAGCAATTATCTGCATTGCATAATGTCAATTATGAGCCTGAATTATACTCAAACAAAGAGGCTATTATTGAGAATTCAAGTGATGTGCACGCACTCATAGTTAGAAACAAAACTAAAGTTGATATGCAATTAATAAATTCTATGAAAAATCTTAAAGTCATTGGAAGGCTTGGAGTTGGTCTTGATAATATCGATGTTGCTCATTGTAAAGAAAAGAACGTGCCGGTTATTATTGCTGAAGCTGCTAATGCAAAAAGTGTAAGTGAATATGTAATGATGGGTTTACTGACGCTTTTCAGAGGAATTCAATCTTCTACCGAAGATGTTTTGAAAGGTGAATGGGATAGAAACAAGCATACCGGTTCCGAAATAAATGGAAAGACGTTAGGTATTGTTGGTGTTGGAACTATAGGACAAATTGTAGCTAAAAATGCAAAAAATATGGGAATGAACGTTATTGGAAATGACATTGAAATCGGTGATGATGATCCTCTCTGGAGCAATTTGAACATTCAATGTTGTACTTTTGAAGAACTTGTTCACAAATCCGATGCAATTACAATACATGTACCTCTGACAAATAAAACCCATAATCTATTCACTGAAAAGGAATTTGAAAAGATGGTGAGGGGCAGTTACATCATTAACTCATCAAGAGGTGGAATTGTAAACGAAACTGACCTTTTGAAATACTTAAAGAATGGACATCTAGGGGGAGCTATGCTCGATGTATTTGAAAATGAACCTCTCAATGACTCTGGAATGTTTTCAGATGTCAAAAACTTAATCTTAACGCCCCATATAGCTGGATTGACTTTGGAATCCAACGTAAGAGTTAGTCAAACAATCTCAGATAATGTGTTAGATTATCTAAAATCTGGAGGAAAATGAGAGATCTTAAGATTCTAATCACGGCTGCAGGTAGCCCAATGGCCGCTACAAATCTAAAATATCTGAAAAAGGTTGAAGAAAGGAATATCTCTCTTATTGGAACGGACTTAAATCATGACAAGATTGGAGCGCATTGGTGTGATAAATTCTATACTGTAGCTAAAGGAGAAAGTGATGATTTCATTCCTAACCTAATTGAAATAATAAGAAAGGAGAAACCGGACGTGCTATTTCCACAATCTTCAGCTGAAGTAATCGCTTTATCAAAAAATAAAGACATTCTAGAGAAAGAAGGTATTAAGGTATTAATTTCATCGGAAGACGCAGTTTACAAGTCTGAAAATAAGGCTGAATTGTACAAGACCTTAGAAAATACATCTGTTAAAATTCCTAATTTCAGAGTTGTAAATAGCTTAGATGAATTCTTGGATGCAGTGAAAAGCCTGGGATATCCTGGAACTCCTGTTTGTTTTAAGCCACCTATTTCAAAAGGAACACGTGGATTCAGAATTTTGAGAGATGATGTTTCTAGAAAACATATTCTTCTAAATGAAAGGCCTATCAATAGATTCATTTCACTCAATGAGTTTAAGGAAATTTTTGAGGGAGATTCTGACTTCCCCGAACTCTTAGTCATGGAATTTGTAGAAGGTGAAGAACATACTACTGATCCTTTAACTCTAAACGGGAAAACCTTGCTTTGTCCAGTTAAAACAAGAGAAAATGAGCGTGCTGGTTTAGCAATGAAATTTGTTCAAACGACAAATGAGAAACTCGTGAAGAGTACGGAATATATCGTTGAGAAGATGAACCTGGACTGGGTTGTTAATCTACAATTTATAGGAGATTATCTCATTGAATTGAATCCTCGAATATCTACTCAAATGTTTACAAGTAATGTTAATGTTCCTTATTTAGCAATAAAATTAATTTTGGGTGAAATCACTGAGGGCGAGATTATGAAATATTCAGATGAGGTGAAGAAAGAACTCACTTCGTTAAGATATTTTGATCAAATTTATTTTGTTTAAGCCAATTATCGTCATAAATTTTACTTGAATATTTCTCACCTGAATCGCAACCTATTGTGACTATCGTTGATTTCTTATCTTTAGGTAATTTAGAAGCATAATTTACTGCAGCTGAAACGTTCAAGCCCGAACTTCCGCCGAGGTAAAGGCCCTCTTCTGATTTTAATTTGTGGCACATTTCTATTGCTTCTTGGTCCTTTGTTCTGATTACTGAATCTATTAATTTCCTATCTAAAAGCTTAGGGATACTATCCTTTCCCACTCCTTCAATCACGTAACTTCCAATTTCTGAAATTGGCTCTTGCCTTACATAGTCTGTTATGACAGAGCCTAATGGATCTGCTAAAACCAGTTTGACTTCGCTATTTTTAGATTTTAGAAAACCGCCTGCACCCATAATTGTTCCACAAGTACTGCCTCCTGTAACAAAATGTGTTATTTTGCCATTGGTTTGTTCCCATATTTCAGGCCCTAGTGTTTGAAAATAAGCTTCTATGTTTTCCTTGTTTCCATACTGATCTAAATCAAAATAAGTTGGATTTGCGGCAGCCAAATTTACTGCAATATTTTGATAATTCTCGTCAGAATCAGGGGGTGCCTCAGAATCTGCAATTATGACCTTTGCGCCATGGCTTTTGCACGCATTAATTTTCTCTTCGCTGCACTTTGTATTAGTTACGATTATGCATTTGAAATTTAGAAGCTTACAAACATAAGCTAGGGCTGTACCTGTGTTTCCACTTGATGCTGACACGAACGTCGTTTGATCTGAAAGTTCCTTTTTAGCTTCTGAGACTACGTGGTAAACCATCCTATCTTTGATTGATTTTGTAGGATTTTGATCTTCTAATTTGATTAGGATAGAAACGTTATCCTTGTACGGATTGATTTTTTCACTATTGATTAGATGTAAATCTGTGTTGCCGATTTTCTCTAAGGACATTTTATCGCCCCCAAAAAGGTTGGTCCTTTTTCTTGAAAGATTGCATTTCGGAAATTATATCTTCTTCGATAGGGCCCAGTCTGACTCCTTCTTCTCGAATTTTCAATATAGCGCGTTCATCCATTTCTATGTAAAGAACATCGCCCTCAGATATTTGTCGGCCAACTGTCACGTTATTTACAGCAATAGCGACTTCTTCTCCCTGTAAAGCTTCTTTCAATACTTGCTCGCCTGATCTCAATGATTGTATGCGCCCTACAACTGTGTTGTCTGTTCTAAGCACCCCTTGATTCAGTGCTATACGCCCTCCTAATATCCTAACTCCAACTACTGCAGGATCTCTAGTTCGAAAAGTGTGGCCTTCTAATATCTCAAATTTGCCTGGGTGGGCGTAATCTTCTCTTAGATGTTGTGCTTGTTTATCCTTTATTTTTTCTTGCCATTCTTGATAATCTTCTAGGAGCCTGTACACTATATCTGATTCAAAGAGTTTTACGCCTGTTTCGTGCAATTCTTCCTTTGCGTCTGGGTGTATTTTTACATTGAAGGCTAATATTGCACGGTATTCTTCATCTGAAGGGTCTGCCATGACCACATCGCGACGTGAAACATCTCCGACTGTAGCTTTTACAATTGGGATATTTGCTGCCGATAATTCGTATGCTAAAGCTTCTAGAGAACCAATTGCATCTGCACGAATTACTACGCCTTCATCAGTACATTTTACATTTGATTTCATCGAATCTGTGAGTCTGTCTAAAGCATCATCTATTTCATCTTCGTTTGAAGCACTGTAGAACGGAGCGCCCGCTACCACGCCTTCTATGTCTGGTGCTACAACTTTCAACCCTGCTGCTGCACCTACTATTTTTACACTATCAAATTGTTGCCTTGGGTCTCTAATTTCATCTAAAGGCTTGGGTCTCAAAAGAGATCTTACTCTAGTTACTATTGGTTCTGGTTGAGCTCCAATGATTAAGGTGTCTGAAGCTTTGAGAATTCCATTGTAAATTATTACTCCTAGTGTTTTACCTAGACCCTTTTCTTCCTTAATCTCAATTACAGTTCCTTCTGATGATCCTTCGGTTAGTAGTAAATTTCCACGTAGGTATCTTTGTGCCAGGCCCATGAGTATCATGAACAATTCTGGTACGCCTTCTCCAGTTTCTTTTACTGAGGTTGGGATTAATGCAATAGTTTTCTGGAAATCTTGAATTTCAGAGAATAGTGCCGAGTCGAAACCATGTTGTCCTAAGTCTCCTATTATTTCATACATTCTCGTTTGAAAATTCTGTTTAGCAATCGAACTTTGATTTGCACTATTAGCCAAGAATGACCCCTTACGACTTCGCCAGCCCGGTAATTTGTCTACTTTGTTTAATACTAAGATAAATGGTGTTTGTTGTTGTTTTAGAATATTAATAGATTCAATGGTTTGTGGCTTGAAACCTTCTGTTATATCGACGACTAATATTGCTAGATCAGCTAATGCTCCGCCCCTTGATCTCAGAGTTGTAAAGGAATGGTGGCCTGGCGTATCTATGAAAAGTAATCCAGGTAATGTTGTTGTACCTTCTTTGAGTAATGGACCGCAAATTTTGGAAACTGTTTCGAATGGTACTTCTGTAGCGCCAATATGTTGTGTTATTGCTCCAGCTTCTCTCTGAACAACTGCAGTTCCTCTGACATAATCAAGAAGTGATGTTTTTCCATGGTCAACGTGGCCTAAAACTGCCACAATAGGCTGTCGAAGTGGTGCGTTTGGATCTATTTCCTCTTCCTGTTCCTCTTCTTCGGATTCTTCTTCCGGCAAATCCTCCAAATCCTCTTCTTCAGGCACCATGAGAATGTGCGCACAATTGCCTGTTTTAAAAATGTCCGGTTAGATTTCTTTTTTCAATATTTCTGCTAAATATTCGTATTCTTCTAATGAATTGTAGAGGTGAGATGCTGTGCGAAGATAGCGCCTATTGTGATGTGGCCAACCGAATACTGGTACTTGTATCTTGTATTTTTCATACAATAAAGTGTGAAGAGGGTCTGGTTCTAGAACTGATTTTGTGGCTACGCCTTCACTTGGTAAAGCTACTGCCGATAAACCAACAATCATTGAATCAGGGCATAATTTTGGAGTTTGTAGCACTTCAAGAACAATATTTCGTGCTTCTATTGCAAGATTCGTATTATGTTCTATAATTTCAGTCCATCCTCCTTCTACTAAACTACCAACATATTCGATACTCTTTGGAATACATAACCATGACGTGATGTCTTGAGTGCCTGTCCAATCGAATTCTAAACGTATTTTTTCATCTACATTGCCCTCTACTGAAAATCCGTGACTTATTGAAAGAGGGTTGATTTCTGATCTTTTGTCCTCTCTTATGTAAAGAAATGCAGCCCCTTTTGGTGTACACAGCCATTTGTGCGCATTTCCTGTAGCATAAGCGGGTCTTAGTTTTTTCAAATCTAGAGATATTATTCCTGGCCCATGTGCTGCATCTAAGAGAACATCAATACCTTTAGATTGAAGTTCGGATACTATTTGTTCAAATGGTAATCTGATGCCTGTTGGACTTGTTACGGTGTCTATTAGGGCGACTTTTGTTTTTTCAGTCGTATGGTTTAGAATTGTTTTGGTTACTTCCTCTGGATTTTCTATTGGAAATGGGAATGGTACAACTACTGTCTTTGCATCTGATCTCTTGGTGATGAAATCAACTGTGTTCCAGCATGCTTGATATGCATGGTCTGGAACTATTATTTCATCACCTGGTTCTAATGATAAAGAGCGTAAAATCGTGTTAACTCCCGACGTTGCATTTGGTACAAAGGTCATTCCTTCCTTATCTGCATTAATAAAATCTGCAAGTGTTTCTATCGCTTCAGCCCATAATTTTTTAGAGGTGACATCAAAGAAATGAACTGGGTCGCTTTCTAGTTCAGTTCGTAATTTAAGTTGATGTTCAAGAATTTCTTTAGGACATGCCCCAAATGAACCATGATTGAGGAAAATTGTTTCTGGATTTAAATTCCAATATTTTGATAAATTGCTTCGTTTTGGATGATGGAGCATTTTAGCGCATTTTTGTGAACCTTCTCATCGTCTTTTTGATTGGTTCACGTGTGTCTGCAGAAATAAATCCTTCCTCTATTTTTGAGTCCAAAAATTCCATTGCATTGTCTACAGATTCTCTAGCGCCTTTGGCAACTAGCGAAGCCATGAATGGTTCCGCTAACTTGTCTGAAACTCCTGCTTCGAGAACTATTTCTCTCATGAAGAATAATAATTCTGTTCTCTTTCCCTCATTCAACATTGCTTTTGGTTTATTTCGCTTTTGAGGTTTCTTATCTTTTCTTTGAGGGGGCTGGGCTTTAGTTGGTCCTCTACGCCTGTGTCTCCCTCTTCTTGCCAGAGTTACTCGCCTCCCATTTCCTTAATGGCGGCTTCTA
>MDTE01024152.1_pt1 | contig 10817 bp, 9 predicted proteins | sample 811231 | NCBI WGS metagenome assembly MDTE01 (sample SAMN05326651, study PRJNA326480) | marine metagenome | isolation source: seawater | place: Indian Ocean: Red Sea | collected 2010 | reverse complement strand
GAAGACTAATAGACATCCTAGTGTAAAGTGTAGGTGTAATGTAACTAGTTTGTACTTATAATCCCTCAAATTTAGCCTTTTCACGGCACAGGAATTCATTCCCCCAGCATAGCTGAAGAGAGGGTCCTCGCTTGTCATCATGGCGTTTGACGAGGAGCTAAGCTGGCTCCAGCTGCTCAGTGAAGCGTGTGATGAGCCAATTATGCCTGAGGTGCAGAAACCCGACGCGCAGAGCGATGATAGTGCGGATTTGGAAGGGGAAGTTAGGATCGACGTGTTCGCCGCTTACGATTATATCTTCGCCTCCAGCTGCAGCGATGACGAGGTATCCGACTGCTTCTCTGAGTCAGACTGTGATATCAACGAGCTGGTGGTTTATCGTGGCGTGCGTAAGGAGACGGGAGAGGAGGGTGGTTACGATGTTACGGTACCATCCCTGTTCACGCAGAGGTCTCGCACTCACAAGCTGGTGAATCGCCTTACCACTGACATTGGCACCATTCTCCATGAGTTTGCCGTCACCCTGTACGAGCAGAGTGTGGAGAGAATCATAATGATGGACGACCCGGAGATGATCTGGGCCAACATGCAGATCCGCTGTGGGTCTGACGTGCTGTTCGATCATAACAGCGGACAGTGCGTGTCTACCCTCTCTGCAAAGGAATGGTTCCTTATCCAGTCCGAAATCACGGAGGAGGACGACGAGATGCATGAGGATTGGGTGGTGATTGCAGTGCATGGGTCCACACCGGGCCTAATGCTCCGATCCCCCGAATATGAGTATGGCGAGGCTTGTGCTCACTGTAAGCAGAGGTTCACTATGGTGGGTAGCCTGCGATACCACTGTCAGAACTGTGGGGCGAGCGTGTGCTCCCTGCACTCCTCACGCCGGAAGCGACTACCACACTTCGGCCTACTGTCTGCACGTGTGTGTATGGACTGCGCGCAGCTTATTGACTATGCCAAGGATACCCAGACTGCTTTCTGGAGGAAGGCTCGCTGCCACGCCTACATCCACAGCCGCCTAGTGCCGTACGGTAGCCAGGGTCACCTAGACACGAGAGCGTGCAAGCTGGCGAGGGTGGTGAATGGCCTGCTGAACGTAATCCGTAACGTGCTTGCCTCTTCCGTGGCTAGCAAGGCTGCCTTGGAGGCCGTCTCCCTGGTAAACCGCTATGGGAGAGCTGGCTTCCGCGCTGCCCTGCTCAATGGCGACTTCCTGCAGGCAGTATGAACCCTACGCGAGCTGTCTGGCCTGGACTCATGCCAAGTACAGCTGCACGAACTCATGGCGTGCCTGTACTACCAGCTGGCCATCGGCAGAGCAGAGCGTGGCTGCGACCCTGACCAGCAGAGGCGCGCCCACGGTGCAGACAGTGGCTGCTCCGAGCCACCCACTACCCTACTGAAGGAGGTGACACGCTTTGCGTCCCTTGCATGCAGCGCTGTATACCAGGAGCGTGAGGAGGAGTGCCAGCGAGTGGCCGCCTCTCTGGGGTGGCACACCATCGTTGCAGAGCTCGACTCGCACCCCGAAAAGCCGGCCTTCGCGCTCTTCGCCTCTCCCATCCAGGCCCAAGGAGCCAAGGAGGTCGTGCTGGCCATACGCGGCACCAAGACGCTCCATGATCTCGTCACAGACATCCGTGTGGCACCCATCACCTTCCCACTTGACGTCACCGCCGTCAGTGGGGACGAGGGTGAGGGTGAGGATGGTGAGGACGCCTCCAGAGACGCGTACTGGATGAAGGTGGACTCGGACAATGGCACATACGCGTGTGGGGGGATGGCCAGGGCTTCAGAGTGGCTTTTCAGTCAGATGTACCCACTCCTTGCCGACTTGCACTCCCAGGGCTACCAGGTGGTGGTGGTCGGCCATAGCCTCGGGGCCAGTGTGGCGGCCCTTGTCACCGTGCTCCTGCAGCAGAAGCTGCCTCTTACCAGCCCCACAGAGTTGCGTGCCTATGGCTACTCCTGCCCAAATTGCTGCTGCGTAGGTCTAGCCTCACAGCTAGAGGAGCACATGGTATCGGTGGTGCTGGGAGATGACTTCGTCTGCCGACTCTCCCCGAGCAGCGTGCAGAGCCAGTTACGGCACCTTGAGAAGCACCGACATGAAGCGTACGGCCAGCTAGAGCATGACTGGGATAGCCTGGTGCAGCGTGCTACTGAGCTATGGAAGCCCAAGCATCGCGTGCACTCCGTCGGGGAGGAAACGGGGGGGGTGTCGGTGGTCATGAGCAGCCTCCTTGGCAAGAGGGACTGGGTAGAGAAGGGGGAGGCGGAGGAGCCAATGATGGATAGGGAGCTTGTGGAGATATGGATACCTGGCCGCATTCTCCACATTTACTACCACCATGGGGTGAGCCGGGTCGCAGAGGTGCCTCGTGGTCATCCCAGCCTGCGCTCCCTCGCCCTCCAAGGCACCATGCTCTCCGACCACTTCGCGAGAAACGTCCTGTCTGCCCTCAAGGCGGTGCAACTTGTGCACCAGGCACCGGACACTCCCCCAGTCTGGACCCCCTTCGATGCCCGTGACACGTGTCAGCGCTGTGCCAACGCCTTCTCTTGGCACTCGACGTTCACCAGCGAGACGAGCGAGGCAAGAGCTCGCCACAATTGCCGCAACTGTGGAGACCTGGTGTGTGGGCCCTGCAGTGCACACAGGCAGGCCATCCCCCGCCTTGGCCTGAGCGAACCTGCCCGAGTGTGCATCAAGTGCCACCTCCAAGGTAGCAGCACCGTCCTTGTGAGGAGCGGGGATGGAGCCGACGACTAGCTGCTGTAAGTCATTTTTTATTCATTGCCCACACACCGAATTACAAAACTCAAACCACAAATCATACTTCTTCACCATTCCATGGCAAGGGCCCAGGCGATGGCTCCAATCACATGCGCGTGAAGACGTTGTCAGCAAGCGCCTCCATGCCCTCCTCCTTGTCGGACTTGACCAACGAGTCGGCCCCTGCCTGGACATGCGAATGCGCGTACTTCCTGCCACATCCAGAGAAACCGCAATAGGATGCATCCTCGTCAATGACTTCTTCCCCTGCTGCCGCTGCCGCTGCGGCCTGCATTGCTTGCAGATTCTCAAGCGAGAGCTCTGCCACGTCGGCACTGAGCACGTGGGCATTCTCGAGGTACTTCGTGAGGTCGGCCTCGAACACGGTGTCTTCTGATCCAAACTGCCCCAGTTGACTCTCTAGAGCGCAAAGTATGCCATCCTTGAAGCATACAAGGCTTGCCCCCTCATTGTTTTGGCGTAAATTCGAGACTTGTACCGTCCCACACTGCTGCCTCTGCCTCTCCAGCTCACTCCCTACGAAATAGGAGCTGTCAGGTGACATCTGTAGGCGCCGGAACTTGGTTCCCACATACACAGAGGCCAGCTTCTCTAGCGCCAAGTCAAGCGCAGCACATAAAATGGAGTTAGTGTCGCATATATGCAGCACCAACGACTGTTTGTTGTCGAGCAAGGTCCGCAGATGCACTGGGTTGTCCTCTGTGTGCTGCGCGTAGCCCATCTTTATGGCACTCTCCATCACTGCTTGCTTCTCTGCCCACTCAAGCATTCTCTCTTGCTCTTGTTCAGTCATGAACTCATCTCCTAGACCAAAAAGAAGCGAATCGTCGTCGCTATCCTCCACATCACTTGCAGCTCTCTCGGCGGCAGCAGCTGCACTTCCCTGATCAAGAGCGTTAAAGACATCGTCGTCATTCTTAGATGCACGCAGCATAGCCAGCAAAGGGTAGTCTCCATCGGTCAGACAGTCAGCTGCCCCACACACGCAGCCAAACCCCTGACGGAGACTATTGAAGGCCTTCATTCGCTCATCCTCTCGCAGCTTCGAGCGGTCGTGCTTCCTCAACTGCGCCCCCACACGAGCATGATGGTCTGCATTGATTATCTCCTTCTGGCAACAAGGATCCAGCTCGTCAAAGGGCAGGTTGAAGGCGCTTTCCTCGTCCTTGCTCTTCGCACTTCTCCCCGAGGCCATGACTTGCCTCACATTCTGCCCCACGAGTTTCATCTCCAATATTGGCGAGTGATGTTGACTACTGAACAAGTTTTTGGCTCGACGCAACCCTTTTCCAGTGTTATCCCCTCTATCCACGATTTCTTGTTGACAATAAATTTATTTGAGGCGCTTTAGCTATTTCTCGACCTGTAGTGACCCGCAAGGTGTCGCCGTGCCCTCGAATCTAGCGTGAAAAGTTCATCTGTCGTGTTGGTGAAACCGAAGTAATTACATATGGCGTCGTTTAGCTTTGGAGGTAGTGGCGCTGGGGCGCCTGCCCCAAGTGGCGGAGGATTTGGGTTTGGAGCAGCTCCGGCTCCCGCTCCGGCTCCCGCTGCTGCAACTGGCGCTACGACGTTTGGATTTGGGGCTAGTACCGCAACTCCTGCCACGGGTGGCTTTGGGGCGGCACCTGCTGCTGCACCTGCCACTGGGGGATTTGGATCCACTCCGGCTGGAGGAGGATTTGGCTCAAGTGCTGCCCCGACCCCGAGCACAGGTGGCTTTGGTGCTGCTGGCACTACGGAAAAGCCACCTGCTGCGCCTACTCCTGCCACAGGCGGATTTGGTTTCGGTGGAGCAAAGCCTCCTGCTGCCCCTACTCCGGCTACGGGGGGCTTTGGAGGCTTTGGAGCTACCCCTGCTCCTACTACGGGGGATAAAGCGGCGGCCTCAGCTCCTGCAACGGGAGGATTTGGTGATTTTGGCGCTTCTGCAGCAACTGCAGAAAAGGCTGTCCCTGCCACAGGCGGTTTTGGCGGCTTTGGCGCAGCGCCCGCGGCAAGCACAGACAAGCCTGCTGCTGCTCCTGCCCCTACTGTAGGTGGATTTGGCTTTGGAGCAGCAGCGCCTGCTCCCACTCCCTCCACTACAACTACTGCTGCTCCTGCTCTTGGAGGATTCGGTGGATTTGGCAAAGCACCAGCTGCCAGTACGGACAAGGCCGCAGCTGCCCCTACTAAAACGATCGGTTTCGGTGCAGCTCCTGCCACCACTGAGAAGGATGCGGCCCCTGTCGTTGCTCCAGCTCCTGCACCAGCAACAGGAGGCTTTGGTGCCGCCTTCGGGGCCACTGCGGCTGGTGCAGACGGCGACAAAGACAAGGCTGCTGCCCCTGCTCCTGCCCCTGCTCCTGCCCCTGCTCCTGCTCCTGTTGGAGGAGGCTTCGGCGGCTTTGCTGCCGCTCCAGCAGCTGCTGCTGCCGGAGATAAGGAGAAGGAGAAGGCTGCTCCTGCTGCCACGCCGTCATCCGAGTCTGGTAAACCTCCTGTGGCCCCTGCCACATCTTCATCCCTTAAAACGGGCAGCGGTCTGCCTGCTGCCTTCTCCGGTAAGAGTGTAGGGGACATCGTGAAGGAGTGGAAGAACGAGCTAGGCACCGACCTGAAGAATTTCAAGCGGCAGAGCGAGCAAGTTCTCACGTGGGACAATCAGCTGCGCGAGAACTGGGGCACGTGGAACGAGATCCTGGGGCTGTACGAGCACGTGCTGAGCAATGACCACGAGCTGAAGAGGATGTGCGACAGTATTGAGGAGTACCAGAACGAGCTAGACAACAACTTGCTGCAGCTGGAGGAGGCGGTGCGAAGAGAGATGGACTCGCCTCATGCCGTCTTTGTGCAACAAGACAACGACCGTTACTTTGTGTATCAGGAGTCAGAGCTGCTGGCGGCCGACCTGCTGTCCATGGAAGACAAGCTTGAGCGCCTGGTTGAGAGCTTCAACCGTGCCAGAGAGCCTGCCGCCAAGGGAGAGGACGGAAACCCCACCAGCAAGATCGTTGCTGTACTTAACCAGCACTTTGACCAGCTAGCTGCCCTGCAGCGCAAGACGAACGAGCTGGACCGGAGCATCAAGAGCATCTACGCCAACCCCAGCGGGCCGCCGCAGCTCCAGTAGTAAGCAAGCCGAATCAGTATTCATAGTGGTAAATTTGTGTTTGTGCACACGTCACTTGTGTAATTAAGCTTTAAAGAGAGGAAATAGTGATTGTTCAGAGTCGTACATGATACCGAGGTGGGAACTGTGGCACTGTAAGCGCAGACGGGTCTAGGACAGGTCTGCTACGGGCGCGTTTTCGAGCCAAAGCTGGTGGATAAAGTCATACAAAGACTGAGTGACGCTGGTCTTGTAGGGCGTGGCGTTGGTGCTGCGGATGTGGTCGGGTCTCATCTTCCCTAGCTGCTCCATGCAGCGCTTGCGGCAGACGTTGAGGCTATCATGACTGAGGCGCTTCTTGCCGTCCCACACCAGGTGAAGGAGGTTCTCAACACGCGCAGGGGTGACGTAGGCCCGCTTATTCTCCGAGAAGGCATGCCGCACGAGCATGCGCTGCTTTGCCCGAGGGGCGGGCTCGGACGCCGTCTGCATCATGTCAAGCAGGGGGTTGCCCGCGCTGTTGTAAAAGCGGTACACTTCTTTCTTGCCCGGGATCACCAGCTTCTCCACCTCCTGAGATAGCTTGATGCGAGGCGCGCTATTGATCTCCACAAGCTTATAGACGCAGCCTAAAGCGGGCTGAGCCTGGCACGTGACAAGGTTGGTACCGATGCCGAAGGAGTTGATCTCGTGGCCCTGTCTGTTCAGACTCAGGATCACCTCCTCGTTGAGGTCGTTGCTTGCCACGATGTTGTCCTTGGCGAACACAGACTCTCCAATTTGTGTGTCGGTCTTTTTGAAAAGGGCGCGGGCAGCCTGGGACAGGTAGGCGAGATCTCCACTGTCCAGTCGGATACCCAGGGACTTGTAGCCCAGCTCGTGCAACGCCCAGCCCACGCACAAATAGTTCGGCACTCCGGATTGCAACGTGTCGTAGGTGTCCACCAAGGCCAGGAATCCCTTTGGGTAAGCCTGGGCGTAGCTAATAAAGGCAGCAAGCTCACCGTCATTGGTGTTCTCGTACCCTAGAGCCTTCCTCTTCTCAAGCACAGACGCCACGAACTCCACTTTCTTGTCAGCGCTGTCGTTCGTCACGATCTCTGTGCTCTTCAGGTCTCCCAGCCCCGTGTAGCTCATTACATAGGCATGAGCGTGCGTTCCCTGCACAGTAATGCCCGTGGCCTTGCCCGCAGCCACATTACTCGTACCGTCGAATCCTCCCAAATAAGCATACTTACTCGCACTGAAGGCACCATCTGGCCCTTGCGCTCTTCGCAGACCAAACTCTAGTAGCTTAATACTCGGACCGGCTGCGAGGCGCATGCGTGCGGCATTGGTGGCCACCAAAGATGAGAAGTTCACTAGATTCAATAAGGTTGTTTCTAGCAACTGGCACACACCCAGTGGGCCCTCGATACGCAGCATGGGAATTTTCGGGAAGACCAACGAGCCCTCCTCCATCGCATAGATCTTCACGTCTCTACAGTCCAAAGCAGAAAGCCAGCTAAAGAACCCCTCATCTGTTGTAGGAGGCAGAAGCGTCCGGATATACGCAACGTCTGATTCCGTGTACTCGAAGGAGCTCACAAGCCGTAAGCACTCGTCGAGCCCAGCAAAGACGCAAAACTCCCCCTTGAACGGACATTTCCTATAGAACAAGTCGAATACAGAAGGATCATTGTGCTTCGATGCTGTGAAATAGGCGTAACTCATGCTAATCTGGTACATGTCCGTAAGCAGAGGCGTGACAAGAGGATTTGATGGCCTCCCATCATCCGAGTCATCCACACCGCTTGCCTTGCGCTTTCGAGGGCTTGTTGCCATACTTGCGATAACTTATAGTTAATTGGTATATTCCAGTAATTTTTGACTCCTTAAACGACGAAGGGCATTATATATGTCTCCACTTGTTCCGCCAGCTCGATTACAAAATCACCTCATAGCGGCTTAAAGAGGCTAAGGAGAGGCCTTCGAGACGGATCAATCGCACATCACGTATAACTAAAATCGTCGCATAGGAGAGATGCCGCCTGAAGGAGAGCTATCGACGCAGGCCGGGGTCACTGGGGTTGACGCGAAGAGTAGCGACTCTTTCGTGTCCAAGATCGGTAATAAGGAGGTCCAGGTTGATGACAAGTTGTATAACGCGACTAGTTTGGCTAGTATTCATCCCGGTGGACAGGTATTCGTGCGTGCATTCGCTGGATCGGATGCCACGGAGGCCTTCATGAGCTATCATCGCAGGCAATTTCCTCATAGCAAGTATGCTGGGCTCCTGGTGGGCTCTACCAAGGCTCGCAAGACATTGGAGGATGACAAGGATTACTGGGAGTTGTGCCGTGAGATACAGAAGGTACTGCCTACGCACCAATCGTTCGCTCCTTGGCACTATTTCGCCAAGGTGGCCGTCATTCTGGGCGTGGCCGTCTATTTGGAGTATTACATGCACGTAAACAAGGCTTATACGCTGGCTTTGTCTTCACTTATTGGCTGGGTGTATGCGTTGGTAGGCTTGAACATCCAGCATGACGCGAACCACGGTGCCATTTCGCGATATGGGCTGGTGAATCGTGTGCTTGGTTTGACACAAAATTGGATTGGAGGTAGTGCTATTGACTGGATTCACCAGCATGTGGTGCAGCACCATGTGAACACGAATGATGTGGACCATGATCCGGATATGCTCGGGTCGGATGTCCTACGAATCAACCCCACGAAGGAGCGTTATACCGGGCAGGCGTATCAGCACCTGTATGTGTTCTTCCTGTTGACCCTTTTCGGCATCAATTACATCTTCAGCAGTCTTGTGCATCTCTTGAAGGGACAACACCTCAAACACATGTCTGCGCTGCTCGGACGGCACCGTCTTTTTGATATGTGCACGTGGGTCTTCTTTATGGCCCGATGGGCCGTGTATCCCGTCTACCAGACCGGCTCATACATGCCCTTGTTGACCACTCTGCCCATGTATTGCGTGGGCGGTTTCTACCTCAGCTTCTTCTTCATAATCAGCCACAATTTTGTGGGCGCCGACATGCTGGACAGCAAGGATGTCAGCAACCCCAAGAGCTTCCTGTACAAGCAGGCCGCAACCTCCAGCAACGTTGGCGGCGCCTTCCTGTGCTTCATCAATGGCGGCCTCAACTACCAGATCGAGCACCACCTGTTCCCTCGCATCAGCCACACCCACTACCCCACAATTGCGCCGTTTGTGCGGGACTTCTGCTCCAAGAAGAACATCCCCTATGTGCATTTTCCCACCGTGACCGCAAACATGGGCTCCTGCTGCCAGCACCTCTACAATATGGGCAACAACGATGAGTGCACTTACAATGCAAAGAAGACGCAGTAAACAGTTTTGATTGTCAGTTATAGTTCCAAAGTAACAATTGCATACAAATAATGAATCAACTTCCATTTCTACGCGACGACTGTCACGTCCTTCTCGCCTCTCAGCGCCTGGGTGAACTCCTTGTCCGCGGCATCCAGGTCGCCACCTCCAGGGGTGAAGCCAGCGGCTACATTATCGTTCAGTATGCGGCCCATCTGCGGCAGGGCTGTTTGTGTGCTTGGCGACACAGCCTGATTGTCGATAGTCACAAGAGTTGGGCCTACAAGCTCAAGGGCGACCTTGTTCACTTCCTTTGATGTAGCGCTGTGCTCTCGCAAAGGACACTCGGTCAGATTCAGGGAGGTAAGGGTTGTGATGGCACGCAAGCCCTCAAGAGCCGCTGCATCCGGCAGAGGGTTTTCCGCGAGGGACAGGGCCTGGAGAGAGGTCAGGCCCAGAAAAATGCTGCCTTGTACTCCCCAGGGCTCTACTTCTCCCTCATTTTCTTTCTTACTAGGCTGCTCGTAGACTGTGATGGCGATATTGCACCCGTCCAAGTTGAGTCTTTGAAGTAGAGGACAAAGCAGGAAGGCAAGACGATCAACCTTGATTTCTGTGTAGGACAGGTCGAGGCTGAGCAACGCAGAGTACTGGAGCTGCTCTAGATTGTCAGTAGTGATGTCATTTTGAACCTTCCATCCCGTCCATGCGGAGGCGAAAATCAAGTTTTCGGTGCATTGCCGTCCAGATAGGCTGATCATGGCCACTTTGAGAATCGCAGGGTCACTACACATCTCCTCCGATAAGCCCTCACTAGTCGAGAGATTCAGACATATAGGGAGCATCTTAAATTCGTCCGTGTCCACAACCAGCTTTAGAGTGTTCAAGCGTGCCAAGCAAGAGATCTCCCCACTTATAATGACGGGCTCCATGATCTCATTCTCGAGCGTTGCCACGACCTCATCGAAACTTTTGCTGCCTTCGACATCCTCCTCGCGCAACTCAGTGTCTTCAGCCAGTATTCGTCGAGACACGTCAACATATTGACCGAAAGTCAACTCCCCAGCAGCAGCACTTCCTTTCTCGAGGATCTTACGCACTCTTTCTGCACCCGCAGGAAAATCAAAGACACCCGCTAGGTCAATGCTAGCCGTTGCACCCATGATATGCTATCAATCAAACTGATCTTCCCAAAATACGACTCAACGGAAGCCCATCATCATGACGATTGAGGGCCAAATCGAAAGGTCACAAGCGACATAGATTGGACACGCAGAACAATGAAGTTCACATATATGGATTCATAGCGGTTTTATTTTTGCATAGCGTGCAAAAAGACGGCCTGTAGAGCAAGGTAGAAAGGCAGGAGGACGCGAATAGAGTTACACATCATTGATCATGGGCGGAGGCGCTAGCGCACACAGAGACACATACGTGTGCTCCGTGGCGGATGACTCTTCACCGAGTAAAGTGGTGGGCAGCAAGGCCAGTAGCAAGGGGAAGGGACGAAGGGAAAGTCGAGATCAGACGGTTGGTAGCCCCTCCTCAAGCCCTCGAGGTTCTTTTGAAGACAAGAAGGATAGTGGGCG
>MDTE01184207.1_pt1 | contig 10818 bp, 10 predicted proteins | sample 811231 | NCBI WGS metagenome assembly MDTE01 (sample SAMN05326651, study PRJNA326480) | marine metagenome | isolation source: seawater | place: Indian Ocean: Red Sea | collected 2010 | reverse complement strand
TATAAAAGTTTTAAAAGAATTTGAAGTTTTTACAAATAAAGGTAAGCCTTTATATCTTTGTGATTATACTCCAAAGTCAATAATTGGTGAAAAAAGAAAAATATTTGACCCTGTTGTTGAATTTTTTAATTTAAAAGAAAAACCTAATTTCGAGTCAGGCCTACAAGATTGGATAGAGATATTTAGCGATGGAACCGTTCAATCAAGAGTAAGAGACACCAAAATTTTTAAAGGATATTTTAATTTTAAGAACTTTCCATTTGATAAACAAAATCTTTCTTTTGAAATTTGGTCAGAGTTTCCGAGTTCTATGGTTAGAATTATAGCAGAGGAGCCAGTTATGTCCGAATATAAAGAGAATCTTTATTCTTTCAATGTAGAAAATGAAGGTATATCGATTCCTGGCTGGGATCTTGTAGGTATCAACTATGAAAATTATACAGTAAGTGAAAATGATGGTTTTGAATATTCTGGTTTGGTAGTTAATCTAGAAGTTGAAAGACAATCAGCATATTATTTATTTAAGATAATACTTCCAATCATTTTTATACTTGCAATTTCTTGGTCCGTTTTTTGGGTAAGAGGATCTCAATTAGAAGCAAAAGTAAATATTACTATTGTTTGTCTCTTATCACTTATTGCTTACAACTTTATTATTGATGAAGATTTACCTAAATTATCTTATTTAACTTTTTTGGATTTTTTCATTTTATTGTCTTATTTCTATACAGGTATAGCCACTATATTATGTGTTTATTCATTTGTTAAAAAAATGACATCAGGTGCAGATATTAGTTTTGTTGATTTAAAAGCAAGGTGGATTGGTCCTTTGAGTTATTTTGGAATTTTAATTTTAACGCTAGTCTATTTCTATAATTTGGAAGGAACTCTCGCATTATTTCGTCTCTGACTGTGTTGATATTGTGCTCATTACAGTCTACTCTTGGAAAAAGTGTTGTGGTTAGTGGGGAACGGGTAATGCCCCAAGGAGTTCGAGTCTCTCCGACCGCACCATTTGGGGTAATTATGATTGAATATTTGAGGAAACATAAAAGAATTGTTCTAATAATTTTAATAATAGCTTTTATTGAATTGAGTGGATATGGAATTTTAGCATCTCTGTCTAGACTGCTAAACGTTTTATAAAATTAATACATATGTTTTTTTAAAAAATCTATAATATTTTTTAATTGCTTATTTTTTCCATTTTTAACTTCAATAAATTTTTTATTCTCGTCAACAAAAGAAATATCGAAGTTATTTTTATTGAGGTAACTTTTAAAACTCTGTAAATGAATACGAACAAATTCTCCAACAACCGATTGAATAGATATTTTTTTATCTCTTATTCTTTGAATTTTTCTAGATAAAGATTCATAAACTTTTTCAATTAGAAGTATTTTTAAAATAGGTTTTTTTATAAACTTTATATCTTCATTAACATATATACCCTCAAAAATTACCAATCTTCTTTTCGAAAAATTTAATTTGATTGTTAAATCATTTTCTCCTGTTTTTCGATTATAAAGTTTTCTTAAGATTAATTCCCTTTTTTCATTTTTTCCAAATAAAAAATAAAGTAAAATTTTTAATTTTTTTAAATCATAATGTAATTCGTTTTGATTACTTTTCGTTTTTTTTATTTTTTTGGTTATTTTTATTCTTTTAGATCTTGGATACAGAAATAAGTCTTTACTCAAAATTATAATATTTGGGAAGCTGCTTACTAAGTTTTTTTTCAATAAATTTGCAAATAAACTCTTACCCGAACAAGTAATACCATCAATAGTAATAAGATTTATATTTTTTTTTTGAAAGTTATGAAATATTTTTTTATTCAATCTCATATATATTATTTAAATTTTATCTTGACCATAGTTTAGGTCTTTTTGTACAAACAGCATCAATTTTAAATTTATTTTTTCTGAAATAATTAATAATTTTCTTTACTTCATTTGATCTATTCTTTTTTACAAGTTCGGGTGATACAAGGCATATTTTTACTTTTTTTCCTTTTAAATATTTATAAAAATTACTTCTAATTTTAATTTCTGTAAAATTATCTATCCATATCCATTTAATACTTTTGAAAAGAATATTCTTTTTTTTTAATTCTTCAAATTCAGAATACCTTATGGAAACATTTGTTTTCTTCATATTTTTTATCAAAGATGAAAACGTTTGATCGTGAAAAAAAAAATTATGTATTTTATTTTTTTTTAATATTTTTAGTATTTTTTTCTCAAGCCCTTCTTCCTTAACATTTAAAACGATTAGTCTGTGGTTAAAGTTTTTTATCCATTTTTTAAATAGCTCTCCTCTTTTAAATGGATCATGATGTAAATAAACATCTTTATCATTAGACCTTAAATCAATTTCAACCCCAAAATTTTTGTCAAGTTGCTTCAGTTCCTTTGAACTATTTACTCTATGTTTAATAATTATCATTAAGTTATAAATTTCAAAAATTTATCTTGTATAAAAAAAATATTGAATATTTTTTGATTTTTAAATATCTCAATTTTTTTATTTACTCTATTATAAAAATACTTTTTGTATTTTTGTTTTTTCAATATTAAATCGATTTTGTTACAAATTATTCTATCATACTCAACCATAATAATTGGCTTGTTTTTAATTATAGTTTGTAATGATCCTTTAACGCATTCAAATTCGTGACCTTCAATATCAATTTTTATAAAACTAGGATTGTATTTAAAAAAATCCAAATTAATTGTTTTTATTTTTTGTTTTTTTAAAATAATTTTTTTTGATAAATTTTTCACATATAAGGAATTTCTTAGTCTATCTAAAACACCAGGTTTACTTATACCTGCAATTTGAGACAAAGCATATTTCTTAAAAAAGGGTGTGTAAAATATTTTTTCTCCTTTTTTATCACTTAAAGCAATTTTTTTTAATTCAAATAAACTGTCTTTTAATTTAATTTTTTGAAGAAATTTAAAATTTAAACTGTTAGGTTCAAAAGATATAATTTTTGTATTTCTAACAAATTTTCTTATTGCATAATAACTCATACCATCATTAGCACCTATATCAATAATAGGTTTTTTTCTATTGAAGTAACCATTCTTTTCTAAAATTTTAAAAATTTTAAAATCTGTATCATAAATTATCTTTGAAAAATATTTTCCTATTATAAATCTTGATATTAAAAAAAGATAAATGTTTGATCTACAAATCCTTTCAAAAATATTTAAGATTACGCTCCCTTGAGTCATTTTAGTTTAAAAATCTTAATTTAAATAAATATAAAACATTAAACACAATGTGAGTAATAAAAGTAAATAAATTATTTTTCCATTTTGACTCACCATATTTTCTTGTATTAAAAACAACATCTATCGTTTGAATTTCAATCTTATTTTTTAAACAAGTATATAAAATATATGTGTCTAAGGTTGTCCATTTAAAGGGAATATTATTAAATTGACTTAATAACTCTCTATTAAAAATTTTTGGTTGAGCATTAATCTCTCTCATTTTTACTCCTAAAATTACTGAAGCTAATTTTTCGTGAATTCTACTAACTATGCCGTCAAACCCTCTATTGTTAGTTCTATATCCTTTGCCTAGAACATTCTTTTTTTTATTTATTAAACGGTACAACTTTAAAAAATCGATAAGAGGAGTTTGTAAGTCAGCATGAGCCCAACCAATAAAATTACCCTTAGCCGTTTTTAAGCCTTCATATATTCCGCCGCCATAACCAACATTTGTTTCTAAATTTACTAAACGAATGATAATTGATGAATCATTTTTATTAACGGCTTTTTCAATTTCTTTTTTTGTATTATCAGTAGATCCATTGTTGACTAATATTAATTCAGCTCTTTCGTTTTCAAAGGGTAAATTTAAAAATTCACTGCATAAAAATGCTATGTTTTTTTCTTCATTATAACATGGTAAGACTAAACTAATATTTAAAGACATGTTTTATATTAATCCTATTAATTACTTATACAAAACTTAATCATTTAATGAAGCAATTTTTAATTATTCCTTTAGGTGGATTAGGATCAAGATTTGAAAGGGAAGGGTATAAAACCTACAAACCCTTTCTTCCAATATCGTCTAAATTAAGAATAATCGACAATATTATAAGTAATTTTCCGCAGAAAGACACTCATGTAATTTTAATTGCCAATAATAAAAAATACAATTTCATAAAATTGAATTTTAAAAGAAAAAATACCACAATCATAAAAATTAATAATCATAAGTTTGGTCCAATGTACTCACTTTTTTTAGCAATAGATAAAATTAAAAGAGTTGTAAAAAAAAATAGTTTTTATGTGTCGTATTCTGACATAAATTGGAAATGGGATTTTAAAAAAGTAGATAAAATTAAATTAAAAAAAAAAATTATTGTTTTTAGTCACAAAGGTTTTCATCCTCATTTAGAAACAGATGAAAAGTCGGATTTTTTTCTATGCAATAAGAATTCTGAAATCAAAAGAGTTTCAGAAAAAAAAACTATAAAAAAAGATTACAAAAAAAATTATCTTGCCATAGGTTGTTATTATTTTGAAAGTCTTCGATATTTTGAATTTTTTTTCAATTTAAGTTTTTTTAAAAAACCATATTTAAAAAAAGAAATATATTTGATAAATTTTTTAAAATATTGTTTAAAAAGAAAAATTAAAATCAATCATTATTTAATCGATAAATTTGTTCATCTGGGAACACCTAGCCAATATGAAAATTTTTTACAGTGGAAAAAATTTTATAGTGAAGCTCCAAAAAAAAGTTTAAAACTGAATTTACCCGGGTTAATGTTAATGGCAGGACAGGGTAAAAGAGTGAAAAATCTCAGAGAAAAAAAACCTTTTTTGCAAATAAGAAAATACAAAGCTTACGAGTTCATTTTTAACAAATTTGGATCAAGTAAAAAAATTATAGTAGTCAATAGAAATTTCTACAAATCTATTGAAAAAAAATACAAGTTATTAAAAATTGAAAAAACAAACTCTATGTTCGAAACAGTTGAGAATTCTTTAAGTCTGATCAAAGATCTAAAAAATTTCTTTATTCATTCATGTGATTGTTTTGGTTTATTTAATAAAAAAAGGTTTATTAATTTTTTGAAAAATAAAAAACCTGATGTTGTTTTATTTGCATTCAATATTTCAAACCTTCAAAGAAAACTATCTAATGCACATACTACAATAAGATTTAAAAATAATTCAATTTATTCAATAAATATTAAAAAACTTTTAAACAAAAGTAATGAACTAGGGCATGCTGGTTTTTTTTGGATAAGTTCCAAAAAAGTATTCGACCATGTAAAAAATTTCCACAAAACTAAAAAATTTAATCGAGAAATATTACTAGATGATTATTTTAAATTTTTATTTGACAAAAAATTGTGCACGATTAAATGTTTTAAGCTAGATCAATATATTCATTTTGGTTCTATTCCAGAATATTTTGAATTAAAATATTGGGAAAATTTTTTTAAAAATGACAATTTATAAAATTATTAAAAATAAAGCTTTACCGTCTTTTTGTAGTTCAAACATTGATGTGCTCAGCTCAATATTATTTTTTTGTAATTTGAAAAAATTACCTTGTTTAATTGAGTGTACCTCAAATCAAGTTAACCAACATGGCGGTTATACAGGATATACTGCTAAAACTTTCTTTAGAGAAATACAAGGAATTTCAAAAAAAATTAATTTTAATAAGAAAATGCTATTTCTTGGTGGAGATCACTTGGGCCCTCTTCCTTGGAAAAATAAAATAAAAAAAATTGCCTTAAAAAACTCAATTAAGCTAATAGATGATTTTTTAAAATATGATTATTGTAAGATACATGTTGATACTTCTATAAAATGTAAAGATGATCAAAATCTTGATAATGAAATAATCTTTTATAGAACAAAAGAAATTTTGAATAATAAAAATATTAAAAAAAAAATTAAAAATAAATTTATAATTATCGGAACAGAAGTGCCTTTATCAGGAAGTGGAGATAGTAATAAAATTATTGTAACTAAAAAGAGTCAAATTAAAGAAGAAGTTCTAAAATTTAAAAGAATTTTAAAAAGTTTAAAATTTAAAAGTAAAAAATTTGGTTTGGTGATCGAACCAGGAATGAAATATATGCATTCAAGCATTAAGAAGCCAAATTTAAAAGATTTCAGACAAAAGAAAATACTAAGTAAAAAATATAATATAATTTACGAGGCACATTCTACAGATTATCAATCAATTCAAATTCTTAAAAAACTAGTTAATAATAATTTTAAATTTTTAAAAGTAGGTCCAGAATTGACTTTTAATTATGCTCGATCTTTATTTTATATGCATCAAATAGAAAAGAAATTTTTCAAAATACAAAACTCAAATTTAAATAAACAAATATTAAGATCTATGATTAGAGACAATAGATACTGGAAAGGTTACTACAACCCTAAAAATAAAAAAATATTTTTAAACAGCAAACTTGATAGAATGAGATATTACTTTAGTTATTCCCTTATAAAAAAATCAATTAAAATTTTACAAAAAAATATAAATAATTTAAAAATAAAAGATAATTTATTACTTTTAAAAAAAGATTTAAGAAAAGAATTTAATGAATACCATAATTATGGGTTAAAAAATTTTGAAATTTTAAAATTAATATTTATTTCTAAGACTTTAAAAAAATATTATAACGCATGTGGCTACAAAACTAATTAAATTTTTTTTAAAGGTAAATTAAAAGATAAAATAATAAGAGGCAATAAAATCAATTTGACCGCCATATGATGTGCAGGAATAGCTATTAGAAAAATTAAAAAATAAATAAAAGATATCAATATAAAGAATTTATTTGTAATTTTTTTTTTTATTACATTGTAAGCAATTATTCCAAATGGAATTAAATAATTAATTAAAAGTAACTTCATAAGTGGGAAAAAACTTATAGAACTTAAATCACTTAAGTTAATTTGACCTGATTGGTGTTCCAGTGGTACAAAAAATTTTGGGTTAATCATGCAATTAATTGTATTCAAATTCAAAAAAATAAAAATAGTAAGAGTGACTAAAGATATTATTAAAAATTTTTTATAATCTTCGTTGAAAATTAGCCAGGTGAATAATAATATAAAGCCACTTTCTCTATTAAGTACTGCTAATAATGATGCTCCGAAAAATAAAAAAATATTTTTTGTTTTACTTGCATATAAAGCTAAAGCTAGAAAAAACATTTCAAAAATAGAAAATGAATATTCACCTAAATAGTTTTGGAAAATAAATGTTACAAAGAGAAGATAAAAAATTATATATTTTTTTTTTAAATTTAAAGTTTTATTTAATATTATAAGTGTTAAAAAAATTATTAGTGAGTGTAAAATTATATTTACGTAATAGGGTAAATTTTTGTTAATTTTACTTGTAAATTGAAAAACATTTTTCAAAAAAAATGCTTTAACCCATCTCACTTTATGTCTGTCATGCATATCTCCAGTAGTTGCACATTTTTTTGTCAAAAATCTTTCATAAGTTAAATCGGACACTAAAATCGAATTTATATTACTTTTAAATTCAAAATTATTTAATAAACGATAAGAACTTTCGTCGATATTTTTAAATTTTGGATATTTATTATGTGTAAAATTAATTAAAACAAAAATTATTAGAAAAAATGATAAAAAAAATAGGATATTTTTTTCATTAAATAATTTTGACATAAACTCCAATAAACCTGATTAGTCTTTTATACGTTCTAAACCTTATAACTAATTAAATCTACTTTTTTTCCATTGATAAATAATTTACTATAATCTAGTTTTTTTGACTCACTATAATAAAGATTTACAAGCGCAAATGGAAATGGTTTATTAATTAGAACTTTTCCAATAATTTCATCGTCAAACATCAAATTATCTCCGATATTTAAATTTTGTTCAGTTTCAACTGACATCAATCTTTTTCTTAATTTATTTTTTAATTTCATTCTTGCTGTGTTTTCTTGACCAATGTAACAACCTTTTTTAAAATCAATTGCCCCAAGATCTTCAAAATTGGCCTCCAGGCCAAACAATTTTTCTTTTAAATTACTTAAACCCTCTTGGGGAATACCCAACTTATGTGATTTAGCGTTAAAAAAAGAAGTATCAATTATTTTGAGATTTAATTTTTTAATTGTGAGGTATAATTTTTCTAAAGGAGAAATTATTCTAGCTCCAAGAAAATTATTTCTTGGATCTATAAAAATTGGACTTTCTCTGTAATAAATTGTATCTCTTTCTGAGTTTATTTCTAATTGCAATTCTTTGAATTTTAAATAATTTATAATTCCTATGGCATAATTAGTTGAGAGTTCTTGCAGCTTTACATTAGCTCTTAACTTGTACTTTAATAAGTAATTAAATAAATCTTTTGTAAATTCTTCGCTACAGTCAATTAAGTATCCTTTATTATTCTTAATCAAAAAAAACTCAAACAAATATTTTCCTTGAGGCGTAAATATACCTGTGAAAATTGATTTTGTCTGACTCACCTTGGATATATCGTTAGTGATAAGGTTCTGTAAAAAGTCTCTGGCATCATTACCATAAACAGATATTAAACCTCTGTCTTTAAAAATAATTATTTGATCTTTTTCCATATTTATTACTAATAGTGTATATATTGTATTATAATTTTAAAAAAATGTCTGACAAATTTAGTTTAATACTCAAAAATGGTTCTTGCTACGTTGGAGGCAAACTTGAAAAAGCTGATATAGGAATTTTTGATAGTAAAATTAAAAAAATCGGCGATATTAATGTAAATAGTTCAAAAGTTTATAATGCTTCTGGCAAAGTAATTTTACCTGGAATAATTGATACCCAGGTTCATTTTAGAGAGCCTGGATCAACAGATGCAGAAGATTTAGAAAGTGGGAGTAGAGCGGCAGTTTTAGGTGGAGTTACGTCTTTATTTGAAATGCCAAATACTAATCCTCCAACTTCAAATTTGATAGAGTTTAAAAAAAAACTTCAGGCGGCAAAGAATAGAATGCATAGCAATTATGCATTTTATTTTGGAGCTACCCCGAACAATACAGAACAACTTGCACAATTAAAAAATGTTGAAGGTTGTTGTGGAGTAAAGCTTTTTGCAGGTTCATCTACTGGAAACTTATTAGTTGATAAAGAGGCAGATATCGAAAAAGTTATTTCATGTAGTGACAGAATAGTTTCGATTCACTCTGAGGATGAAGATATTATAAAATTAAGGAAAAAGTTTATTAGACAAGGAGATGTTCATTCACATCCTGATTGGAGAAATGTTGAGTGTGCAATATCCTCAACTCGAAGAGTAGTTAAAATTGCTGAAAGATATAACAAAAGAATTCATGTACTTCACGTAACCACAAAAGAAGAGGTAGATTTTTTAGCCATGCATAAAAAAAATGTTACTTTCGAAACAACACCTCAACATTTGACATTATATGCTCCGGATTGTTACGATAAATTAGGCACTTATGCTCAAATGAATCCTCCTTTGCGTAGCAAAGAACATTATGATCGTCTTTGGGTTGCGATAAAAAATAATATAGTTGATGTATTGGGTTCTGATCATGCTCCGCACTTAAAAGAAGATAAAGAAAAAGAATACCCAAAGTCTCCATCAGGAATGCCTGGAGTTCAAACTATTTTTCCAGTTATGATAAATCATGTAAATAACGGAAAACTTACTTTAAAACAACTCATTGATTTAATGTGTGAAAATCCATGCAAAATTTTTGGAATTAAAAACAAAGGTTTTATTAAAGAAGGTTATGATGCGGATTTAACAATTGTTGATATGGATAAAGAAGTTACTATCAAAAATGACATGATTGCAAGTAAATGCGGATGGACACCTTTTAACAATTTTAAAGTAAAGGGATTTCCAGTAGGAACAGTAGTGAATGGAATATTGGTAATGTCCGATGGAAAAATCCTAGTAGAGTCTAAAGGAAAACCCTTAATTTTTTAGTATATAAATTTAAGCTAAATTTTGATAAAAAAAATCATGTCAAAACAAAATAATAACAAACTATCTGGTCTTGAAGGTGTGTATGACCAATTTGAAAAAGGCAAGCTAGACTTAGCAACTGCGTTCTGGGCATTTGGATTCGTTGGAGCATTTGTAGCGAGTGTTATTTTAGTATATTTAACAGAAATTTTGCACGGTATATTCTGGATTCCTTATTTTGCCGTAAATGGATTTATTATTGCATCTTTATGGGAATGTGCAGAGAATCACAACAAAATCAAACAATCTAAAAATCAAAGCCCAGTTTGGGGAATATTGACTCAAATTTATTGTGGTATAGGTGCAATAGGTTTGATTTATACTGCGTATGAATTATTAACAAATCTTTAAACTTTTAAAATATTATTTTTAATCAAGTCTTCTTTTATCTCATCTAAAATAGCAGGATCATCTATTGTCGCTGGCATTTTATACGGTTCGTTGTCTGCAATTTTTCTTACGGTGCCTCTCAATACTTTGCCCGATCTAGTTTTAGGTAATCTTTTTACTACGATTGCTATTTTGAAGGCTGCTACTGGACCAACCTTTTCTCTTACCATTTTAACACATTCATCTATGATTATTTTTTTATCTTTTGTTACGCCTGCTTTTAGAGCTAGCAAACCGATAGGTATTTGACCTTTAAGTTTGTCAGCTATTCCTATTACTGCGCACTCCGCAACATTCGGATGTTCTGCTAAAACTTCTTCAATAGCCCCAGTTGATAGTCTATGGCCTGCAACATTAATAATGTCGTCTGTTCTAGACATGATCCAAACATATCCATCTTCATCAATG
>MDTE01144824.1_pt1 | contig 10819 bp, 10 predicted proteins | sample 811231 | NCBI WGS metagenome assembly MDTE01 (sample SAMN05326651, study PRJNA326480) | marine metagenome | isolation source: seawater | place: Indian Ocean: Red Sea | collected 2010 | reverse complement strand
TTCGTAATAGTTCATATAATTTTTATAGAAAAAATGAGGATATACTATTATAAATTTTTAATTACAATATAAAAAAACACTGATTTTATAAACGTTTTTATGTTTTCGATTATATTTCCAGGTCAAGGTTCACAAGTTATAGGTATGGCGAGAGAATTTTATGATAATTTTGGATACGTACGACAATATTTTACAAATGCAGATGAAATATTAAATAAAAAATTAAGTAAAATTATTTTGGATGGACCCAAAGAAGAGTTAGACCAAACAGAAAATACACAATCGGCAATTTTTCTAGCAAGTTATTCTATATACAAAGTTTTAGAGAAAGAATCACAATTTAACGAAAAAAAAGCAAGTTTTCATGCAGGTCATTCTCTTGGCGAATACTCTGCACTTTGTTGTTCTAAATCAATAAACTTTGAGCAGACTATAAATTTATTAAAATTTAGAGGTAAAGCAATGCAAAATGCTGTTCCTAAAGGTGTAGGAGGAATGATAGCAATTTTAGGGGTAGAAATCGAAAAAATAAATGAACTTATAAGTACTAATAATTTTAAATGTTTTATCGCAAATGATAATTCAGTTGGTCAAACAGTTATAAGTGGAAAATTAGAATCTTTAGAAACTCTCTCAGAAAATTTAAAAAAAAATAAAATAAAATTTGTTAAACTTCCTGTAAGTGCACCTTTTCACTGTCCTTTAATGGAAAAAGCAACAGTTGATATGAAAAAAATAATTGAGGATACGAAATTTGATGATCCAATAATAAGTATTATTTCTAATGTTTCAGCAAATCCTGAAAACAAATCGGAAAATATTAAAAAATTACTTATTCAGCAAATTGAGAAACCAGTTAGATGGAGAGAAAGTGTAATTAAAATGATTGATTTGGGCGTAAATAGATTTATTGAAATTGGACCTGGCAAAGTTTTATCAGGACTTATAAAAAGAATTGATAGAAATGTAAAAATAAATCAGGTAAACAATTTAGAAGATATAAAAAATATTTTAAATGATTGATTTGGCAAATATAAATATAATTTTAACTGGTGCAACTGGAGGGATAGGAAGCGAAATTTTAAATAAGTTAATAAAGTGCAATGCCAATGTGATCGCAACTGGTACAAATGAGGAAAAATTAAATAAATTAAAAAAAAATTTTCCTAATATTATTATAAAAAAATTTGACATTTCAAATCATAGCTTAATTGAAAGTTTTATTGATGAGTGTAATAAAGATTTTAATAATAAAATAGATGTTCTAATTAATAATGCTGGGATAACTAAAGACAACTTATCTCTAAGAATGAAAGATGATGAATGGAATAAGGTAATTGAAATTAATTTAACATCTACATTTTTAATGAGCAAGAATACTATAAAAAAAATGTTGAAAAATAAAAATGGTAAAATAATAAATATAACTTCTGTAGTTGCACATACTGGAAATCTAGGTCAATCCAACTATGCCGCTTCAAAGGCCGGTATAGTAGGGATGTCAAAAAGCTTAGCAATAGAATATGGAAAAAAAAATATTAAAATAAATTGTGTTTCACCAGGTTTCATCAAATCTGATATGACAGACAAAATTAATGAAGATTACATTCAAAAATTGAGAGAAAAAATATCTTTAGATAAATTTGGTATTCCTGAAGATGTGGCTAATGCTGTCATTTTTTTGTCATCCAGTATGTCAGATTATATTACAGGTGAAACTATACATGTGAATGGTGGCATGTATTTTAGTTGACAAAATAATATAAATACTTATTAACGAATTTAAACTAAAGGAAATTATGTCAGAAGATATTTCAAGCAAAGTAAAAAAAATTGTTGCTGATCATTTAGGAATAGACGAGGCAAAGGTTACCGAGGAATCTAGTTTTATAGATGATTTGGGAGCAGACAGTTTAGATACAGTTGAGTTAGTTATGGCTTTTGAGGAAGAATTTGGATCAGAAATTTCGGACAGTGACGCTGAAAAGATACTAACTGTTGGAGATGCTGTTAAATTCATAGAAAATAAAGCAAACTAACATTTTATTTAGATGTCCAGCTTTAAAAAAGGTGGAATGATTGTTCTTTCTTCACCTTCTGGTGCTGGTAAAACAACACTAGTAAAAAAAATCTCAAAATATAAGAATTTTGTAGTTTCTATATCTCATACAACAAGAACACCAAGGCCTAGTGAAAAAAATGGGAAAGATTATTTCTTTATTTCAAAAAATAATTTTAAAAAATTAATAAAAAAAAATGAATTTTTGGAACATGCAAAAGTTTTTGATAATTATTATGGATCTTCAAAAAATTTAATTTTAGAAAAATTAAAAAAAGGAAAAAACATAATTTTTGATATTGATTGGCAAGGCACTAGACAAATTAGAAACAAAAAATTGAATTATAAATTATTAACAATCTTTATTTTACCCCCTTCAAAAAAAGAATTACAAAAAAGACTTATCAAAAGAGAGAAAAAAAATTTAAAAACTGTCAAGAAAAGAATGAAAGAATTCAAAAAAGATTTGTCTAAATGGAAAGAATATGACTTTGTAGTTATAAATGATAACTTACAAATTTGTTTAAAGAAAATTATGAATGCTATCAAAAGCAAAAAACAAATTACATTTGACAAAGACTTTATAAATAGTCATGTTAAAAAATTAATGATTTAAACCTTCATATATTTCACATAATTTTAAATATACATCTTTGGAAAGATTCTGGGGTCTTAAATTTAAATCAATATTTAATTTTTTTGCAACCATATCAAAATTATAAAAAAGTTCCCTCATTGGTTTCTTTATCATTTTACGTCTTTGATTAAAAAAAATATTAGTGATGTGTTCAAGATTTTTTACTTTATTTATATTTTGAAAATTCAATTTTGGTTTTAATAATACTAAACTACTCCAAACTTTTGGGACCGGATCAAAGCAAATTGGTGATATATCAGTAACTTTCTGATGATCCATTCTCCAAGAAGTTATTATAGAAATTCTTCCATAATTTTTTGAATTTTCTTTTGCTATAATTCTTTCTGCTACTTCTTTTTGAAAAACAAATATAAATTTTTCAAAAAATTTTTCCAAATTTTCTAATTTAATAAATGATATTAAAATTTTTGTTGAGATATTATAAGGCAAGTTTCCAAATACTTTTATTGGTAAATTAAACTTAAATTCGTTATAACAATCTAGAATATCTTTATTAATAATAAAAATTTTATTTCCAAATCTTTTTTTTAGCATATTCGATAGATCTTTGTCTTTTTCAACCACATAAAATTCTTTTGGATTTCTATCTATTATTTTTTCTGTTAAATTTCCTGTTCCAGGACCTATTTCTAGAATAATATCTTTGTTTGAAACTTGACCAGCATTTACAATATTTGAAAGTATACTAGTATTGTTTAAAAAATTTTGCCCCAAACTTTTTTTTGGTTTAATTCTCATCTTATTTTGTTAGCAAAATTCATTGCATAAAAAAAAGATGATGGATCAGTTAAATTTTTACCTAACATTTTTGAATTTGGACCATGATCAGGTGAAATTCTTAGGAATGGTAATCCAATTGTTAAATTTATTGCATTAAATTTAAAGAGGGTTTTTATAGGAGTGAGTACTTGGTCGTGATACATACCTATAACTATATTGTACTTTTTAATATTATTTTCTAAAAAAAATGTATCTGCAGAAAAAGGACCATCTACTTTTATACCTCTTTTTTTTAAATTTTTTATAGATGGAATTATTATTTTTTCTTCCTCACTGAACTTATCAGTTGTCTCACAATGCGGGTTCAATCCCAAAATTGCACACTTAAATTTTTGCTTCAAAATTGTTGTATAAAATTTTTCTAAAGATAAAATATTTTTGTATATTTTATTTTTTTTTATTTTGTTATTTACAAATTTTATTGGAATGTGTGTAGTCAGGGGAGAGACTGAAATATTATTATTATAAATTAACATTATTTCATCTTTTGAATTAGTTTTTTTCGATAAATATTCAGTAATCCCAGAATACTTTTTTTTTAAAAAAGCTTTTTTAGATATAGGTCCATTAATTAAAATACATTTATTTTTTTGATTCTTTATAATTTCTAAAGACTTGCTAAAACAATTTTCAATATAATCATTTGATTTTGTTGAAATTTTAGAAAATGTTTTTTTGTATTTGAATTTTATATCTATAATGTTTAATAAATTTTTTTTTGCTTCCTCATATTTATTAATCTCATTTAAATTTAAATTATAATTAAGTTGTTTAAGTTGAGTTTTTAATAGTTTCTTATTTCCGATTAATATAATTTTTTTTTTAAATTTATTAGTTTTTGAAAAGTATTTACCTATTATTTCTGAGAAAGTACTGTAGGGCTCACCTAAAACTATTATTATAGCCTCAATATTCATCAATTGTAGTATTTTGTTTTAGCTTTTTGTAATACAAAAGCGAGAACTGGTTTAATTGTTTATTCTTCTCAAATTTAACAATTTCTTCTAATTCTTTCTCAATATTAATAATTTGTTCCATCTGTTTTTTTTCATTAATTTTTAGAATTAAGTAGCCGTTAGGATATTTAATCGCTTTAGTTAATTGATCTTTTTTTAATTTATCTAAAATATTCAATAAATCATCAGATAAAAGTGTTTCTTTTATCCAGCCAATTTGACCACCTTTATTAGAACTATTGGAAATACTATATTTTGAGGCAGCTGATTTAAAATCGTTGAATTCTATATATTTTAATATCTCTTTATATTTTTCTTCAAATATTTCATTTTTATCTAATTCAAATAATATTTCTGATAAATTATACTCATATTTTTTCTTATTTAAAATTTTGGAATTTATCTTTTTTTTAAGTTCTTCTTCGTCTATTTTAATTAATTTATTAAATTTTCTGAATATTAATTCGTTCCATAAGCCTTCGTATTTTATTTTCTGTAAAATTTTATCATATTCAATATCGTATTTATTTAATAAATTTAAAAATTCTTCTTCACTATCTACTTTTTTAAATGAAAATAAATTCTGTTTAATACCTTGGGTGTACTCTTTTTTATCAAAATTTTTAAATACTTTTTCTAACTCTTTCTTTTTTATGATTTCTCTTATCAATGAATTTTCCGCAATTTTTTTTATCTCTTTATCTGGTAAATCAATTAAATTTGGTCTTAAAAATATAAGATAATTTCTTTCATTAACTATATCTATGTTTGTAATAATTTCATTTCCAATTTTATATTTTATTTGAATTTTTGAATAAGACGCAGTTATATTTAAAAAAATTAAAAAAAAATAAATAATAATATTAAATTTAAACATAAAATTTAATTTCCAACGATACTCTCTATATTTTGGACACCTAATTCTGTGAATGGAATTATCTTTATTAGAAAAGATAAGCTTTTATTTGGCTCTAAGTTTCCATCTTGATAGAATGATTTGTTATATTTAAAGTTGAAAGAAATACAATCAGTTTCATATGAATAAATTAAATCATAATATTGTGTGAAATTCTCATCAAGATCTTTAGATATTTCGAAACTTAAAATATTTTCATCATTTAGTTTAAGCTTACTTGTGCTTTTAATATGTTCTTCAACAGGCAGATCATTGTGTTCAGAATAATACGAAATATTAGTATAAAAGTTGTTCACATTTAAGTCATAACTAAATTGATCTAAGTTTGAATACTTCAAATCCTTATCATAAGAAAAAAAATATTTTAGACTAGAGTTCTCATTAAATTTATATGATATATTTCCAAATAAATCTGACCTTTTATTATTAAGTTTTGATTTTGTTGGTAAATTATTGTTTTCATCTAATTTAAAGACTTGAGCTAATTTTAAATCTAATAAACTTGAACCAAATATATCATTCCTCTTAAATTCAATGCCCAAACTCAATGATTCTCCTCCTTCTACTTGCGAATTTGAACTGATACGATTTAAGTCAAATACGCTATTGTAATTAAGAAGTAAATCCTTAGATGAAATATCATTGTTACCATTAGGACTATATCTAAACGAGGCCGTTGGTTTCAGTAAATTAACAAAATTCTTATTTTTTTTTCTGAGTGGATAACTTGTATCTACTTTAAATATTCCATATAGGTTGTAATTTAAATTTTCTTCGTAATTTGTAGAATTTTTTGAGTAATTATTAGAATTTTTTATCAACAAATCAAAATCAGTAGCCGTACCTTTTGAGCTAATTATTTCATTTGAAGTGAAAAGAAAGTCATTTGTTAAAACAGTTTCTGTTACGTTTGTATCAAATAATTTATTATAACCATAAGAATTGAAATTAAAATTTCCATTGTAGTCTTTTGGAATATCAATGTTTTTATAAAAATTAAAATCAGGGAATATGTATTGATACCTATCATGATAATTTTTAGACAGATCCTCAAATATCATAAAAGAAGTATTAAGACTTGAATTTTGTAGTTTCCAATCTAAATTCAAATTTGAGATTAACAAACTATCATTTTCAATTAATGATGAGGTTTCACTTAATTTATGATTTTTTAAATAATTATCACCTTTTACATTTTGTAAATTTATTTCATAATTATTTTCATTAATTTTGCCTACTTGGTTGTAAAATATATGACCTTTTGTGCCACTTTCACCAATTAAGAAACTGAAATCACTTAGTATTTTTGAATTTTGTAAAGCTTGTCTATATTCGTTTTGTAATAAAAAACTTTTATCAGCATAATATCTTGGGTTAAATGTTATATCTTTATCTTCTCCCAAAGTTTTAAAGTATGGAAAATTAATTGAAGTACCCAAGCTTTCGGAGCTAGTATAAGAAGGAGTTAAAAAACCAGACTTTCTTTTTACTGATGGATCGGGGTGGCTAAGATAAGGTAAATAAAATATTTTATGATCTAGTATTTTGAGCCACGAATTTTTATATTCAAATATTTTATTTACTTTGTCATGTCTAAATTCATCAGCTATTACTTCCCAGCCCCTACATTTTTTATTTTCAATGTTACAAGTACTAAAAACAGCTTTATACACTTTCAGCTCTTTTTCATTTGAATAAGAACTTCTACCTTTCAACAGGGGATCATTTTTTTCGTTTCCAAAATATGTTTTTTTAAAGTTTATTTTAAGCTCTTTACCTATTATTTCATTTGATTTTAAATTTACGATTAAATCTTCAAACAGATACTTATTTCCATTTTTATCAAGTATAAATGCATTTTTTGATTTAATAATTTCGTCATTGAAGTTAAATCTAAACTTGTCTAATAATTGAATAGTATTATTTTCATCGTCTACAATGGTAGCTTTATCATTCCCATAAATAATCTGTTTATTTCTATCAATATAGATGTTCTCTGATTTTATATTGTATTTATTCCTTATATCTATACTTGTGTCACCTTCACTATAGATGATATCCTCTAGTTTTTTGTATTCAATTTTTTCGCTCTGCATTAATAAATTATTTATCTTATCTTTAAATTTGATATTTTTTGTAAATATTAGTATCTCTTCTTTTTTCTTATAATTTGCTTTTTCAGAATTAATTTCAATATTTTTGTCTGGAATGACGGTCTCAACTTTAAAAGCTGTTAAAGTATTTCCATTATTTTGAACATCTAATTTTTCTGCTTTAAATTTGATATCTTGAGAAAAACTGTCTAAAAATATAAATGACAAAAAAACTGAAACGATAATTAATTTATTATTTTTCATTAATTTTTAATAATCCAATATTACATATTAAAAAAAGTATCAAAAGTGGAACCCAGATGGATAATTCGATTGGTAGAACACCACTGTTGCCAAGCAAACTTGAAAAATAATTTACATAATAAACAATTACAGACACAAAAATTCCAAAAATTATGACAAAAAATTTTGAATTTAAGACTTTTACTTTATCAATTATTAAAAATCCCAAAATAGTCATTAATATATAAAATATAGGCATACTATATATTTTATTTAAATGAATTTTGATATCTGTATTTGAATAACCTATTTTTAAATAACTATTTGATAAATTATGTAATTCATAAATATTAAGAGCATTAAGGTTTGAAAATAAATTTGAAATTATTTCTCCATTGAAATTAGAATTATGAACATAACTTTTTAGTTTTTTAGAACCTCCATCATCATTTAAAATTGAAACGTTTCCTAGTTGCCAATTGCTAGAGTTAATATTTGCTGTTTCTGCAATTATGGTACTTCTACTATCATAATATTTATTTGTTTCGTTAATAGTAAGAAATTTTAATTTGTCTTTCTTAAATTTTTCAGCGTGAATAATGTATAGTTTTTCGTCTATTTCTTCTTTTATCCAAAGCCCATCATCATTTACAACTGCTAGATATTCATTAGAATTGGAAAAACTATTTTTTATATCTAAATACTTGCTCTTTAAACTTGATGAAAACGAGTAATAAAAAAGTAATAAAAAAATACCTAATATCCCTGCTAATATAGATACATAATAAATTATTTTTAGATTACTTACACCATTTGAGTTAAATATATTTAATTCATTTTTTTCGCTTAAATCCAAATAGAAAAATTTAATTGAAACAAAAAAAATAAAAGGCAACACTTCAAAAATTAAAGATGGTGCATTTAATATTGATAGGTAGATTGTGTACACAAGCTCAGTGTTGTATTTTTCTGAAAATCTTATTTCTTCAAAAAAATTAATTAGAATAACAACACAAAAAAAAATCAGACTTATCTTTATAAATTTTTCTAAGAAGAGTGTACCAAGATATAATTGATATTTCTTTAACATCATAAATATTTAGGTTTAAAATTTGTTTTTAATAATATTATTAAGTAAAATAAAATTATGAAAAGTATTGGCATCGAAATAAATAATATTTCAATGTTTAAACTCATACTTACAAATTTATAACTTAACTCTGAAAAAATAATTATAAAAAAGCCCAATAGAAATAAAAAAAATTTAAAATAATTTTGAAATTTTGGAACCTTTAATTTTAAGATTAATAATGAACTTATAAGAGATAGTATAATTATATAAGATGGATTAATTATTCTTTTAAATGCTTCTTCATAAATATCTTTTATTAAAAAATTATCTTTCTGACCACACCTTTTGTCGTCATCTTTTCGACTATTAATAAATTTATTTAAACAATATATTAAAAAAGATGTTTTTGTTTCTCCTAATTTAATTTCTTTTCTCGTTTTAAAATTTATCTCATCTAATTCGTAGATTGTTTCCTTAAAACCTAAATTAAAGTTTCCTTTTTTATCAATGTTTATTATTTTTCCTTTATAAAGTTTAAATTTATAACCATCATTTGATTGAATTAATTTGCCTTTACTTGATATAATTATTTTATTCTCGTCGTTATTTAATTTTTCCTTAATATAAATACCTTCTAGGACTCCATTTTCTTTATATTTTTCAACAAATATATTCAAATTTTTTGAAACCTTAGAAAATTTTTTCTCTTGTATTAATTTAGGAAAAAAATCAATAGACGAATTTTTCAAAAATTTTTGGGATAAGTTTTGTGTATAGGGCACTATTAGCACATTAAAAATTAATTGGATTAATAAAAAAAATAGAGAAATTTTAAAAATAAAATTAATGAAAGTAATTTTATTAATTCCATTAATCCAAAACACTAATATTTCATTGTTATTCTCATATCGATTAATAATTACAAACAAGCTTAAAAAATAAGCAAATATAATTAATTTAGAAAATATTTTTGGTAAGTTTAACAATGTGTAAATAAAGTAAACCCTGAAGGAATGGCCCTGTTCTGTCACAATGTCTAACAAATTAACACCTTGAATAACCCAGACTATTGCAGTGATAGCTAAGGATGATAATAGAAAAAACGACAAAATGTCCAAATAAAACTTACGGAATATTAATTTATTCATTGAAATTATAAATTTAATAAATATACAACAATATCTATTAAATATTTCAAAAAAATGAAGCTAAAATTAGAATTTGTAAATAAAGTACCCAAAGTAGCTAAAGATAGCCAGGTTATCTTAATAAAAGATAAAACCACTCAAAACAAAATCGTTAAATCTCTAAATAAATCAATATTTGCTAATAAATTATTCTTAGAGAAAAAATTTCTAATTCAAAACTTAAATGACAAAATATATATTTTTGTAAATTGTGTGAAGTCTAAAACCTCTTTAGATTACGAGAAACTCGGGTCTAATTTATTTCTTTTTCTAAAGAATAATAAAATTGAAAAATCTTTTTTTGAAACAAATTTATCTAAAATTACTAATATACAGTTAGAGAAGTTTTTACATGGAGCACAACTAAAATCATATGAATTTAATGTTTATAAAACTGATAGATCAAAAAACCTGACAACTAACTTATATGTAGTAGGATATAAATCAAAAAAAACAAATCTGTTGAGAAATAAATTAAATTCACTTTTAGAAGGTGTATTTCTCACTAGAGATCTTGTATCGGAGCCAGGAAACGTTCTGCATCCAGATGAATACGCAAGACGTATAGTTAAATTAAGAAAATTTGGATTAAAAGTTACTGTTTATGATAAAAAAAAATTAAAAAAGATGGGTATGAACGCTTTATTGGGTGTAGGACAAGGAAGTGTTAGAGGTTCATATTTAGTAACTATAGAGTGGAAAGGCACAAAAAGTAAATCTAAACCCTTAGGATTTGTCGGAAAAGGCGTATGCTTCGATACCGGGGGTTATTCCTTAAAACCAGCAAAATTTATGGAAGATATGACCTATGATATGGCAGGCTCTGCTACTGTTGTTGGTTTAATGAAAACTCTT
>MDTE01169882.1_pt1 | contig 10820 bp, 9 predicted proteins | sample 811231 | NCBI WGS metagenome assembly MDTE01 (sample SAMN05326651, study PRJNA326480) | marine metagenome | isolation source: seawater | place: Indian Ocean: Red Sea | collected 2010 | reverse complement strand
TGCAGGTGGATGTCGCAACCGGAATGACCGCCCTTGAACCCGGTCAGCGCCACCGACAGCGCCACGGTCCCGGACGCCGGTGACTCGGAAGCCAGCGACACCACGACCTGGCTGTCGCCCCCACCCGCGCACCCGACGTAGACGATGCCGTCCTCCTCGGAATCGAGGTTGATCAGCTGTCGCCCCTGGAGGAGACCGGCGTCGAGATCGGCCGCGCCGGTCAGCCCCGTTTCTTCATCAATCGTGAACAGCAGCTCGAGCGGCCCATGCGCGAACCCCGTATCGCCCATCAACGCCAGCATCGTGGCCACCCCGATCCCGTTGTCGGACCCGAGCGTGGTGCCGTCGGCGGTCAGATACTCGCCATCACGCACCGGCACGATCGCGTCGGTGGCGAAGTCGAACGCCGTGTCGGAGTTCTTCTCCTGCACCATGTCCAGATGCGATTGCAGGATGGTGACGGCAGCCCCTTCCCGTCCCGGTGTCGCGGGCTTGCGCACCACGACGTTGCCGGCCGCGTCCACCTGATGCGGCAGGCCATGTCGGGTCGCCTCGGCGATGACATGGTTCCGCATCCGATCCTCGTCCTTGGAGGCTCTCGGAATCGTCAGAATGGTGTCGAAGTGCTGCCAGACGGCGGTGGGCTCGAGCTCCGCGACGAAGGTCATGTCAAGACTCTCCCAGGCGGGCCGACATCCGGGGGTGGAAGTCTGGAGACACGCGCCTGTGGTTCAACTATCATCAGACTACCCGATCATGCCGAGCCCCCGCAGCGCGAGCGCCGCCACCGCCGGGTGGGTGTGCGCGATGCTGCTGACCGTGCCCGCCGGGGCCCAAAACCGGAGCGTCGACGAGACGGACGAGCCCCCGAGCCCATCGCTCGAACGGATCCGGCAGGCGCTGGGCGTCGAGCAGACGCCGCTCGCCTCCGGAATCGAGGAGCTCGACTTTCGGGACACCCGACTGTTTCTCGACGACGACCGCGGACGACGGACGCTGCCCGGCTTCCAGCTGATCACCGGAATCGATCTGATGTCGGCCAGTTCCCCCGGCGGCACCATTCCGATGGGGGGCCCGACCCATCGCTCGATGCTCGACATGATGATTCCCGACGATGTCCGGGAAGTGGCGTCGAGTGATGTCCTGGGCATCTCGACCGCCTCGGCGTTCGCCGTCGTGCCGTATGCCGTCCGTTCTATCGCCGGCCTGTTCAGACGCGCGCCCGTCGACCCGATGGTGCAGGTGCTCGACGAGGGTCAGGAGACCTCGGTGCTTCTCGCTGCCGTCACCGGCACCGAGATCATGCATGCCGGGATCGACCAGCGCGGCCGGACGGTGGAGCTGAGCCTGGTGGTCCCCGAGCGCACCAGCGGGCCCCGGGCCCGCGCCCTTGGCCGGCGATTCGTCTGGCTCGTCAAGGCGAACTCGACCCACGAGACGAACCCCGAGCTCCTGCTCGGCCCGGGCACGTTCGACTACATCGTGCGGGTGACCACCGACGGCGACACCGTGCTCGCCGAGGGCGGCAAGACCACTACGGCCGACACCCTGACCTGGTGACGTTTCCTGCCGAGGCGTTCGTCTGGCAAGGCGCAAGGAGGGAGGCACCCGGCAGTCCTGCTCCGCAGGACTGCTAAGCAGTTCCGCGAGTGTGCGCGGAACTGCCGCGGGTCTGTGACCGACGAAGCAGCGCCGCCAGGCGGGCGCCTCGGCAGGAAACGCGGAAACGTTAGTCGGTGCCGCCGTAGCGGGCTACGCGGACATCGCAGGTGATGGCGTGGGCCAGCATCCGCTCGGTCTCACACTGGCGAGCGGTCACCTTTCCGACCTCGACCGAGGCCTCGGGCGTCATCTTCTGGTAGGTCACCGTCTTGAGGAACTTTCCGACCCAGACCCCGCCGGTGTAGCGAGCCGAACGGCTGGTGGGCAGGATGTGGTTGGTGCCGATGGCCTTGTCTCCGTAGGCGACCGTTGTCTCCTCGCCGATGAAGAGCGAGCCGTAGTTGCGGAGCCGGTCGTGGTAGTAGTCCACATCGGCAACGTGGAGCTCCAGATGTTCCGGCGCCCAGTCGTCGCTGAGCGCGATCGCCTCGTCCGGACTGTCGGCTACCACCACCCGACCGTTGTCCCGCCAGGACACGCCTGCGACGTCCCGGGTCGGGAGCGTCTCGAGCTGACGTTCGAGCTCGGCCAGGGCCTGGCGCCCGAACGCCTCGCTGAGGCATACCAGGATCTGCCCGCTGTTCGGATCGTGCTCGGCCTGCCCCAGCAGATCGCACGCCACCAGTGACGGGTCGGCGGTGTCGTCGGCGATCACGGCGATCTCGGTGGGGCCGGCGAGCAGGTCGAGCCCGCACTGCCCGAAGAGCTGTCGCTTCGCTTCGGCCACGAAGCGGTTGCCAGCCCCGCACAGCATGTCGGCCGGCGGCACCACCCCCATGCCGTAGGCCATCATGGCAAACGCCTGCACGCCACCCAGCACGAAGATCCGGTCGGCGCCCGCCTGACGCATCGCGTTGATGGTGGCCGGGAAGTAGCCCTCGCCTTTGACCGGCGGCGTGCACCCGACCACGGTATCGACACCGGCCACCTTCGCCGGGATGATGCTCATCTGGGCCGAGCCGAACATCGGATAGCGCCCGCCAGGCACGTAGCTGCCGACACAGCTCACCGGAATGTGCCGGTGCCCGAGCACGACCCCCGGCCGGATCTCCGTCTCGAGCGGAAGGAGGGTTTCCAGCTGCGCCTCGGCGAAGGCGCGCACGTTGCCCTGGCAGAACCCGGTGTCGGCCAGCACCTGCGGGTCGCACTTCCCGATCGCCTCCTGGATCTCGGCGTCACTCAGCTCGAAGTCGGCCGGCTCCCACTCGTCGAACTTCCGGCTGTACTCGCGCACCGCGTCCATGCCGCGGGTCCGCAGATCGCGCAGCATGTCCGCCACATAGCGAGTCGTCTCTTCGTCTTCCTCGAACAGGCGGTGGCCGCCATCTTTGATGATCTGCATAGGTTTCCGCTCGCAGGATGCTCGCTCGCTTTGGCTACGGGCTACCGGCCGCGCCGACGGCCATCCGACGGCGCGCCCTGGCAGTCCAGTGGACTACGGCTGGACTGCCGGCTACGGGCGACAGGACACCCGAGCGCCTGAGGCCTGGAGCCTGAAGCCCGAAGCCTGACGGGCGCGAGCAACCCAGCGCCCGTCACAGCTCCATCACCCCCTCGATATCAGGATCCAGGCGCGGGGGGGATGAGGCGAGCGAGATGCCGAAGAACAGGGTCAGCGACAGCAGCAGCGCCACGAAGCCGGCGTTGATGCCGTAGGGCACCGCAATACCGAACAGCTCGATGCCGAAGTTCACAATCAGGCTGGTGACGATGGCCACGTTGGCCGCGGTGGCCGTGGCCCGCTTCCAGTTGAAGCCGATCGCCACGGTCGGGACGAGCGCCGCGGCGAAGGTGCCCCAGCCGAACGCGCCGAGCAGCGCCACCAGATCCTGACGGGAGTAGAGGACGAACACCGCGGAACCCACCGCCAGGAGCACGGTGGCGACGCGCGCCCAGAACAGCTCGTTCGACAGCGACCGGCCGGTCAATGCGCGAGGGATGTCGTGCACCACGGCCGCCGCGCCCAGGTTCAGGAAGCTGTCGGCCGTCGACATGATGGCGGCGAACAAGCCGGCGAACACGATGCCGGCCAGCATCGGCCCGGCGTGGAACTGCAAGAACTGTGGCGCGGCCTCGTCGGGCCCGGCCAGCTCGGGGTGCCCCCCCTGGATGACCAGCGCGCGCATCGCCAGACCGATGCTGAGCCACAGCAGCGAGCAGAGCGCATAGCCGGCCGCGCTGACCGGCAGCGTCCGTCGAGCGTCCTCGACCCGCTTGTTCATCATCAGCTTGGTGATGACGTGCGGCTGGCCCGCCATGCCGAGGACGAAGACGACGAACCAGGACATCGCGCCGATCATCCCCAGCGTCCCCCAGGGGCTGATCGATTCCGGGTCGTCCTGGATGAGTGTGGTGGCAATCCCGGTGAGGCCGCCGTCCACCGCCGTGATGGCCGCGATGAAGACGAAGATCGCCGCCACGATCATGATGGCGCCCTGCACCAGATCGGTGTAGACCGACGCCAGGATGCCCCCGGTCACGCAGTAGAAGACCAGCACCGCGCAGGCGATCGCCATGCAGGTGATGAGCGACACCTCGGGGATGAACGAGACGTTGTTCAGCACGTCCCGCAGCACCGTCGCCATGGCCAGGATCTGGGTGCCGAGATAGCCGATCACGCCAAGCAGGATCGCGATCGCGGTGAGCAGACGCGCCCGTTCGCTGTTGTAGCGGGCCGCCACGGCGTCGGGCAGCGAGATCGACTCCCGCAGCTCGGCCACCATCCGCAACCGCTTGGCCAGCAGGTAGAAGACACAGCAGAACCCGAGCGGGGCGATCACCGTCATCCAGGCCGAGCTGAGGCCCATGCGGTAGACCAGCCCGGGTCCGCCGACGAACCCGAAGCCGCTCATCGTGCTGGAGAAGACGGCCAGGCCGGTGACCAGGATGCCCAGATCCCGTCCCGCCATGAAGAAGTCGCGGGTGGACGTGGTGCGACGCAGGGCCCACAACCCCACCCCGATACACATCACCAGGTAGCCGGCCACCCAGGCGAGGACGACGAGGGGCCGCGCGTCGTCCATCACCCGCGCTCCGTCCGCGCGCGCCGTTCGGCCACGATCTCGCGGAACCGCGCAAGGTCGTCCGGCGTGACCACCGCGCGATGGAAATACAGGACGAACAGCACCACCACCAGGAACTGGGTGGGCCAGAACGCATAGAGGAACCAGGCGGTCGGCAACGGAAGACCCAGCATCAGGGGACCGGTCGGGTCGTCGAGGTAGCGCGCGTAGGTGGCCACCATCAGCGTGATGAGGGTGGCCAGGGTGATGCCGCTCATCACCAGGGGCCACCGGAGCAGCCCGGGGTGACGCAGGCCCATGAAGAGCGACCCGATGATCAGCGCCAGTTGGACGATGCCGAACGTCCAGGCCATCCACAGACGACCGCCGTGGCGGGCCGGACCGTCGCCGCCGTGGTCCATCGACGGGAACCGCTCGTGCGAGGCGCCGTGCCCCAGATACACCCGCTCGACCTGCCCGCCGGTGACGACCTCCTCGCTGGGCTGCTCCTCGAGCACGAAGGTCAGCGCGAACAGGACGCACAGCGCCAGCAGCAGGCCGAACAACACGTGCGCCAGGCGGTCGGTCATGGGAGGCGCGTAGTGTAGCGTGGTCGGGGAGTAGAATCGAACCGATGGGCACGTCGAAGGCCTCGACACCGTCGGCGGTCGACATGCTCGTGGCCCTGCTCGACGAAGGCTACGACCGGCGGTCGTGGCATGGGCCGAACCTGCGGAGCAGTCTGCGGGGGATACGCCCGGAGCTGGCGTGCTGGCGTCCCGGAGGCGACCGTCACTCGATCTGGGAGCTGGCCGCACATGCGGCGTACTGGAAGTATGTGGTGCGACGGCGGGTCCGCGGGGAGAAACGCGGCCGCTTCCCGCTCACCGGGAGCAACTTCTTTCCCGTGCCGGAGCCGGCTGACGCGTCGGCCTGGAAGGGATGCCTGGCGTTGCTCGCCGACGAGCACGCCAAGCTGCGACAGACCGTGACCGCGCTTCGCGACCACGATCTCGTCCGGACGCTCGGCAAGGACGAGACGGTGGCAAGCCTGGTGCGGGGGGCGGCGGCGCACGATCTCTATCATGCGGGCCAGATTCGACTCATCCGGCGTCTCCGTGGGAGTTAGGGGGCAGACCATGCGACAGGCAGCGACTGGAGTGATTGTGGCGGCGCTCGTGGCGGGTGTCGCGCTGCCGGCGCGGTCTCAGAGCGCGGGCGACTACCCGCAGTGGCGCGGGGCGAACCGGGATGGGGCGGCCGCCGGGTTCGTCGCACCCACGAGCTGGCCTCGGCGTCTCGCCGAGCACTGGCAGGTCGAGACCGGACTCGGCTACGCCACCCCGATTCTGATCGGCGACCGGGTGTTCACCTTTGGCCGGATCGAAACCGACGAGGTGGCGATGGCGCTCGACGCCGCCACCGGCGAGGTCCAGTGGCGCAGCGCCTACGACGCGCCCTATCGGCAGAACGCCGGAACCCAGCGTCATGGGCCGGGCCCGAAGTCGACGCCGCTCTACCACGAGGGCCGGCTGTTCACCCTCGGGATCAACGGGGTGGTCTCGGCCTTCGACGCGGGCACCGGCGAACTGCTCTGGCAGAAGCCGGCCCAGTCGAGCGAGCCGCTCTACGCCACTTCTCTGTCGCCGGTCGCCGACGGCGACCACGTCATCCTGCACGTGGGAGGCCACGACGACGGCGCCCTGACCGCCTACGTGGCAGGGAGCGGCAGCGTGGTCTGGGAATGGCGGGGCGATGGTCCCGCCTATGCGTCGCCCATGATCGCCGAGCTGGACGGCGTGCGCCAGGTGGTCACCGTGACCCAGACCAAGGTGGTCGGGGTGGATGCCGACACCGGGCGCCTGCTGTGGGAACGCCCGTGGGTGTCCCGATCGACGAACAACTCCATCACCCCGATCATCGATGGCGACGAGGTGATCGTCACCGGGCACGAGCTGGGCGTCACCCGGTTCCGACCCGGTCGGGTCGACGGACGCTGGACTACCGAGACGCTCTGGCAGACCGACGAGGTCTCGATGTTCATGAGCAACCCGGTCCTGTCGGGCGATACCCTGTACGGGATGTCGCACCTGCGGTCCGGGCAGTTCTTCGCCCTCGACGCGACGAGCGGCGAAACGCTGTGGCGCACCGAAGGGCGGGAGGCCACCAACTCGTCGGTGGTCGTGGCCGACGACCTGTTGTTCCTGCTCAACAATGACGGTGACCTGGTGGTCGCGCGGACCGACCGGGGCGGCTTCAGCCAGATCACGCGCTATGAGGTGGCCCAAAGCGCCACCTGGGCCCAGCCGGCCATCTCCGGCAACCGGCTGTTCATCAAAGACGAGGCGCACGTCACGCTGTGGACCGTCGACTGAACCGGGACACGCCCCAGACCCGCCCCGGCTGGCTGCTCGGCGGCGCCGCCGGCCTGCTCGGCGTGGTCTGCCTGACGGTCGGGCTCGACGGCCAGCGGGGCGGCGTCTTCCGTGAATCCCGCGACCACCCGGCCATCCGCTACACCGACGGCGCCACCACCGACGAGGTGACCCGACTCGCCGAGTCACTCGCGTCCGGCGCCGCGACGCTCGACTTCGCCGGACGAACCGGCTATCTCCAGTCGCTGCTCGACGCCCTGGAGATCCCGGTCGAATCGCAGGTCACGGTGTTCTCCGACACCAGCTTCCAGGCCGACCAGATCGACCCGGAGAACCCCCGCGCGCTGTATTTCAACGACACGGTGGCCGTGGGCTGGGTGCGGGGGGCGGACGTGCTGGAGATCGCGGCGCTCGATCCCACCCAGGGGGCGCTGTTCTTCTCCCTGCCGCAGGACGGCTCGGCCCCGCCCGAGATCACACGAACCGAGGTCTGTCTGGCGTGCCATCTGTCCTGGGACACACTCGGCGTCCCCGGGTTGATGACGATCAACACCTTGCCGATGCCGGACGACCCGAACGCCTACGCCGTCGGGTGGACCACCGATCATCGGACGCCACTGGCCGAGCGCTGGGGCAGCTGGTATGTCACCGGCGCTCCCGAGACCATCCGTCATCTGGGCAACTCGACCGAGCCGATCGACTACGTCCCCGGCGACGTGCCGCCCGCGCCGCCGGTGCTCGACACCCTGGAGGGGCGGTTCGACCTCGACGGATTCCTGACCCCCTACAGCGACATCGTGGCGCTGATGGTGCTCGAACATCGCAACCACATGAGCAACCTGCTCATCCGCATCGGATGGGAAGCCCGGGTCGTGGCGCACCAGGCGGGTCGCGCCGGCGGTGAAGCGAGCGGCATCGATCTCGACGACACGGCCGAGGAGCTGGTGGACTATCTCCTGTTCGTGGACGAGGCGCCGCTGCCGGCTCCCATCACGGGAAGCTCGGGTTACGCGGAGCGCTACTCCTCGCTCGGTCCGTTCGACAGTCAGGGCCGGTCGCTACGCCAGCTCGATCTCAACGACCGCCTGTTCCGATATCCAGCCAGCCCGCTCATCTACGCCGAGGCGTTCGACGCACTGCCCGACCCGGCTCGCGATGCGATCTATCGTCGGATGTGGACGGTGCTCTCGGGGGCGGCGCCCGAGCCCCGGTATCAACGTCTCAACCGCGACGACCGCCAGGCGATCGTCGAGATCCTCCGCGACACGAAGCCCGGACTGCCCGACTATTTCAACGGAAGTGTGAGCTGAGGCGGCTGGTCAGCCACCGAAGTCGAACTCGTTGGCGCCCGGAGCGACCTCGACCTCACGCTCGGTGCGCTCGCCACCGTAGAGGACCACGGCGGTGTAGGTACCAGGGACGACATCGTCGAGACTGAAGCTGCCGTCGGCCTCGGCCATCACGAAGTACGGCGTGTCGAAGGCCAGGATGTCGGCAAACATCTCGGTGTGGGTGTTGCAGATCACGACATACTCGCCGGGCTCTTCCACCAGAAAGTCGTAGCGGCTGCCGTTGATGGTGGCCACGTTGATGAGCGACTCGCCCGCCTCGTCCTTCACGTGGACGGTATGCAGGTCGTCCTCGCTGTTGGTGAAGCGGACCGTCTGCCCCGCCTGCACCATCACGAAGTCGGGGATGAAGAGGCGCCCGTACTGGTCGATGACCGGCATCTCCTCCGACACCGGGACGTCGAGCTCGGCGTGCGGCTCGAGCGCGATGATGGACCGCACCATTCCCTGGCCGGGCAAGGCCGTACCCGCGATCCGAGCGACGTTGGCCTCGTCGGTGGACGGCTCGGTCGCATCGGTGGCCGCCTCGGCCGGCGGGGGCGCCTCGGCCGGCGGCGGGGCCTCCGACGGCGCCGCGCCACCACAGGCGACGACGGCCGACAGCAGCCACGGCAACAGCACGTGAACGGGGTGGGGGCGAGCGCAGGACATCGACCCGCGATCGTACCAAAACCGCCCGGCTTCTGGCGACAGTCCGGCAGGCGGCCGGCGCTATAATCGCCGCTTCGCCACCCCAGCAACTCAGCAAGGAGCAGGACCAATGCCTCGTCGACCTCGACGCGCTTCGACCCGGTGTCTTCCCCCGGCCACCCTGGCGGTCGCGCTTGCCGCGGCGCTGTCGGTCGCCACCACCGCTCAGGAGCGGCCCGAGATCCGTACGAAGGCCGACTTTCTGCGCGCCATGGAGGAGCTGTCGAACTGGGGCCGCTGGGGCGCCGATGACGAGCTGGGCGCGGCCAACTTCATCACGCCGGAGAAGCGCAAGGCAGCCGCGGCGCTGGTCACCGAGGGCACCAGCATCTCGCTGGCCCACGACGTCATCGAGGAGGACGCGGTCGATGGGGGCACCTATCTGGACCGGGAAGTGACGCGGGTGGGCGCATCAGGTGCCGCCGACCGGTATCAATACACGGGCACGTATCACGGCACCATCCACAGTCATCTCGACTCGGTGGCGTGCCACGTGATGTGGGAGGGCAAGGGGTACAACGGCTACACGCAAGCGTCCATCGAAGAGAGCGGGCTATGTCCCCAGGGCAGCATTCATGCGCTCCACGACGGCATCGTGACCCGTGGCGTGCTGTTCGACGCCACGCTCCTTCCCGGGAAGGCCACGCCCGAGGGCTGGGTGCCGCTGGGGACCGAAATCACCTGGGCCGACCTCGAGGAACTGGAGCGGATCCAGGGCGTCAGGGTGTCGGAGGGCGACGTCATCCTGCTCTACACCGGGCGCTGGAAGCGACGCGCGGCGCTCGGCCCCTGGCCGACCTCGGACGGCGTGGCCGGGTTCCAGGCCGACGTTGCCTACTTCCTGAAGGAGCGGGGCGTGGCGTTCATCGGTCACGACATGTTCAACGACGTCTCGCCCCACGGGTTCCCGCCGGACGTGGGCCTCCCCCTGCACCGACTGGCGCTGGTGTCGCTCGGCGTCTCGATCTTCGACAACCTCGACTTCGAACGTCTGGCCGAGGAGGCCAAACGGCTCGGTCGCTACGAGTTCATGTTCACCGCGGCCCCGTTGCGGATCCGAGGCGGACTGGGGTCGCCGCTGAACCCGATTGCGACGTTTTAGCGGGATCGTGGCATCGGTTCGCGCCATAATTGGCCATCCCATTCATTGCGGAGCTCGCTCGGCGAGGAGGTGCTCGATGTCTTACCTGAAGCAGTTCGGTCCCATGGCGGCGCTCGCGCTGCTGGCCATTGCGGTGGCGTGCGGCGGCGGGTCGGGCGCGGCGGAGGCTCCGGCCGAAGCGCAGCAAGGCAGCGCGGCGCCAGACATGAGCGGCCCCCAGGCGCCGCTGTTCGCGGTCGATCCGCTGTGGCCCAAGCCGCTGCCGAACCACTGGCTGCTCGGCTCCACCATCGGGGTGGATGTGGACGCTCAGGACCACGTGTGGGTCGTGCATCGCGGCAACCTGGCGAACAACGAGACGCCAGTGCTGGCCGACCCGCCGTTTGCGGAGGAATGCTGCCGACCGGCCCCGCCAGTGCTCGAATACGACCCCGAGGGCAACCTGGTGGGTCACTGGGGTGGCCCCGGCGAGGGCTACGACTGGCCAGAATCGAACCACGGCATCACCGTGGACCACATGGACAACGTGTGGGTCGGCGGGAACGGCGGTGGCGACAGCCATGCGGTGAAGTTCAGCCGGAGCGGTCAGTTCCTGCTACAGGTGGGCGTGGCCGGACGCCCGGTCGACAGCCTCAGCACC
>MDTE01111335.1_pt1 | contig 10820 bp, 9 predicted proteins | sample 811231 | NCBI WGS metagenome assembly MDTE01 (sample SAMN05326651, study PRJNA326480) | marine metagenome | isolation source: seawater | place: Indian Ocean: Red Sea | collected 2010 | reverse complement strand
TCGGGCAGCCTGCGGTCCTATATGCTCCATTCCTATACTGAGAAAATCACCATCGCCTGCTACAACTACCACGTTAAGTTCTTCCCTTGCCATTTTAACGCCTAATGCTATAGGCAAGGATCTCCCGTGAATACCATGGAACCCGTACGGCTGTTCACCTTCTAGTAGATGGACAGTATTGCCAGAGCATCCGATCCCTGCAACTACGACATTGTGAGTCATTGGTGTTTCGCGTTCAATATTCCAATCTTGCATGGCAAATTCCATTGCTCGACGGACGCCAAAATCTCCACAGCCAGGGCACCAAAGAAAATCATATTCTGGATTTTTCCCACTCATTACCCCACCACCATGTCTTTTTTATATTTTCCTACAAGCTCATTTATCCGCTCTACAAGAAAGGAGGATTTAAACGGAAGTCCTGTATATTGAGTAATCGCTTCAGCGTTAATTCCTTGGGATCTGAGAAGACTTGCAAATTGGCCTTGGTAATTTAACTCCGGGACTATAACTAAGTCTTTTTCTTTAAGCGCTTTAAGTAAATCCGGCGCAAGCGGATTAATAAACATTGTGTAGTACCACGCAATATCCACGTTTTGGTTACGAAGTATATTGTAAGCCTCTAGAACAGAACCCTTAGATCCACCCCATGGCATTAAAGCTATTTTTGAAGCAGGATTGTCAGATTCGAACGGAGCATTTTCTAATAAAGCTAGTTTGCCGAAGCGACGCTCAGTCATATGGATGTGATATTTAGCAAGGTGCGTAGTGTCACCATATATATCATGCTCAGAGCCATTGGCAACATAGGAGCCAGGATTACCAGGGATAGGGAAGGGGGATATTTCTTTAGATTCGTACCGTAGGTAACCGTTATTACCTTGATAGGTGATTCTATTTTGAACCGGTGTTTCCGATAACTCAGGTACTCGTATGTTTTGCGCGCGTTCTGCCAGGGAATGTTCACTTAAAATAATAACGGGCCCTTGATAGGTTTCAGCCCAATTAAAAGCATGTACAGCTGCATAAAAACACTCTTCAACAGTACCAGCAGCAATTACAGGAATTTTTGCATCCCCATGAGCAGGGCTAATTGCAGTTAATAAATCTGATTGCTCAGTTTTAGTAGGAAGCCCTGTAGCAGGACCCCCTCTCTGAACATCGACTACTACACAAGGTATTTCAGCCATCCATGCGAGCCCAATTCCTTCTCCCATTAGAGTGAATCCTGGACCTGATGTAGCGGTCATTGATTTCTTTCCAGAAAAACCTGCGCCCACTATTCCAGTAATGGCCTCTATTTCGGAGCTAGCCTGATACGCAAATTTACCTTCACCTAAGAGGTTCTTCTCCATAAAAACTAGAATTGGCGTAGCTGGGGAGATTGGATAACCAAAGTAAAATTCGATTCCTGCATGGACTGCTCCTATTGAAAGGGCCTCATTTCCTTTGATGAAAATTTGTTTATAGTCAGGAGGGATAGGGGCACCCAAATCACTTATTGCTTGTTCATCTTTGAGTTGGTTAAGCCCGAGATCCAAGGCCTTATGATTTGCCTCAATTATGGAATCACGACCTGCAAATCTTTCACTAACAAAATCTTTGAAATACTCAAGAGGCATATTAATTAATTTAGAGAGCCCACCCATAACTACCATATTTGCTGCTCTAGACTCACCTGTTTCTTTGGCTAGATCATCAAACGGAACATGGATACAACGATGGCTCTGATCACCATTATCGGGGTTAACTGAAGGATCAAGAAGTATTACGCCGCCATCACGGACATCTGTACGGTGCTCTTGGTATGCTTCATCATTGAATGCTACAAGTATATCTACTGAATCTCCGGGGCTAAGAACAGTTTCTTTTGCTACTCTGGCTTGAGTCCATGTGGGCCCCCCAAGTATCTGCGAGGGGAAAGTAGCAAAAGTAAGGGCATGGAAGCCAACACCAGTGGCCGCACGCGCCAACATTTCCGCAGCGGTGACCACACCTTGGCCTCCCTCACCTGCGAATCGGACAACTATCTCGTTTTGGCTGGCCATTGTGCCAGTATCCTCCCAATAGTTTCATTGCTAAGTTTGGTAAAAATTTTACCAAGAAACAAGAGATTATAAACAAAGGGTACGCCCAGCATATAGGGGTGTCAATTCCAAAATTTGCGTATCCAGTATATCCAAATTACGCGTTTTCAACTAAATGTAATAAAAATTACAGAATTCGTTTATTTTTTATTACATTTAATACGAATTAAGTTTAATTAGACTTAAACATTCGCGTTGTTTTTTTTGTGGCATTTTTCATTTCCCAAAGTCTATTAGAGGTAATTGATTGGATTTGGGTGTAATTAGAAAAGTAATTTTGCGTTGACACTCCTAATAGGCAGATGTATTCTCGTCAGGTGGGATTTTTTTGGTTAAGATTTATTAATAGCATCTGGCGCGATGTTTAATCCCGCGATTTTCATTCAGAGAGCCCTATAATTTTGCTATGGGCAATAGGCTTTCCGATGACGAATTAGTAACGGAGGAGTTTCATGGTTCATCAAGACGTTGAGCTGAAGCGAGGACTTCGAGACGTCTACTTCGAGTCCACTGAATCAAGTTTTGTAATTGGTGACGTAGGTAGACTTATATATCGGGGTTACGATATTCATGATCTCGCAGAAAATGCGAGCTTTGAAGAAGTTGTACACCTAATGATGGTCGGGCACCTCCCAAACAAATCGGAATTAGAACAATTCGATAATACACTCCGGCAATCTAGGTCAATTCCTAATGAAGTTATTCAAGTAATTGACCATATAAAAAATGGACACCCCATGGACGTCCTAAGAACAGCTGTTTCGTCATTGGCTGCATTTGAGTCCGATGTAGACGACACGGCACACGACGCTACTCTCCGGAAGGGTATGAAAATCACAGCCCAGGTCCCCACAATAGTGGCAGCGCACCATAGAATCCGCAGCGGGTTGTCTCCAATTGATCCTGATACAAGCTTGTCCCATGCTGCTAATTTCCTTTATATGCTTTCAGGTGATAAACCCGATCAAGATACTGCTCGATTAATGGACAAAGACCTTATCGTTCATTTGGACCATGGTTCAAATGCTTCTTCGTTTGCAGCACGTGTGACTGCAAGCACATTGGCTGATGTACATGGGGCCATTGTTACAGGCATCTCAACTCTCAAAGGGCCTTTGCATGGCGGAGCAGCTGAGGGAGTGATGAAGATGGCTTTGGATATTGGTGAAGTTGACAATGTTCAGAGTTATTTGGAAGGCAAGCGAGAACGTAAAGAGCGCATCATGGGATTCGGCCATGCAGTTTACCGAGCTGAGGATCCACGTGCGCGACACTTGCGTGAAGGTTCCCGTCTTCTTGCAGAGAAGAAAGGTGATCCGAAATGGTTTCAGATTTTAAGTAAAGTCGAAGAGCACATGAGACCATATGCGGAACGAGGAATTTGTGTGAATGTTGATTTTTGGGCAGGCTCTGTTTATTACCTCTTAGGTATCCCTGAGGATTTGTTCATCTCTATTTTTGCAGTTGCTCGTGTCCCTGGTTATGTTGTTCAGATACTTGAACAACAGGATAAAAATATGCTTATACGCCCACAAATTAGATATGACGGTCCTATGGATTTAAAATTCATACCTATAGACCAACGTTCATAAATTAAAAGGGGATCCTTATGACGCAACCTACGGTTGAATTGGCTGATCAAAACGAATCTGAATGTTCGCACCATTGGGCTATTGAGAGCCCTAATGGCCCGACTAGTTACGGTACTTGTAGGCGCTGTGGTGAGAACAGAGAGTTTAAGAATTCTATACAGATTACGAGCTGGGAGTCGGAAGGAAGTCACGCTAACCGTAACAGGGGTTAAGCAAAGTAGCCCTTTGTCCTAAAAAGATACGTCCCTCTATGTTTATACAATCTGAATATTCCCCTGCAGAAATCGCAATTCGAAAAATTATCATTGAGCGTGGCCCTATCACGTTCGCCGAATTTATGGAAATTGCGCTCTATTACCCTGATGGGGGGTACTATACCAATCGGAATGCCTTTGGCCCCATGGGCGACTTTTTTACCGCTCCTGTCGCCCATCCTGTATTTGGAACATTGATAGCTGAACAAATTAGACTTCTGTGGAAGGCGTTTGGAATGCCGCCTAAATTTAATGTAGTTGAATTAGGTGCTGGTAATGGTCAACTTGGCATAGATGTTATGGCGAGTTCCAGTTTTATGTATACAGATTATGCTAAGGCCCTGAACTACATAGCCTCAGACCTTTCTTCTAAGCCTCCTGACTATCCAGGAACCTGGATCCAAGGGAATATGGATGTAAAAATTGAAGGCCCTGCGGTTATTCTTGCGAATGAACTGTTGGATGCTATGCCTGTACACCGCGTTACTGCACATCAGTCCAAAATCCTAGAAATTTTTATAGGACTAGATGAAAATGGAAACTTTAAGGAGATTTTAGGTGAGCTTTCAAGTATTGAAATTGGCAAACAATTTTATGATCTAGGTATTAGCTTGCATGAGGGATACCGTACTGAAATAAATATAGGATTAGCCAAATGGCTTCAATCTATGTACTCCATGATGGACTCTGGTTATTTACTGCTGATTGATTATGGACATGAATCTATTGATTACTACAGTAAAACAAGACCTGAAGGTACTTTAAGGTGTTATTACGCACATACCTTAAATATGGACCCGTACCGGCATGTTGGGAAGCAGGATATTAGCGTTCATGTGGATTTCACCAATTTGCGAAAAATCGCACATGAAGCTGGGTTCGATTTCCTCGAAATGAAAACACAGGCTCAGTTTCTTTTGGATTTGGGAATCGATCATTACAGGAAAAAAATTTCGGAAAGTAACCAATTAGATAGGGTCACAAAAAACAGAAATACTCGCTTAATTGATTTACTTATAGATAAGAGATCCATGGGGGGATTCGGAGTATTTCTGTTCGGGAAAAATGCTCCGAGCCCTACTTCTTATTCTTTAGAAAGTTCTTTTAATGCGCCTTTAATTCTGGCAACTCAAAGACATATGCCATGATTGACTTAGCTTTGTAAATTCTCTAATTTAGCTAAGGTATCCTCAGGGTTAGGCAAGGTTCCTTGATGGGTTTCGATATGCCTAACTATGCCGTCGGGATCAATAATTATTAAGGCTCTTCGCGCCGTACCAGCTTCGTGATTTAAAATACCAATCTCATCTAAGACTTTTCCATGGGGCCAAAAGTCAGATAGCAGAGGATGTCGAATGCCTCCCAACGAGTTCGCCCAATTGCTTAACGCAGGCCTTGTGTCAATACTCAGACCTAGAAGCTGAGTGTTCTTATCTTCAAATGACTTCAACGCACGGTTGAAGGATGAGGTTTGGCTTGTTCACCCTCCAGTGAACGCAAACGGGAAAGTGTGTATTACTACCCATTTGCCTCGATACTGATTAATTGAGATCTCTTCACGCTCGTGACTTGTAAGCGTAAAATTTGGGATTGTCTGTCCTATTTCTATCATTTTCACTCCAATCTCAGAGGATAAAACTAAAGATTAATGCGGTAAAGTAATTAGTTATTTGGATTCCAGCGCAAATTTGGGTTTCTAGCTGCCTTTGCTTCATTCAGACGAGAGAGAGGAGTATTATAGGGCGCTGTGCGCAAGAAATTCTCGTCATGGGAAGCTTCTTGATCAATTTCATGAAGAGCTTCAATGAATGCATCTAAAGTTTCCTTTGATTCTGTTTCAGTAGGTTCAATCATTAATGCTTCGGCAACTACTAAGGGGAAATACATGGTAGGTGCATGAAAGCCATAATCAAGAAGTCGCTTTGAGATGTCCAAAGCATTTGCTCCCTGTCGCTTCTTTGCTGAAAAAACAACTTCGTGCATTACGTTACGATCAAAAGGTAGTTCGTATAAATCCCGCAGTTTAGTTAGAAGATAGTTCGCGTTCAGGACAGCGTTCCCGCTAATGTCTAGCATCCCCTGTTTGCCTAAAAGAGTGATATAGGTGAACGCTCTTACAAGTACCCCGAAATTCCCTTGGAATGCGCCTGAGCGACCAATCGTTTTTTCAGGCATAGTTAAATCGTAAACAATATCCTCGTCGTTAATTAGTTTTGTAGCAATTGGGCCTGGTAGAAATTTGGCTAATTCTTCGGTAACGCAAATTGGTCCTGCGCCAGGACCTCCACCTCCATGAGGGGTAGAAAATGTTTTATGAAGATTCATATGTACTACATCGAAACCGAGCTGGCCTAATTTTGCCCTTCCAAGAAGAGCATTCATGTTCGCGCCATCGCCATATACCAACCCCCCCGCTTGATGTACTAAACGACACATTTCTATTGCTTTTTGATCAAATAAACCAAGTGTAGTTGGTTGAGTGAACATGACTCCCGCAAGTTCCGAGTCGGCTTCTTTGATAACACTGTCTAGATCGATGTTTCCGTCTAGCCCTGAACCAATGGAAACGACATTAAAACCCGCCATCGCTGCAGATGCAGGATTTGTTCCATGCGCGGTGTCAGGGATAAGCATTTTTCTTCGATGACCTTGACCTCGATCCTTTAATGCAGCTCTAAGAGTCAAAACACCAGAAAGCTCGCCCTGGGCACCTGCTAATGGAGATAGGCTTACTCCTGGTAAACCACTAATTTCAGCTAAGTAAGTTTGTAACGAATGAAGTACTTCTAGAGCACCTTGTATTTGAGATATCGGCTGAGCGGGGTGCGATTTAGAAAACCCTGGGTGTGCAGCGACAGTCTCATTAAGCTTTGGGTTATATTTCATCGTACAGCTACCCAAAGGGTAAAAATGAGTGTCGACAGAGAAATTTAATTGGCTCAAATAAGTGAAATACCTTACAATCTCCCCTTCGGTAACTTCTGGCAAATTTAAGTCGCCTCTTAGCATGGAGGGGTCAGGATGAAGTTGTGTTGGGACGTCAGATTCGGGTAACGAAGTACCTGTTCGACCAGGTTTGCTGCGCTCCATTAGTAGTCGCCTTCGTTCATGTGCACTTTCATGCATTTTTGAGGAATTGTACATCTTAGTTAATAGATCCTAATCTTTCGACCAATCGGTCTATGCTATTTTTAGTATTGACCTCTGTCACGCACAGGAGCATACCGTTCTTGTATGTATTGCTAACGTTATATCCTCCAATAATTCCAGATCTTTCCAGTTCCTTGTTAATTGATTCGAAATCTTTAGGGCAGGTAATTACAAATTCTTGAAAAAAAGGCCCATTATCAACTAGATCATATCCGGGTAGTTTTGCAATTTCTGAGGCTGCATAGTGTGATTTTTGGTAACATAATTCTGCAACTCTTCTAAGCCCGTGTTTTCCCATAAGCGCAGTGTAGATTGTGGCCCAGAGTGCTATCAGCGCTGTACTAGTACAAATGTTCGAAGTGGCATGCTCTCGCCTTATATGCTGCTCTCTTGGTTGAAGAGTTAAGACATATCCTGTGTTGCCATGAGAATCTTCTGTTTTACCTGAGATACGACCAGGCATTTGCCTGAGGTATTCCTTCCGGCACGTGAAAATTCCAACATAAGGCCCCCCGAAACTCAGGGGTACTCCTAAAGCTTGGCCTTCTCCAGTAGCGATATCAGCACCGTAATCTCCGGGTGTTTTGAACATTGCTAGGGCTATAGGGTCGCAAGACATAATGAACAAAGCACCTTGGGAATGAACATGATCACTATATGATTGCATGTCTTCGAAAGATCCATAAAAATTGGGATATTGGGCGATTAAGCAGGCTGTATCAGAATCTAAAGCATATGATTCAGGTTTGACTACATATACATCCAGTTCTTGAGGCAGGGCATAAGCTTTGATTGTGTCTATATAGTGAGCATTGACAGTATCAAAGACTGCGATTCTATTTCGTTTAGTTATTCGACAGGACATAAGAGCTGCCTCTGCTAAGCTTGTCGCACCGTCGTACATTCCTGCATTTGAGACTTCCATTCCATACAATTCAGCAGTGATAGATTGAAATTCATAAGTTCCTTGCAAGGTTCCTTGAGAAACCTCAGGTTGATATGGAGTGTAAGAGGTAAGAAACTCACCTCTAGTTACTAAAGCTTGAACCACACTTGGACAAAAATGATGGTAGGCTCCAGCACCAAGAAAATTATCGAAACTACCAGCATGCAAATTTTTATTTGCCAGAGCATTCATTTTTTCAAGAACTTCCATTTCTGAAAGTGGAGACGGTAAATTTAAATTAGGATGTCGGTATTCAATTGGGATATCTTTGAACAGCTCTTCGACAGAATTTGCTCCGATAGCTGCAAGCATAGAAACTCTATCGTCTAATGTGTTTGGAATGAATGGAGACTTAAATGATTGGCTTTCCAATTAGGTACCTTATATAAATGGGTCTTAGTAATTTATTCAGTCAAGGCCGTGTAATCATCAGGGCTCAGCAAACTTTGTAGCTCATCCTGATTGGATGGTTGTACCTTTATCAACCATCCAGATTCATACGGACTATTGTTAACTAGTTCTGGATTGTCTTTAGCAGAGTTATTTACTTCAAGTACTACTCCAGATACTGGGGAAAAGATTTCTGAAACTGCTTTTACAGATTCGATTTCCCCCATTTGCTTATGCTGAAGGACATTGGATCCCTCTGCTGGCAACTCGAGGTAGACAACATCTCCAAGTTCATGTTGGGCAAAATCAGTAATACCAATAATAACTGAGCCATCTACTTGTAGGAGGGCCCATTCGTGCTCTTTGGAATACAACCTGTCTTTTGGTACTGGCATTACGAATTTATCTCCTGTAAAACGGAATTTGAGTAACAGTTGCTTCGACGTCGCGCCCGCGAACATCGACAACTATTTTGGAGCCGTTCTTAATTTGGTCATTTTGAACATAGCCGAGCCCTATATTGGTGTCAAGCGTAGGCGAGAAGCCGCCACTAGTAACAACTCCAATTAGCTCCTCCTGATAAAGAATATTCGCATGTGATCTAGGGACGAGGCTACGACCCTCGGTTGCGAAGCCAATTAGAGTTTTTGTTGTTGATTGGGATGAATTTTTTATACTCATGCTTCCGCAGAAATCCGTATTTAAGTCGACGAATTTTTGTAAACCTGCTTCAATTGGATTTATCGTTTCATCTATATCTTGACCGTGAAGTAGCAGTCCTGCTTCAAGTCTTAAAATATCTCTTGACCCTAGTCCACAAGGCACTACCCCAGCGGAGACTAAATCAAGCCAAAGCTGCTCAGTTTTTGATACATGTGCCATGATTTCTACCCCATCTTCACCAGTGTAGCCCGTTCGCGCGATCAGTACGGGAGAATTCGAAATAGATGTTTCCATTATGGTGAAGGCTTTTAATGATGAAAGATTAACATTGATTGCTTGCTCTACAATTTTTATAGAGTTGGGGCCTTGGATTGCTAGCATCGTTATATTGCTTGTTTGATCTGATATTGTCACTGAAGGAAATTTGGTATTCTTCCAAAATTCTAGCCAGTTAATAATTTTCATTAAATTCGCAGCATTTGGAATTAGTAAGAATTTTTGATTACTTAACTTATAGACGATTGCGTCGTCTATAATTCCTCCATTTTCATTACATATAAGACCATATCGGGCACGGAATAAAGGCATATCGTCATTGAAGTTTGCAGAGTGAATCCAATTCACTAATTTTTGGGACTCGCTTCCTTCAATCAATATACGACCCATATGCGAGACGTCGAAAATTCCTGCAGAAGTTCGTACAGCTTTGGCTTCTACCAGTATGCTCTGATACTGAATAGGCATTTCAAAACCTGCAAAAGGAACCATTTTGCCGCCATGACGAATGTGAAGATCGTGCAAAACTGTTTTAGAGAGTTCGATATTATCCATTTCTAGACACGGAATTGCTTAGCTGTTGTAACCATGTTTTTTAGTGAAGGGATAACCTCTTCCCATTTACGTGTTTTTAATCCACAGTCGGGATTAACCCATATTTGTTCTGGATATAGCACATCAGCAGCTTTGCCAAGTAAATCTTTCATTTCTGTGACATCAGCAATACGGGGTGAGTGAATATCATAGACACCAGGTCCTATTTCATTAGGGTAAGAATGGGCACGAAATGTATCCATCAATGTTCCATCACTGCGAGAATTCTCCATTGATATGACGTCGGCATCCATAGCTACAACTGCGTCAATAATGTCGTCATAAGCGGCATAGCACATATGAGTATGCATTTGCGTTTGATCTTCAACGCCAGATGTCGCCAGTCGAAAAGACTCAACCGCCCATTCTAGATATTCATCCCAATCTTCATTCCGGAGAGGAAGGCCCTCTCGTATAGCAGGCTCGTCAACTTGAATGATATTTATACCGGCGGCCTCTAAATCAGAGACTTCATCTCGAATTACTAACGCTAGTTGCTTACACGTTTGGCTTCTGGGTTGATCGTCACGAACAAAAGACCATTGAAGCATTGTCACAGGTCCGGTAAGCATACCTTTTACAGGGGTGGAAGTAAGTGATTGGGCATATTTTATCCAATCAATTGTCATCGGTTTTGGTCGGTTAATATCACCGAAAATAATTGGGGGTTTTACGCAACGGGAACCGTAACTTTGGACCCAACCATTGATAGTAGAGACATATCCTTCTAGTTGTTGCCCGAAATATTCAACCATATCGTTTCGTTCAGGCTCTCCGTGAACAAAGACATCAAGTCCCATTTCTTCTTGAAATTTTATAGTGCGCTCAATTTCTTCCTTTAGAAAAACTTCATATTCTTCGCTGGATA
>MDTE01064443.1_pt1 | contig 10820 bp, 10 predicted proteins | sample 811231 | NCBI WGS metagenome assembly MDTE01 (sample SAMN05326651, study PRJNA326480) | marine metagenome | isolation source: seawater | place: Indian Ocean: Red Sea | collected 2010 | reverse complement strand
TTATCTTTAGCAATTGCATTTATTGTTATATCTCTTCTTTTTAAATCTTCTCTAAGTGAAATTTTAATATTAGTATCAAAAGCAAAATTTTTGTGTCCTTTCCCGGTTTTAATTTCTTTCCTAGCTAGAGCATATTCTTCTTTAGTTTTAGGATGTAAATAAACAGGAAAATTCTTTCCTACTTGTTTAAATCCTTTTTTTATCATTTCTTGATGGGAAGAATTAACAACTACCCAGTCTTTCTCCTCAAACGGCAGGCCTAGTAGATCATCTCTAATCGCTCCTCCTACTAAAAAAACTTTCATTTTTGTTTACTTTTTATAATAAATTCTTTTTTATCTTCTAACCTTAAAAAGGTTAGTTCCTTTCCCCAACAACATCCAGTATCAAGCGCTTTAATGTTAGGTATGTTTGTTTTACCCTCTAAAGCGGCCCAATGACCAAAAACAAGATAATCAAGACTGTTCATCACTTTATTTTTCTTACTAAACCATGGAGTTAAATCAGAAGTGATATTTTTTATCCCTCCTTTATAAGAAAAATCAGGCAAGCCTCTCTTATTTACAACTCTGACTCTTGTAAAAAAGTTTATTGATCCGCAAAAAGAATTTTGATTAAAAATCTTATCATTATTCTTAAAAATAGCTTTCAAACTTTTTTTTGGATTATTTTTAAGCTTTAAACTATTTAACTTTGATATAGTCTCGGCTTTTTTTAAAGTCATGTCTCTTGGAATTCCCGCATGAACCATGCCTACATTTGTAACCTTTTTTTTGGTTTGAATTTTTTTTGAAAACACAAAATGTTGACTAAGAAGATAATTAGCCATTTCCTCTGCTTTTTTAGCATGTATGAGAGACTCGAAAGTATCATGATCATTAGGCTCAATATTGTTATAAAAACAGTTTAAATAATGTAAATCGTGGTTGCCTAAAACAATATGAACTGAGTCTTTTATTGAAATTATGTAGTTCAAGACTTTCAAAGAGTCAGGCCCTCTGTTTATCAGGTCTCCGGCTATCCATAAAAAATCTTTGGATTTATCAAAATTAATTAATTTTAAACCTTCTTTGAACTCTTCAAAGCATCCTTGAATATCTCCTACAGCGTAATTGGACATATTTCTATACTAGGTTAGATATCCTAAGAAAGTCATCTAGTGATAACTCATCTGGTCTTAGATTCAAGTCCAAATCTATTTTTTTAATGTCATCATCTCTCATTATGTCTTTTAATGAATTAGATATTTTTTTTCTTTTCTTATTGAATAATGCTCTTGTTACTGTTTTTAGATTTTGAAATTCTTTTTCATCAATCTTTGCATATTTCGGATAAAAGCGCACAAAAAGACTATCGACTTTTGGCTCGGGATTAAAAAAAACTTTAGAAACTTCTTTTAAAACTTCTACCTCATATAAATACTTGCAAATTACGCTTAAGCGACCATATGAAGAGGTGTTTTCATTTCCAGAACATCGCAGTGCAAATTCTTTCTGAAGCATGAAGTGCATATCAGATATTTTTTCGTAGTTTTTTTCACACCAATTTAGAATTGGACTAGAAATATTGTATGGAATATTACCGACTAATCTAAAATTATCATCCAGCATAATTTCACTTGGTTTGAGCTTTAATATGTCTGCATTAATAAAAGATTTTTCATTTTCAGGAAATTTAGCCTTAAGAAGATTAAATAGATCTCGATCTATTTCCACTGCATAGTAAGAATTGCAGCAATTAATAATATTCTCTGACAGATCACCCTTTCCTGGTCCTATTTCTAAAACCTTATCTTCAAATGAAATGTTTATCAGTCTTACTAAATCTTCAAGTATCTTCTCATCCGTTAAGAAATTTTGTCCAAATCTTTTTTTTGGGTACATTTCTACAGAAGAGAAATAGAAGTTTTTAAGGCTTGATCCATACTTGAAAAGTCAGATTTATTCTTACCTGCAATTTCGTATGCTGTTCCATGGTCAACTGAAATTCTTAGAAAAGGTAGTCCTAGAGTAATATTAAGAGTATCTCCAAACCCCATTGACTTAATCACAGGGAGTCCTTGATCATGATACATAGCTAAAAAAACATCATATTTGTTTATATTTTGTTCAATAAAAGCTGTATCTGCAGAAATAGGACCATGAATGTTTTTGTTTGAGGAATTTACAAAGGGCTTCAAGATTTCTTCTTCTTCATGACCTATAAAACCACCTTCGCCAGCATGTGGATTTAAGCCTAATAAACAAATTGACGGATTTTTAATTTTCCATTTTGATTCAACTTCTTTTGAAATAATTGAAATAGTTTCATCTAAGTTTTTTTTGGTAATTTTAGAAGGAACTTCAGACAAAGGAATATGTGTCGTAAGAAGAGCAATCTTTAGCTTTTTATTCATTAGAAGCATAACGACTTTTTTAATATTAGAAATATCTGATAAAAATTCTGTATGACCTGAAAATTCATACCCGGATTGATTAATCAGCTCTTTATTTATAGGACCGGTTATGAGGCTTTCGAAGTTATTATTAAGACAGCCTAAAGAACCATGAGAAAGTATATCTATAATATAACTAGCATTGGCTATGTCTGGATGTCCAAGCACTACTTTATTTTTTAAAGGAAAATGTCTGAGAATAACTCCAGACTCATTAGATCCTTCTTCAACTAAATTCAAGTCAATATTATGTGTGATTATTAAGTCTTCATAGAAATCTCTATCACCTCCCAAAACAAATTTATTTTGAATTTTTTTGTTTTTTTCTAAAGCTTTTAAAGTTATTTCTGGACCAATGCCAGCAGGATCGCCAGGCGAGATAAAAATCTTACTCATGATGCAGAGATTTTAATATCAACAAATGCTTCAGATCTTATTTCCTCAAGAGTATTTTGTAATTGTTCTCTGTATTTTCTTTGAAACAGAATTCTGTAGGCCTTATCTCTTAAAAGATCTTCAGAAATATTTTTATCTCTCCTATCCAGCACCTTTAATATATGCCACCCAAAAGCACTTTTGAAAGGTTTGCTAATTTCGTTTATTTTTGAATTAATCATAACCTCTTCAAATTTTTTGTCATAAACACCTTCAGGAGCCCAATCAAGTTTTCCTCCATCAAGCTTAGATCCAGGATCATCAGAATAAACTCTGGCTAAGAGATTGAATTCTTCTCCTTTATTAAGTCTTTTAAAAATATCATTGATTAAATCTTTTGCTTGTTTTTCGCTTCTAATTTCAGACTCTGTAATTAAAACGTGCTGCACCAAAGTTTGAGACTCTGTTTGAATTGTATCTCCCCTTATATCTTCAAGCTGGATAATATGAATACCTGCACCACTCTTGATAGGTCCAAAAACCTCATTTTTTTCTAACTTATCTAAGTGACCAACAAATAAAGTTGGAATTTGTGATTTAAACCTCCATCCCAGGTTTCCATTATTTTCTGAACCATAAAGCTTTGAATATTTTTCGGTAGCTTCATAAAATGACAAGCCCGCAGAAATTTCATCCAAAATGCTATTTACTACATTTGAATTAATTTCTTCATCATTAACATCTTCAATTAGAATTTGATTTATTTTATATTCAATAGAAATAAGCTTCTGTCCTTCGGTAGAGTCAATATAGTTTTTTACTTCTTTTTCTGAAATTAAAACTTTTGGTCTAACCAAGCCAGATTGAACTCTTCTTAAAATCATCTCCTGCTTTATCGCCTCTCTGAATTGTTTGAACGAATTATTTTCTTTCTCTATTTTTGTTTTTAATTCTTGAAGAGATAATCCGTCTTGTTTAGCAAACGCATTAAGGGATTCATTTAGCTCCTGATCACTTATTCTTATTCCAAATTTTTCTGCTTTTTGGAGCAGTATTTCATCCATGATCAGTTTTTCCAGCACTCTATCAAATAATATTTCTTTAGGAGGAAGCATTTCATCATTATCTTGAAAATTCTTGATAGTGTTTTCTAGAGCGATATTTACTTCAGATTCCATGATAATTCCTTCATCAACAATTACAGCGATTTGATCTAGAAAATTTATGTTTGAATAGATAAATTTTGTAAAAATAAATAGCACTAAAAGATAAAATTTCATAATCCTCTTCGTTTTAAGTAGTCTTCTTTTGGCCTCCCAATTGAGCCAAGTCCTTTAAGTTCGAAAAATAATCTTAACCTATCTTTATGATAATCTTTAAAGGAGTTATTTTCCAAAATACTAACCCAATCAGGTTCTAAAGATTTCATATAAGCAACTCCAACAATCATTCCGTCATTTTCATAATCGATAGAAAATACATTAGTTATGTTTTTTTTCTTTTCCAGGTCATTAATAATTTTTACTCCGCCGCTCCAGTTCTTAGAGAAATTTAATGATGCAGTAAATTCCAATGAATTTATTTTTTCTAATTCTTGCAAGTTGTTTTTTAAATTAAAAATACTAATATTTTTAATTAGATAATGACCTAGAGAAATCTTGTATTTGTCATAATTAATTTTAAAAGCATTCTTGAAAGAGCTGAAATCATATTTATCATCAATAGACAAGCTTGAGTTGTAATAAATATTCTTATCTAGTTTGTAATCTAAATCGATCACAAAAGGTTCGGGTAAATCAAATCTTAGGTTCTCATAAAACAGTTTTTTTTGCCCATTTGTGTAAAGTTTTGAAATCTTGAAAACTGCTTTACTTTTATTGTCTCCATAAAAAGACAATTTAGTTCCAAAATTTATATCTCTTTGATAACTGAGAAACAAATCACCAAATTTTTCTTGTTCATTCATCGATGAAAGTCGCAATCCCGAATCAACTTTTACTTTATTAACAATCTTTTTATTATCTGAAATAGTTAGGTTCAAAAAAGGTTCAATAAATAATTTTCCTGTTGTATTTTTTTTAAAGAACTTCAAAGATTGATTAAATTTTAATGTTGGTAAAAACTCTTCGTTACTTATATTTTCAAAATCTTGAAAAACATGATTTATAAATAAAGAGGTTTCTAAAAAATAATTATTAATAGAAACAGCATATGAAATTTTTGGCGTTATAAATAATCTCTTTAAATTTTGTTTATTGTCATTTCTAAACGAACCTCCTTTTCTAAATAAAGCGAAGTCAAAATCAAAGTGAAAATTAAAATTATTTTTATTTACAAAATAATCCAGTTTAAATCCTGGCAGCCTCTGAAACTGATTTTCGGCTAAGGGATTAGTTAGTTTGAAAGAATTTATATCTGCGCGAATATTTAAGTTATTTTTAAAATAATTGAGATTAAGTTTCTGAGGCAAGATATAAGTTCGAGATAAGCCACTCAAAAAGCTTCCTAAGTCAGACAAATAAAATGGATCTCCTGATGAGGAAGTCTCTATATTTAAAAAAACTGAATCTCCAAAGTTCTGTTCATGATAGAAATCATAAGACCATCTCAAGTCATCTCTTTCAAGAGTCCTAAATGAAGATTCATCATCCATCAAGAAAGAAGAATTGAAATATCCTTCATAATCTTTACCCAGATACCTTAGTTGATTAGTTAACCCATATCCTCGTTGCGTTATTAATCTAGGCTCTAGAGTTAAATCAATATTTTCTTTGAGATTCAGGTATATGGGAATCTTAATATCTAAACCCGATCTTTCGTTTATTGAGATTTCTGGGATAAGAATTCCACTTTTTCTTTTAGCGCTTATGGGAAATTCAGCATTATTCAAGTAAGCCAAAGTCTGACCTTGGACGATTAACTTACTTTTTTTTGTCCTAAGAACATTCTCGCTGTTAAGAAAAGACAGTTCCTCAGATTCAATCCACCAAATCTTGTCTTTACATGGACAGCTTGAAAATTCGACACTTTGCAAAATCGTTTCTTCCTCTGTAATGCTTACAAACTTTGTTTCACCATAAAGAAAATTATCTAAGGAAGAAAAACTTATTTTTTCACTAGAAAAAATTTTGTTTTTTCTATCTAGAGTTACCTTATCCGCTTTAAATAATAGACTCTCATAGTTGAGGGAAACGTTTCCCTCAAGTATTAAAGACTCTTTTTTTGAGTCTAATGTTGTTTTGTCTGCCTCAAATTGAATATTTGCAGAAAACAAACTTCCAATGAAAAGGAAAATAAAAAAAAGAAGATTAAATATATTTTTCAACCATATTATTTTAACCTTTTATAAAATTTAATTTTAGAGATATACAGAAATTAAATTCTGTTTAAAATGAATATTTTTAAGGAAAGATTATGAGCAAGTTAACAAACAAAACTTTATTTATTTCAGGAGCTTCAAGAGGTATTGGTCTGGCAATTGCAAAAAGAGCAGCTCAAGATGGAGCTAATGTCATTTTAGCAGCTAAAACTGCAGAACCTCATCCAAAACTTCCTGGAACAATTTATACAGCTGCTGAAGAAATTGAAGAAGCTGGAGGAAAAGCTTTTCCTGTTTTATGTGATGTTAGGTTTGAGGAGCAATTGGAAGATGCTGTAAATAAGGGAGCCGATCATTTTGGTGGAATTGACATATGTGTAAATAACGCAAGTGCAATTCAATTGACGAATACCCTGCAAACTGACATGAAAAGATATGATTTGATGAATCAAATAAATGCAAGAGGAACTTTTTTAACATCAAAAAAATGTCTTCCTTTTTTACTTAAAGCTGAAAATCCACATATTTTGAATCTGTCTCCTCCCTTGGATATGAATCCTAAATGGTTTGCAAACAGCGTGGCTTATTCGATAGCTAAATTTGGGATGAGTCTTTGTGTTTTAGGAATGGCAGAAGAATTCAAAGAACAAGGTGTTGCAGTAAATGCTTTATGGCCTAGAACAGCTATTGCAACAGCTGCAGTAAAAAATATTCTTGGAGGAGATGAAACCGTAAAAGTCTCTAGAACTCCTGAAATTATGGCCGATGCGGCCTATGTAATCCTTACAAAAAATTCAATGGATTTCACAGGCAACTTTTGTATTGATGATAATTTGCTAGCAGATAACGGAGTAAAAGATTTTTCAAAATATGCTGAAGTACCTTTTGCGCAATTAGCACCAGACTTTTTTGTGCCAGATGATATTCCTCCTCCTCAGGCAGCTATAGACTCCTAAAAATTTTGATTCAGCCAAGCGATATTTCTGCTGAATCCTTAAACTGGATATCAGAAAGTATTGGCATATCAAAAGCAGACATTCTGGCTACAGGTGAAAAGCTTCGAATAGAGTCTAGTCAAAGGACGTTTTTTCGCATTCCCTTTAATGATAAAAGCTCAATATTAATGGTGGTTCCAGCAGGAATAGATGAGAGTATTGAGTCTTTTTACACCAAGGCAAAAATATTTAAAAAGGCAAATGTAAATGTGCCAGATATTTATTATAAAAATGACACGTTAGGACACTTAATTGTTGAAGATTTTGGCAATGATGTTTTGCAATTTTATTTGAATAAAAAAAATTCAAATAAATTAATTAAATTAGCTTTAGAACAAATTCATAAAATTGAAATTATTGAATTAGATAAAAACATCTTTTCTAACTTTGAAAACATAACAGAAAATAATTTAAATTTATTCAAAGAGTTCTTTTTAGAAGAATTTCTGGAAGCATCTGATCTTGAAGCTTTTAAAGAAGAAATTGATGAATTTTATTCAATATTAATTTCCGAACTGAAAAATCATCCGCAAGTCATAAACCATTATGATTTTGAGTCAAGAAACTTAATGGCATTACCGAAAGAAAAAATAGGCGTTATTGATTTCCAAGATGCTTTAATTGGCCCTCTTGGAATAGACTTAGCGTCCCTGTTTAAAGATCTTTATAGAGAGTGGACTAAAGAGGAAATAAGTAATTGGCTTGATTTTTATGTAGAAAATTCCCAAATCGCAAAAAAAGCCTCGCTTAAATTTATAGACGTTAAAAGAATGATTGATTTTGCAAGCCTTCAAAGACAGATAAGAATTCTAGGAAAACTATCTCAAGTTTTTTTAGAGTTAAAAAGATCAGAAAGATTAAAAGATTTTAAAACCATTCTTAAATATTTAATGAATACTTCTTCAGAATATACTGAAACAAAAAAATACAAAGATTTCTTCAAAAACTTAATACCAATTTTAGAACAAAGATTAAAAACATTATGAAAGTATTTATCCTAGCAGCCGGTTATGGAAAGAGACTTAGACCTTTTACAGAAAAATTACCTAAGCCATTAATCAAAATTAAAAATAAACCTCTGATTTATTGGAACCTAAAAAAAATTAAACAAGCTGGATTTAAAAATGTAGTTATTAATACGCATTACCTATCAAATAAAATTATTAAATCAGTTGGTAAGGGAGAAAAATATGGTTTAAAAATTAATTATTCCTATGAGAAAGAAATTAAGGGTACCGGCGGTGCTTTAATTAAAGCTAAAAGGTATATTCAAAATGAACCCTTTTTGCTTTTAAGTGGAGATCTTTGGAGTGATTATCCTTTTGAAAATTTTTTGGATTTTAAATTAAAAAAAGCAGCTCACTTAATTTTTATTAAAAATAAAAATGCAAAAGATGCATACCTTGAAGCTGGTATCGTAAAAAATACAAAAACAAAAAATAACCTTACCTATGCAGGTATTGCAGTAATAAATCCAAAAATTTTCAATAATCTTAAAGAGGATTATTATGATTTGTGGACAGATTTACTTCAAAAACATATTAAACAAAAAGAAGTTACAGGAGAAATATATTCAGGTGATTTAGTAAATTTGAACTCAAAAAAAGAGATGAACTTGTTAGACGCCTTACTAGTCGAATAGTAAACTTCCGCTATGGCAAAACAAAAGAACGTAATAGCTCCCTCAATTCTATCTGCAGATTTTTCTCAGCTCGGCAAAGAAGTCGAGGATGTTTTATCAGCTGGCGCTGATTGGGTTCACTTTGATGTAATGGATAATCACTACGTACCCAATTTAACAATTGGCCCTATGGTATGTAAGTCATTAATTGATTTTGGAATAAAAGCTCCAATCGACGTACATTTGATGGTTAAGCCAGTAGAAAGGCTGATTGATGATTTTGCGGAAGCGGGAGCTTCAATTATAAGTTTTCATCCTGAAGCAACTGAACATATTCACAAATGCGTTCAAACGATAAAAAATTATAATTTAAAAGCTGGCATGGTTCTGAATCCAGCTACACCTTTAAGTTCAATAAATTCAATCCTACCCGAATTAGACTTAGTTTTACTAATGAGTGTAAATCCAGGGTTTGGGGGACAAAAATTCATAGACTCAACAATCCCAAAAATTAAAAAGCTTAGAAAGAAGATAGACTCTTTAGATAAAGAAATTAGATTAGAAGTTGATGGAGGTATTTCAAAAGAAAATATTTCAGAAATTTGTAAAGCTGGTGCTGATACTTTTGTAGCAGGTTCAGCTATTTTTAATACAAAAGATTACAAAGATACGATCTCAAATTTAAAATCTTTAATTGATTAATTTACTTTTTCTTTTTTTATTTACATCTTCAGCTCTAACAAGTGTAGACAGGCAATGCAGTTCCATATCTATTGAGAAAGAAAATTTATGCGTAGAATTAGCTATTTCTCAAAAAGAAAAATCTAAAGGCCTTATGTATAGAAAAGATTTAACAGACTCAGATGGAATGCTGTTTATTTGGAAGAATGAAAATAAAAGATGTATGTGGATGAAAAATACATTTATCCCTTTGGACCTTGGTTTCTTTAGAGAAGATATGACTTTAATTGAAGTGAAGGTTTTATCTCCAAGATCTCTTAAATCTGTATGTTCGTCAGAACCTGCAAAATATGCCCTAGAACTTTCTAAAGGTTGGTTTTCTTCACATAATATCAAGAATAACTCAAAACTAGTCTTAAATTAGATGAAAGAACAAGAGTTTTATAATCAAAAAGGTACATATAATCGTGTACCTTTATCAAAGAAAATAAAGGCTGAAAAGCTTATTCCTATTGATATTTTTGAAAAATTTAAGTCAAAAGGTTCATATTTTCTTGAATCTGCTGAAGTTGACATGAAATGGGGCAGATACTCTATTATTGGGCTTCCTTCTGAGTCTTCTATAAAGGTCAAGAATGGAGAAGTTTTTATTAACATTAAGGGAAATGAAAAAAAAATTTCATCTCCTGATCCTTTAAAATTCATTGAAGATTATTTAAATGAAAACTTTTATCCTGACACAGGGGAATTACCAATTTTTTCTGGCGGATTAGTTGGCTTTTTCGGCTATGAGTCCATTAGGTTAATAGAGAATAAACTTCAGAATACTTCTAGTAATTCGCTTCATGAGATCGAAGATATAAACCTTCTTATATCTGATAAAGTAATTATTTTCGATAACTTAGAAAAAACTCTAGAAATTGTTTTTTATTCAAATCCAAATATTGAAAATTCATATGAACAAACTTTTAGTGAAATTGATAAGCTGATTGAAAGACTAGAGTCTCATTACGATCATAAAACCGAAAAAACTTTCTCTAAAAAAGAAATATCTTTTAAATCAAATATGAATTTTGAACAATATTCAAAATGTATTGAAAAAATAAAGGATTACATAGTTGAGGGTGATGTAATGCAGGTAGTTTTTGCCCAAGAAAGATCTGCAGAATTTGATCTACCTCCTTTTGAGCTTTACAAATCTCTTAGAAAATTAAATCCTTCTCCTTATATGTTCTTTTTAGATTTCGGAGATTATCAATTGGTTGGGTCTTCTCCAGAAATACTAGTCAGGCTCGAACATGGGGACATAACAGTTAGACCAATTGCTGGGACTAAGCCTCGAGGAAAGAATAAAAAGGAAGACCAACAACTTGAAGATGAACTCAAAAATGATCC